>OGXV01001787.1_pt1 | contig 12332 bp, 8 predicted proteins | sample 1576391 | NCBI WGS metagenome assembly OGXV01 (sample SAMEA3541586, study PRJEB24748) | human gut metagenome | biome: human gut; feature: human-associated habitat; material: faeces | place: China | collected 2012 | reverse complement strand
GCTTGAGCCGCATTAGTAACAGGAACTTCCGCTAAATCTGCACTTTGAAGCGTTGGAAGCAAAACTTCTTCTTGCTGTATGAGATGTTACCATTTCGCATTTTTCATAGGTAACTTCTTGCCGTATTCCTCCTTTTGTTTCCATTATATTAATCTTTTCAGTAATTCCAGCTTTGCGACATATCTTTTTAAGCATACGATTAGTTGCTTGGTTACATTGTATTACAGGGGGCTTATTGCCATATTTCTCTAAGATGATTTTTACAACGGGATGAATTGGGATAACAACTTTTGTGGCTGTCTTTTGAGTAACAATTGTAATAGTCTCTTCTTGGAAATTAATATGCTTTGCTGCAAGACGGGCAATGTCACTATATCTAAGTCCTGTATAGCAACTTATTAGAAAGCCATCTCTTACCTGTGCTTGATTGTCTGGGAGTTCTAAAGTATAGAGTTTCTCTAATTCGCTTTCATTCAGATAGATTGATTCGGCATCTTCACGAAACGCTTTGAAATCTTTTTTCTTGAAATCATCATTGATGGTATATCCATTCTCGTTTGCATATCTCATAAACACCTTGATGTTTTTTATGAATTTACCGATTACACTAGGGCGATACAGCCCACGAGAGTGCTTGGTTTCGTTTAAATAACTAATAAAGTCATTATAGAAGTCCATATTAATAGATTCTAAAGTTAATTTCACGTTACGATCTTTTGAGTATCTTTTCAATGCACTTTGCGTTGAAACGTAGTTTCGTATTGAACCCGGAACTAGCTTTGCCCCCTTATCATTTAAAATTGAACCCTCTCTGCATAAGGTTATGAAGAAGTCAATATAGGAAATGAAATCTGTAAAGGTGCGTTTGCTTTCTATTTGCACTCTATTCAGCTCTTTCATCATTTCAGCTTTCACTTGGTCTGCCATTGGTTGTATGTTGTGTAACTTGAAGTTTTCCATTACCCAAATGAAGAGATTAAGTGTTCTTTCTATCTCTTTATTGATATTACGCAATTGTACCTGCAATAATGGATTTCCTTTTAAGTTTGGATTCCGCTTCGGATCTTCGATTGCTCTTCCTGTGGCGTTATCCCAATGGCATGGTTTGATTTTGTATTCAGCCGGAAGGTGAATGTTTAATCTTACCTTATTAATAAATACACGCATTCTTATTGCGGAGAACTCTGCATTAGAGTCTTTAAGAGAGAATTTAGGATTTGCTACGGTGTAGCATGTTTTAATTTTAATCATATATTCAACGTATTAATTATTCCATTATTACTTTTCAAGGGTCGTTCCGTTGTATTTCTATATGACGAAGCGTCATGAGTGATTTTCTGCTGCTTTTTATCTGATTGCAGAATATGACGCTCTGTCAAATGATCGGACCACTTGTCAGTAACCTGTTCACAAAGATTGCACCTCCGTAGCGTGCCAAACTCTTGCCTTTATTAATGCAGAACTACTTTTTATGATTTAATCAATTGGAAATTAGTTTGTTATCTAAAGTGTTATTAAATGCTTAAAAGGAAGAATGAATAAGGATTGGAAATACTATTTAACTTCTATATACAGATATGTAATATTGTCAGCGATATTTAATTAAGGATGTGACAAAATGGCAGTATGTAATATCGCTTAAAGAGGGGATTTGTTAGTGATGATTAAATATTGGACAGAAACAAAATAGCAAAGACCACACTTAATGGTGAATTATGTAGACTTTGCTATCTATTATGGTTAAATTACTTTTTAAATTTAGAATAGAACTCATAACATTCATCTATTCGTTCTTTTGAAAATTTTTCATTCCGCTTTAGTTGTTGCCACTCTCCATATCCTAATTCTTCACACAACTTGTAGAAACCGTCCCCTTGGGACTTTTCATTTGCCGTAATGACTAATGCTGATAATATAGGTCTTCCGTCTTTATGCTCTTGCCTTGAAATATTACATAATAGTTCTCCTATTGTATTTCTGTCTTTAGAAAGACTCATGTCTAATCCTAAATTAGCAACTGTAGATAGATTCTGATATGTGACAATTTTTTTTATTATAGCACATTTAATCAAGAATTCTTTGATTATCTTTTCTTCTGGAGTTAATGCCATATAAATCTTAAATTAAATTATTACTGAATTATACAATTTCAAGAGACTGAAAATTATCTCATAAACAAAACTACGGAAAAAATCTGTAATAATCGAATGAAATCGGAAGAATAACGCAACTGAAATTGAATATAGAGCAGTTAAGAGAAGAATGATGAATTTGAAGCGGAGGCTTAAAAGTAGTGAAAAGATGAATATAGTGCGGATTGGCTTTCTAATCATCACCTAATATAAAGTGTGGTTTTCTAATTATCGTAATATTTGCAAAATAGATGGAACATAAAAACTTATTCAGCATAGCATCAAGCCGGTAGATGGATAAGATTTCCTGCTACTTTACGCATATATATGGGGAGGCTGTAATTCTTTGAGTTTATGCATAGCAAAAAACGGATAATTTTATTACTTTTGTTCTGTAATAATCATACTGTTATGCTTAAAATATCACAATCCATCAATAGGGCTTATCGTCAAGTTAAAATTACTACAGATAATTTTAACCGCTTTGTGGCAAATTTGAAGAATTTATTATCAAATATTTCTGATACTGAAACTGAAGAGAATACCAAAACTCACTTGATGGATTTCTTTAAGAATACATACTATCATCCCGACTATTTAGTTGCCCAGAAAGGTAGGATTGATTTTGTAATACACTCGTCAAAACAGGCTAATGCGCCTGTTGCTGTCTTGTTTGAAGTCAAAAAGAATAATAATGCAACAGAAATGATTACACCCGAAGAGCTTAATCGTAAAGCGATGCAAGAGATTCTCTTATATTATCTTCGAGAACGTATTGATGCAAAAAATACAGAATTGAAATATTTGGTTATTACAAATATCTATGAATATTATATTTTTGATGCGCAGGAATTTGAACGTATTTTTCACTCTAATCAAAAACTGTTAAAAGAATATCGGAACTTTAAGGACGATAGGCTTGTTAGTTCTAATACTGATTTCTTTTATAAGGAGATTGCTGCTAAGTACATTGAAGAGGTGAAAAATCAGATCGAATTTACACATTTTGATTTGCGAGATTACTCCAAGCTACTTGAGCGAAATGACAATTCTGAGAATAAGAAACTTCTTGAACTATATAAAGTTTTTAGTCCAGCACATTTACTCAAGCAGTCATTCCAGAATGATAGTAATTCTCTTGATAAGAATTTTTATAATGAGTTGTTGCATATTATGGGTTTAGAAGAGGTTGCTGACGGAGGTAAAAAAATAATCAATCGTTCGTCTTCTAAAAATAGACAAGAAGCTTCAATTATAGAGAATGCTATTAATATTCTTGATGCTGAGGAGCATATTGATAAAATCCCCAATATAGCAACGTATGGAAAAAATCGAGAGGAACAGCTGTTTAATGTTGCATTAGAATTGACTATTACGTGGATAAACAGGATTCTTTTCCTTAAATTACTCGAAGCTCAACTAATTAGATACCAAAAGGGAGACAAACATTATGGATTCCTCAATAGTGAGAAAATTAGTGACTATGATGAGTTGAATCGTCTCTTTTTCCAAGTTCTTGCACGAGGGTATGAAGATCGTTCGGCATCCATTAAAGAGAAATATACTCATGTGCCTTACCTAAATAGTTCACTTTTCGAGGTGAGCGAGTTGGAGCACAGGACTATTTTGATGAGTAATCTTGATTCTAAACTTCTGTTATCTATACCAAATACAACAGTACTTAAAGATAAAAAAGGGAAACCCAAATTTACAAAACTGACTACGCTCGAATATCTTTTTCAGTTTCTTGATGCGTATGATTTCGCAAGCGAAGGAGAGGAAGATGTTAGAGAGGATGCTAAAGCTCTTATTAATGCCTCGGTATTAGGGCTTATTTTTGAGAAGATAAATGGGCATAAGGATGGAGCCGTATTTACTCCGGGGTTTATTACTATGTATATTTGTCGTGAAGCTATCGAAAAGACAGTTATTAGAAAATTTAACGAATATTATGGCTGGGGATGTGTTACGATTGTAGATTTACATAACAAGATAAGCGATATTCCTCAGGCTAATCATATTATTAATTCGTTGAAAATATGTGATCCTGCTGTTGGTTCTGGACACTTCTTAGTATCAGCTCTCAATGAGATAATAAGACTAAAGTACGAACTTGGTATTTTGTCAGACATTAACGGCAAAAGAATACGTGATTATAAAGTTGAGATAATAAATGATGAGCTTGTAATTACTGATGACGAAGGAGATACTTTTGGTTACAATCCTCAAAGCCCAGAGAGTCAAAGAGTACAGGAAACTCTTTTTATGGAGAAGCAGACAATAATTGAGAACTGCTTATTTGGAGTGGATATTAATCCTAATTCTGTTAAGATTTGCCGCCTGCGTTTGTGGATTGAACTACTTAAAAACGCCTACTATACAAAGGAAAGTGGATATGTACATTTAGAGACTCTGCCTAATATTGATATAAATATCAAGTGTGGTAATTCATTGCTGTATCGTTTTTCATTTAATACAGATATTAGGCAAGTACTTCGACAGTCGGGCATTACGATTGCGGAGTACAGAGAAGCTGTTTCTGGATATAAAAACGCACCAAATAAGTCAAAGAAAAAAGAGATAAGTTCGATGATAGCATCGATAAAATCTACACTTCGCACAGAAATTGCAAACAATGAACCTAAGCTTAAGCAACTCAGAAGTAAAAAGGCTAAATTAAATGATTTGGAAGCACCTTCTCTGTTTGAGTTTTCAAATAAAGAGCAGAAAATTCGCAATAAAGAGATAGCCAATTTAAAAGAAGAAATCCGAAAAATAGAATATTTTTTTGAAGAAATCAAAACTAATCGTATCTATTTGAGTGCATTTGAATGGAGACTCGAATTTCCTGAAGTACTTAGTGATGAAGGGGATTTTATAGGTTTCGATTGCATAATAGGAAATCCGCCATATATCCAGTTGCAAAAAATGGGAACGGATGCGGATGCTCTGCAACAAATAGGTTATCAGACTTTTGTAAAGACTGGTGATATATTTTGTTTATTTTACGAGCTTGGTATTGCCTTACTCAAGAAACATGGATTATTAGCCTATATAACTTCAAATACATGGTTAAGAGCAGGATATGGGGAGTGCTTGCGTAGATTTCTTATTGAAAATAGCAATGTAATACAGCTGATTGATTTCTCAGAATTCAAAGTTTTTGATTCTGCTACTGTTAGGGCTAACATACTATTTGCTGAAGCTTCGTCTTCTGAAGGAACAACACAAGCGTGCGTAATTGATAAGGCTACTTTTAGTATAGATAAATTGAGCGATTACTGTAAGCAGAATTTAACCTCAATGCACTTCAAAGCTGAGAATAGTTGGATTGTACTTTCACCAATTGAAAAACGAATTAAAGAAAAAATAGAAAAAGCAGGTAAACCTCTGAAAAATTGGGATATTAACATATATCGTGGAATACTTACTGGGTACAATAAGGCGTTTATTATTGACAAGGAAACTAAGGATAGATTAATTGCAAAATCGTCAAAAAATGCCGAAATTATTCGACCAATTTTACGTGGCAGGGACATAAAACGATATAGGGCAGATTTCGCAGACTTGTGGATAATCAATTCCCATAATGGTTATGGCAATATTCCTGCGGTTAATATTGAAGATTATCCCGACATAAAAGTACATCTTGATTGCTATATCGCTGATTTACAGAAAAGAAAAGATAAAGGAATAACACCATACAACTTACGTAGCTGCATTTATATGGAGGATTTCTCTAAACAGAAAATCGTATACCCCAATATGACGAAGTTTATGCCTTTCTTCTTGGATATTGATGGATATATGGTTAATCAGAAATGTTTTATAATAACAGGGAATAATATCGGATTTTTATCTGCTTTCTTCAATTCGAGCCTTTTCAAATTTTGCTTTAAAGATAATTTTCCTGAACTGTTTGGAGATACGAGAGAGCTGAGCAAAATATTTTTTGATAAAATTCCCGTTATTGAAATTAATACCCAAATGGACTCCAAATTTAGAGACTTAGTATTGGAGATTCAAAAATTAAAACAGTGTAATAAGTCTACGAAACACATTGAAATACAGATAGATGAGATGATATTTGATTTATATGGTTTATCTATAAATGAACGAAAAACAATAGGATTTATTGAGCTTCAATAAATGAAATCTCTTCATCAGTCAGCTGGTAAAGTTGATAAATAGCATTGTCTAAAGCAGTAATATTTTCTTTACTAGGTTCGTGAATTATTTTAGTAACCAATATTTCAATTTGAGTCTTCTCTTCAGATGTTGGAGTCTTGACTACTAGAGATTCTAATGTATATTTTTTCCATCTATTGGTACCCATTCCTGTTCTTGTACCTATTTGATTAAAAGACCATTCCCCTAATTTTGAGTTTAGAATAGCCAGTAAAAATTTCAAATTATTACCAGTCATTAAAAAAGTAGTAGCTTCTGGGTACATTCCCATCTCATCGAGTGCAAATTTTGATTTATCAGAAATTTCTCCCCAGACGATTTTCTGTTTAGAGAAATCCTCCCAATAACTTATGCTATCTTGCGTTTCAAACCATTGATTATTAGTCTTTTTACGTGCACCATTATCTCCTGTTTGTTTTAATCTGTTATACCCAAATGACAAAAGATACTCTTTTATATCTGGGTAGTTGTCAATATTATAATGCATACTTGGGAATGTTGCAATTATCCACAGGTCTGCGAAATCTGCCCTATATCGTTTTATGTCCCTGCCACGTAAAATTGGTCGAATGAGTTCGGCATTTTTAGGCGATTTTTCAATCAGTGTATCTTTTGTCTTTCCATCAATTATGAATGCCTCATTGAAACCTGTTTTTATTCCATAGTTAATCTGAATATCCCAATTTTTCAGAGGTTTACCTACCTTTTCTACCTTTGATTTTATACTTTGCTCTATTGGACTTAGTATTATCCAGCTATCAGATGAAAATATATTTGGCATCAGATTTTCTCTACAGTAATCGCTCATATAAAATATATTATAATTATATACAATTATCGATGTTATATATTACCTTTGACATTTTTTGCATCAATTAAATGTCTAAACAAATAAATACATCATATGATTTACGGATACATCAGAGTCAGCACTGATAAGCAGACAACAGAAAATCAAAGATTTGAAATTAATAACTTCGCTACTGATAGGCAATTTGAGGTAGATGAGTGGATAGAAGAAACAATAAGTGCCACAAAAAAGCTTGCGGACAGAAAATTTGGAGAATTGCTTCAAAAGATGACGAAGGAGGATATATTAGTTGTTACAGAGTTATCCAGAATGGGGCGCAATCTGATGCAGATAATGAGTATTTTACATACGTGTATGGAGAAAGAAATTAAAGTATTTACTATCAAGGAAAGGTATGAGCTAGGTAACAATATTAACTCCAAAGTTCTAGCTTTTGCTTTTGGACTATCTGCTGAGATTGAAAGAAATCTTATATCTCAGCGTACAAAAGAGGCGCTTGCACGTAAGAAATCAGAGGGTGTAATACTTGGTCGCCCCAAGGGAAGTAAATCAAAAACTCATAAACTTACAGGTAAAGAAGATGAAATAAGAGCTTTATTGGCAAAGAAAATTTCAAAGAGTGCTATTGCCAGAATATTGGGTGTTCATCGTCTAACAGTTGCTGAGTTTATAAAAAACACCGATATAGGATTTAAAAGAAACTAAATTCAAAATCAGATGTAACTGAATGAAAAAGTACCTGATTATTGAAAAAGCGGAATGATTTTGCGCATGGAGATAGCGAGAAAGCTGACTTTGATGCGGCTGTTTAAATTGTGAATACAGTTTTGGCATTGATGAAACTTAATGAAACAGAAGTGGAGAATATGATTGCTTTAAAATTTTATTAATTAGAGTGAGTTTCCATCTTCTGAAGTTTTTTGCTTCATTTAGAACTGAGATGATCTTTTACATTATTTGATGTAATAGATATTTGTGCTATTTCATAGAAAACGACTCTAATGAACTCAAAAAGAGCGGATTATTTAAGCTTATATAGATAATTATATTAACTTTGCAAAGAATTTATTGTGGAAATTCAAATTTATATATCGCTAAATGGTTAAGAATCAAAGATATGCACTTAATATACCAGAAATAGAATCTACTGTTTCTGAGTTTGCAAAACAGCTAGGTGGTGTTTATAATGTTGTAGTAGAATCTTCGGATGCTACTCAAAAGGTAGTGAAGATTTCTAAGCCTGGAGATAAGAAACCTAGTATCTTAAGATGTTATATAGTTAACGGAGGACAAGTATCATTTAAGAATGAAGGAGCTACAGCTTATACGTCTGTCTGTAATCAATGTCGTGACTATCTTATCGAAAACGCTAAATTAGAATATGCAGATAGGAAAGATTATAAAGCCAATAACATTGATGAAGATGGATTTTTAGCTTTAATTGATTGTTTTAATGATACAGATTTGCCCTATAGTGTGACATCTAAAGAAATTCACGATAATAAGATTAAATATTCCTATACAATAACAGGACAGTATAAAGATACTGTGACTGTAAGTTATTATACGAATGGTACTTTATATATGCAGGGACGGATTTCTCCTATTTTTATTGATTTTGCATGTCAGGCAACAGGATTGCTAGCAGATCCTGCATCTGAATTGGAATCTTTATTTTCGGTTGAAAAAAGTAATGTGGAGATAATAAATGAAGATTTGAAACTACATATTCCTGTTAATTATAAATATGTTGAAGGGAAAATAGAAACAATACTGAGACCTTCTTTGTTATCAATTAATAGACCTATGACTTTACCTGATTATAGCTTATATGCTTCTCCCGCTCTTAGAGCTTTAGAAGGCATTATGAAGAAACGAATTATTGAGGAGTGTGGTTCCTTTGATGACTTTGGAACCTATTTTCATAAAGAGGGTAAAACGCAGGAATATGTGTTGCGGACTAGTTCACGCCCCTTTAATAATGAAATAACTTGCAAATGTCTTGAACAGTCATATAATTTATTTAAAAAGCATCGAGATGCCATATCTCATGTGGATGATACAATTGAAACAACAAGAATATTGAGTTTTGATGAAAGTGTGGAAATAGTAAAAGAGTGCCTAGAAAAGATTGGTAATCTTTGTAAAAATTGGAATTAATATGGAAGATAGAATGTATACTTATATCAACCTCCCGTGTAATAAGATACTTGTTATTTTTCAAACATGGGATCGCCCTGATACGTATTGGGGAGAAATAATGGAAGATTTGCGAAAAGAATCTTTGACAACGGAAATATTTTTTGATTTTTTATTGAATAATGGTCCCAAAGATAGATTTTATTCTGCAATGTTAGATAATGGTGTATTGATGTTTAATTCGTTTAAGAAGATTTCATTAGATGCATCATATATAAAAATTGCAAATACTTATTTTGCAAATAATTTGAGTTTGATAGAAAATAGTGTAATGACTCGTTTGCAGAAAAATATATTTAAAAGACAGATTGGTCATTTAATATATTAGATTAATTAAAGTCATTAACTCCTTCAAAATACTCAATGAAAATGTAATGGCTTAAAGTTTGAGTGAAATGGATTTGTTTTATAGATAGGGACCGTTTTAAGGACCGATTCAATAATCCACAATGAGACTTTATGCAACTTAATAAGAGGAAGTCATAGAATTAGTAGTTAGACTAAAGATATAAGAGGCTACACTGCTGTCCGGAATAGTTTAGAACAAGCTAAGTTGTTCCTTATAATCCGGCTCTAATTTAGAATTATCAAATTGATTAAACATATCCGATAATGGTATTCTTTCAAAAAGAATTAGCCCTATCGCTTGAGAGATTATATAAAGATTTTGTTCCATATGATACAGTTTTTTAGCAATGATAAGCAGCAAATAATCACAGATCGCAATCCAGATCTGTGTGTATACAGCATTCTCTGTTGTTCCGAAGAACGACTGGATGTGCAAGTGCTGTTTTATCCATTTGAAAAAAAGTTCAATCTGCCAACGCTCTCTATAAAGTTCCGCTATAGTGAGTGCCGGAAGTTCGAAGTCATTAGTCAAAAATCTATATACGGTATTCTTCCCTTCCGTGTAATCTTCATAGATTACGAGCCTCATTTCATCAGGATAGTCTTTAGAAACAATGGGCCCGGAAAGCCTTATTGTCAAGTCACTGACAACACCAGTTTGTTGATCCACTTCATGTTCTTGGATAACTTCATATTTCATGTTATCCTTAGCTCTAGTTACATAGAATGCATTACGCTTTTGAAAGTAGTTGTAAAGCCGATAGAAATCCACATAACCTTTATCCAAAAGATAATAAGCTCCTGGCTCTACGGGGATTACATCAAGCCCATTCATGTCATTGACTTTGCCTTCTGTAAGCCATATGAAAGTAGGAATAGAACCACGAAGATTTATCAGAGTGTGCATCTTGAAAGCTCCTTTGTTATGATGAAACTTAGCCCACGGGCAAAGGCTCAAGCAAAGTTTAATGGTACTACTATCAAAGGCGTATACCATTTCTTTGAGACCAATTCTGAAATAATCATCCTTATACAAATCGCTTGCTCGCTTGATGAGAACCTGTGCAAAATCTTTATAAATAAGCCAATTTTTATTCTCATTCATCTCTGCAAGAGTGGATTTGTGTATGAGTTTCAATCCCGAATGATAAAGTTTAGAAGAGAATGCGGTAAGGGTAGCTTCTACTACTCGAAGACTAGAGCTCCTTGTGAACTGAGCATAACTCATAACCATGAACTGGTCACGACAAGTGAACTTCTTGGTTTTGTAGTTGCCATTATATTTGTCAATACATTTTTCGAGTTCATAATCAGGAACAAGATCCATGATTTGAGCAAAGACAGTCTTTCCGTTTGGCATGATGAATCTAAATAAGAGGATTACATCTACCAAAAGTATGGATTCTCTATCGAAAAATTGACAACTCATTATAAACTATTGAATATTAATTAATTAAAAACGTTTCGGAATTCTATCCCGGACACTAGTGAAGAGGCTATTATAATGTCTCACTAAGTCGCAGCATTTAGTGACCGCCAGGAACCTCGAAGTGGTCAAAATGCCGGATACAGCAATGTGTCCGGCATTTGCTATTTATTGATATTCAGTTAATTAGCTACCTCTTCATTTGTGTGACAAACTGTGCAGGTGTAGACCGGAGATCAATTCTCACCTGCAAACGGAACCATTGTAGATCATGGTAACCATTAAAATATATCTAAGAACCTATGGGAGCGACCCGGATAATGGAGTCGTGTGGTTATCCTTTTATGTTAATCGTGAAAAGGTGAACTTTTCTACGAAAGTTTCAGTTGACATCAAAGACTGGAACGATAAGAAGAAATGTGTTGGGGCAGGAGACAAGTTGGCAAAAGATAAGAACTTGATTATAGAAACTATTCTAGCCAGAGTAAACAATGTTTTTGTAAAGTATCGCCTCCGTGACAGGAAACTTACCAGGGACTCTTTTCTTAAAGCATATCATCGTCCGACTGATTATAACACTTTCTTTGACTTTGTGACGGACTATCAGAGGAAGGAGTCTCTAAAACTTGAAGATTCTACCTACAAGACTAATTTATCAGTAATAAAGAAATTGAAGGAGTATAATCCTAACCTTTATTTTGATGATATAACAAGTGAGTGGCTTGACGAATACTTCTTCCATTTAATGAATGAGTTGGAGAACAACCAAAACACGGCGAATAAAAACATGGCCACAATCAAAAAGTATGTTCTGGCTGCTTTCAATGCGGGATATATGGATGAAAATCCTTTTAAAAAATGGGCAATAAAGAAAGGGCTTCCGTCAGGAGAATATCTGTATGAACACGAATTGCAAACATTGATGGAGTTATATACTTCCGGAGATCTAGAATATAAATATCACAAAACCCTTGAACTGTTCTTGTTCTTATGCTTTAGTTCTTTGCATATAGGGGATGCCAAAGAACTAACTTTAGAGCAGTTCACTGATACTACTTTCACTTATTTCCGGATGAAATTGAAGAAGAGAAAGCCGATGCCAATTCAGGTCCCGGTATCAGAACCGTTGAGACAACTATTAAAGAACATTGTTGGTACCAGGAAGAAAGGGCCTGTCTTTGAGAAACTGTGCGCTGATCAGACGATGAATCGGTATCTAAAAGAGATT
>OGXV01001765.1_pt1 | contig 12394 bp, 8 predicted proteins | sample 1576391 | NCBI WGS metagenome assembly OGXV01 (sample SAMEA3541586, study PRJEB24748) | human gut metagenome | biome: human gut; feature: human-associated habitat; material: faeces | place: China | collected 2012 | reverse complement strand
AAACGGATATCATTCATATCCTTATCTGTTGCCAGAATTTCAATGTAAGTGGCAGATGATTTTGCTCCGTTATTTTTCTGGTTGACTGACGTGTTTGTTGAAACTCCCTGATGATTGCGTGGAAGATACCATACATAGGTTTGCGGGGCATTTTTTGCAGGCAACCGGTTGGTCACAGCTTCATAGTCGATATATGCATAAGCTGTACCAGGGAAAATAGCTGTTTCGTCTGTCATTTTTATCAGACCGTCACACCATCGCATCTTGGATGGAATTTGTTTGAGTTGCACCGAGCGCACTTGAAAGCCTTCCTCCAGTTCATCCGCAAATTTAAGTTCCAACTCAATTTTCGCTACACTGTATACAAACGAAATGTCGAATCCGCTTGCTACTTGCGTGGCATCTATAACACCTGTCCATTCGGCTGTCATTGGTATGCTTGGATCTGTATCCGGAAAAGAACCGGAAGTGATATCTTTAGTCTTTGCCTGCAAATCGGCATAGGTGGCTACTCCACTAAGAAGCAGCCATTTGTAGTTGCTGTCATTATTGTTGGCTATGAACACCAGGCGGTGTTTGGCTCCTCCTGAAGTGGATACTTTGATAATTCCCTGTTGAGAGGTATTCAGATCAAAATAGAGCGGATCGCCCACCATGATGCTGTTGTCCTCTGTTCCGGCAAACTGGAATACCCAGATATTGTTAATCTTATCCTCGGGCAATGGATTGGCTGCACGAGTCATGGTGCTGCTATCTTCCAGAACGACCGGGGGAAGTATTTTGCAAACGACAGGGGCTTCTGTCCGTGCATCTGTCGATTCATTGTCACGGTATAATTCATCCTGACACGAAGTAAGGTAGAAACATGTACCTAAAACTATGCTTATAAGCCAATATTGATTCATAAATTTCTTTTTTATAGTTATTTTATAAATCTTCTCCGGGTAGTTCAACATCTGTCCAATCATTGTTTGTATTCCATTTTCCTAGTACGACTCCACTACCGGCACCACCGATATCCAGTGGATCGGATGGAATTCCGTCATTCCATATATCGTCCGTGATGAGATGTCCTCTCACTTCTACATTGGTACGTGATATAATAAAGCTGATAATGTAATTATATGAAGGCAATGCATTGATCGGTAGGCGGATTTCCATCTCTTCCGTATTGGGAAGAGGCCGACTGGTATATGTGATTGCTATTTTCACTACAATCGGATGTTTGAGAGTGGAAGATGAATAATCTGCCGGGAAAATAGGAATAGACGCTAATGAATAACGTAAAGTTCCTTTAGATTCGGAAGCGGATTCGGGAGTTAAATCGAAATCATCTGTCAAATGATCTTCTGCTTCGTCATCAGAAGTCGGATCACTATAGAATATTTTCATATTCTTGGTGTAAGGATGCAAGTTGGCTCTAGTGCCCAGGCCTGCCACTTCAATTCGAGTATTCAAAGTGAATGGTACATCTTTTTCATAAAAAGCAAAGGTTAATTTGGATTGCATATTACGGAACACAAAAGGATCGGGAACCGGATATATTTTGTAGCCAGAGTCATTCTTACCTGGAATTACAATATCGAATTTATTGTCTGTGAGGTATAAATCTTCGCCACGTTTGTATGGGATGATGGTTGATCCGCTCACAACTTTCGTAGGGCGTGCAGGGGTGTAGGCTAATATTTCATACGTGACAGGTGACTCGCTACTTGTATTAGCCGTCAGCTTCTGTCCCTGTGCCGGGTTTCTGGCTATATATTCATATGTCTTCGGATTCATATCACAAGGCTCAAAAAGACTTGTGCCTTTCTCTTGCTTGTAGCGATAGTATCCATAGGGAGAGGCTTTGTCGCTGTCTGTCCCTGTCGTGTGGTTGGTTAAGGAGGGTTCTTGATATCCTTTCACATATCCAATGAATTGGAAGACTGTTTTCGTAGTGAAGGCAGTCAGCACGTCTCCTTCTGCTCTTGATAGAGAGTTAGATGACAATGAATATTCTATATTAACCGGTTCGGCTGATGTAGGTGTCTCATTGGTAATGTCTTTCTCACATGCTTGCCATAGCAGTGAGAAAAGAGCTAGTGTTCCTATTTTATACAAATTCTTCATATCTCTTATAGGTTAGATTGGGAAATCCATAGGCACGTCCGTCCATTCTACTTTATACGGTATGCCACTGTATTTCACAAAGTTGTCTATTGTGGCGTTGATTACGTATTTATATCCGGGCAGTAGACCATAACGGGTTGTTGTTCCATCAGTGGCTGATAATTCTTTCAAATTGAATGTGTAGGATTCGGTTTGCACGGGACTTGGCTTCGTGTTGAACTGCATTTCGATGGATAGATAAATTTCCGGTTCTCCATCTTTCCATTCAATAGGAGGGATGACAAACCCTTGGATGGTAGTGTTAAGACTGTTAGTCGCATTGATGAAATCTCCGGTAAAGGAGAATTTAGAATCAAGAGTGGTGTATTCCATCGATCCGTCAAAGCAAGAATAAGATCCTTTTGTGGCGATTTTTTGTAGAGGAGTATTGTCTGCTGCTTTGGTAGATATGATGAATGTGGGTAATAAGTCCTGTCCCCAAAAAGAAGGGGTGACCCGGAACTCCAGTTGTGCCATGATATGTCTGAATTCTAATGGTACGGTACAAGTGTTCTTGTCCTTATTGGCAGCATCCATTGGATCTACAGTATATTTTCCTCCGGCAGCGATCATATAGTCGAAGTTGTTCCTTTTCTCACTACCTAATGTAAAAGGTATTTTATCCAGATATTCAGTCTTTCCTATGGTAGTGGCCGGATGATATGCGTATATATCAACCGGTCCGGCATTCTTTTTTAGGTAAATTGCCGGTAGAGCTTCTGTGAAACCTTCTGGGGTATAAGTATATTTGTTCGCTTCTTCAATTTTGACTTGCGTTCTTTTATATTCGGGTACCGGTTCGTATAAGCTACTCCCTTCTATTCCATTGGTTGTACTGTAGCCGTCTTTAGGAAAAATTGACAGACCGATAGTACCTTCTTTAAGAGTCGTTTCTCCTACTGGTCCGCGGTTTTTTACTACCACATTCGATACTGTGGGGAGTATTTGCAATGAGATCTCTTTGGATTCTTTCATATCTCCCGTATCGTTGTCTGTGCAGGCACTGCCGCCGATAATCATCAGACAACTTATTATCAGTTGATGGATTCTTTTTCTGTTCATGTTCATTATTTCTAAACTATAAACTATCGTCACTCTTTACCAGATGGTAGGCATATCTATCGTTTTATCACTCACTTTCCATTCTTGCACTGTTATTTGCGGTTTAATAGTAAATGAAGTAAGTACAAAACGGATTTCATAAGATACCCCTTTCAATGGTGTGTCACCATTATCGGTTTGTGAACCATCTAGATTTGTCGCTCTGTCAAAGTGTAAGGGTAATCGCTGCGGAGCGTCTTCCCCTTTGTCAAAAGTGAACTCCACTTCTATATTCGTTGCTCCCGGTTGTATCATCTTTGGAGAACCTACCGGAGTATTTATATGAATGCCCGGAGTAAGACCTTTTGCATTTTCATAGAGCGTGACAGGTTTCTCATCCCCCGAAAACGTTAACTCCCCGGTGACTACATTTAGTGATGCGGCTATTTGAAGACCGTAAAGGACTACTTTTGTTATTTTGCGGAATATGGGAAATGTTTCGTCATTGTTTGCTGTGATTTGTATCTGTGCTGTCAGATGTTCAAATTTCATTATTTCCGATATCGGACTAAGGTAAGAACCAGTCACTATATTGCTACAGAGAATATCACTTTCTCCATCGGCCAGAGAATAAGAATAGTTTGTCTGATTGCCTGTCACTGTTTCGGCTGGTTTCGGGTAGAAACCTCGCAGTACCACAGGTTCATCTGTCAAAGGATAGATTCTGACCGGGTTGAATGTTAACGAATTGGTGTTGTTAATGATGGCAGGCCATGATTCGGAGAAGTTGTCCGGAGCATTACCTCTTAATATTTGTACTTCCGTATTGTCAAAGTTGTCTATGGCTGCCCGGGTTGCTTTCAATCCGGTGTGAACTGTAACCTGACGCTCGGTAACCGTTTCCTCTGCCTGTCTCTGACAGGATAATACACCTGTCAGTACAAAACACAAACAAATACATATTGAACCTTTCTTCATATCCTTTACTTTCTGTTAAGTGGTTATTGGCTATTCCCAAGGAAGATTTCCGTTTTCCATGTCGCCTCCAAAGAAATATTTCTTCTCCCATGGAGTGATACTTGCTGTCATTTCTACTTTGTCGGCATTCAGTAGGATTTGGTAATTGATGGCAACTCCCGGTTGCCATGCCGCTTCAGTATAACAAATAGGGAATGATTCTTCATAAACCTTCTCTGTCTTATTGGCGCCACTATATTCTATGGTAATTTTTGCCTGATTATCATTGAATGGTTGAGGCATCAGGAGTAGAGAACTTCCTGCTGTATTCAGAAGAGACATGGTAGTAGTAATGGCGGAGTCTGTAAGTGTTCCATTTTCTATGGAAAGTACGTATGAAGTATTTGCTGACAGATCAGTCCATGCTACTGGTGTCTTTGTCAGAGTCTTTCCCGATGATAATACGTTAGAAATAGTAATCTTACTGACTTTCATGGTACCCGAAATGGTATTGTTCTGTACTGCTGCCGAAAAGCTGATGAGAGTCAGTGCGTGTTTCATCTTTAAAGGTACTATGCCGATATTTCGTTCACAGTCTATCACCGGGTCGGCAATAAGCAGGTCTACTTGATTTTCTATCTTTGAATCGACCGTGAAGTCCATTTTAGGATATGCGGAACCAGTTTCCGCCATAAGGGAAAGAGTCGAACATTTGCTGCTGTGTGGCGCATAGGAAAGAAATGTGAGCTTATTTCCAGTAGCTGGCCAGTAGATCACCGGAGAGTAAGTCCAGTCGCTTGGTGTGTTGTTGCTGAATGTGCGTGATACCAATTGGTCATCCATATAGTTAGGGGTCGAGGTTACGGGATCGAAAGAGTTCGTTCCTGTGAAATAGGCATATACCCCCAAAGACTGTAATGCGGTTTGGTCAGTTTCAGTGATGGGAGTGCCTCTGGAAATGCCGGATACGACAGTAACTACGGAAGAGTTGAAGACAACCGGGATGTCCGTTCCTGCAAGTTCAGTGTCTTCTGTATTCGCTTGGCAACTTCCACCTATTACCATGACTGCTATGATAACAGATAGTATAGATGAAAATCGACAGGCTCTTTCCATTACTCCATATTTTCTATAAAACAAATTATTCATAACTTACTCTCCGGTTTTGGTATAGTTCCCTCGTGCAGGGTCAGCCGCACGAGGGATGATAAAAAGAGGAATTTTGCTGTTAGTTTAGTAGGCAAATATTCCTTGAGAAGTTTTTAAATTCACTTCTTCAATTTGATTACTACAAATGAATTGCTCTTATTCACTTTTACTATTCCGGTTGTATTACTATCAGCAGCAGTTCTTGCGGCATCAATACTACTTCCTACACCAATGAGATGGTCTGATGGTGCGCTAGTTGGTTTAATTTTCATAGTGATTACCTTATCACTTGTAAATTCAGCAAACTGTAAAACAATACCATCGTTTAAGCCATCTCTAAAAGCGATTGCGGCAGCATCTGTGGAATAATCCCATGTATTGTCTTCATTCACCTCACCGTAAATTTTCATCACCGCATTATTAGCCATAGCACCAATGCGTTGGCGTTCAACTTTTGCAATTGCTGTTTTGGTATAAGTGATTGTGCCATTAGCAGTCAGTTGGTTTGCGGATATATCCCATCCATCTATGGTTGGGAATTTAATACCATCCGTATCCCATTTGCCAGAGGTTACTTTGATAGCAATTGTACTTCCTGCCTGAAACTTATCATTATCCTTAAATTTCGCAAACAAATCACTGGTACTTAAATCTAATTTGGCGTCATCACTGTTATTGTCATAAGTCAAATCAAACTTAGCAGCATATTTTTTCTGAGGATTATTGGCCGCTTCAGTGATAAGCATATCTGCCAGATTCTTCAATTCTGTAGGAGCAGTTTGGTTGTTAAGACCTGTGCGATTGAAATTAACTGATTGCAGTATCACTTCAAACTCATCCCAATCAGAAACATTAACCTTGAAATTGATAGGAACCAATACCGGGTCGATCTTGCCGTCACCATCACCATCGTCACCGGTCCAGCCACCACCACCAGAACCGGAACCTGCGTCACCAAAGGTGATTACATAAGTAATGGCACGGTTAGCACGCCACTGACCATACATGTCCGCAACAGAAGAAACCGGGATATAAAGCCATTTGGTATCAGCACCACCATGCAGATATACTTCTTTACCTGCTCCAAAAGATTCATTATTAGTATTCAATCCCTCAATAGTACATTTTACACCGATAAAAGCACCCATGCTTTTGCTGATTAACAAAGGACTATCCGCATCAGTCAACAACGCGCCTGTGGTACCATCTGCAATCTTCTGAGTCAGAGGTTCCCATGCTTTAAATTCCTGAGGCATCAACAACATTGTTGAACCTAGGACAGGTTTACCGTTATCACCCGGCAAATATGATGCAGTAGTTGTACCATTCGCAGCCGGAGCTGTCATTGTTACCTTATCAGTAAATGTTCCTGTTTCATATTTTGCATAAGAGGTTGCGCCATTAGCCTGCATACCGAGAGCAGTCCATTCCATTCCGGGGGCAGCCGCTTTCGTTACATCAGTTTGAGCGGTAACGGTCAGAGTACCCTTGTCCTTAAGGTTACAGATCATCACATCATCTATAGTTACCTTTAACTGTGAACCCGGTACAACTTCTGCTTTAAACAAAACTTTCGTCAAAGCATGTTTAAAGTGAATCGTAGATAGTTCTTCTTTGTTATACGTTCCTGCTCCAACCAAGAAATCTTCCTGTTTGCTAATGTCGGTATTAACCTTGTAGTCGGTAAACTTCATGATAGTAGCACTCTCTTTGTTAGGCTTCAATCCTTCATTCAGCGCACTGGTTCCATTGTCTGCCAGATACCATGAGAAGAAAGTCAATGAAGTGGTAGGCCAGTATAGCTTATTGTCATACGACCATTCCGTTCCATCAAATTTCACAGTTCTCGGAGCATCAAATGTACCCAAGTACTCTGTTTCACCACTTAAACCTACGACATTGAACTCTCTTCCGGTTTTTGTAAATGTGTCATTGTCCCACAAATTTGCGGCACGTGTTACCGGAGTGTTCACCCCAAAACGAATTGATCCGTCACTCTGTCCCACGGCAGAGGGAGAAGCAATTTCTTCATTCAACGAGCAACCAGATAGTGCTATAGCACAAGTTGCGATCCCTAGCATGATTCTTTTCATACCCAATAAATTTAAAATAATTAATAATGATATATATACTGACTCTTACCTGTACCCACGGCGCAGGCAGCCTGTTTTGTTTGTACTTTTATTCTACTTTTTCCCAAATTGCATATAATACTGCTCCTCCACGTGGCATTCGGAAGATACTTTCCGGTTGATAACCTGTCCCTTTTCCGTCATTGGAGGTATTCCATTCTTTAAAACGAAATACCCATTCCTTAGGCTCTGTGGGAGGAGAAAATTCACATTGGGGCAATACGATATTAGTATTGATGTTACGCCGGATGGGGACCATCGTTCCACTTCCCTGGTTGGGATGAAACCGAAGTACGGTGGTTTCCAAAGGTACGGTCTGGTCCTCCCAGTCCTCTATATCGGTTACAATGCCGCCGCCTCCTTCTGCAGGGATGTAAGGTAAGTCCACTTTTAGTTCGATATCGATAATGTCATGAGGCTTATTGTTGATAAACTTACGTGAACGGTTCATGTATTTGTCTTTTATCAGGTCGAATCTTTCAATATGGATATCCCCGTTCAACAGTACCATACGTAATTCGACTATATATTCATTCTCTTTTTTGTATTCTTCCGGTGATATATCATCCTGCAATCCCATCACCGAGAATGAGGTACCTAGTGAAGTAACTTCTTTCAAAGAACCGCTTCGGGTGATTTGGGTAAAGACTATCGGGTAGGTCACCGGATTGGTAGAATAACGATCTGGGCCAAATCTGTAGGATTCGCTCATGCCTGTGAGATAGCAGGAATAACTACCGATGGAGGCCAGATTGTTACCTTTCAGTGTAACATTAGTCACGGAGATGACACGTTGTGGCACGAAGCGTATTGTGTCGGAGATCGGATATTCTTTCCCATGGTTCAGCGGTTCCGGGTCTACATGCACTATGTCGATCATCCTTGGAGTTATCTCATAATGAAACAAACGGTCCGCTGATAGTGTATCAGGATTCGTATAAATGGTTCGGGTGGAGGAGGAAGAGTTAAATCCTAATCCTGCATAACGTCCTCCCACTTCGTCGGGGAGAACAAATGCTTCAAATATGTCTCTGTTCGTATAATTGCGGAAACCGATGGTTTGATCAAAGTGCGAGCCGCTTCGTGTTTCGTTGAATACCACGAAATCGTACTGTCCCACAGGCATGTTACGCAATATATGCCGGTTTCGGTTGGCGGTTAATAGCTCTTCACGGAAGAGGTTTCCGTCTTCAGAATTATATATCAGGACGGTAGCTGCATTGGGTTGTACTTTCGCCAACTTATCCCAGTCGATCTCAACGACAATACTTGCTCCGTCCGGATGAAAGAAGCACAGTTCGTCACGACGGCAGCCGGAGAGTGTCATGCAGCAAACGAATAACACGACCGCGAGTATCGGAAGACAATCTCCTGCCTTCTTCACATACTTATAATATAAGGTATGATCATTCATATTCTTTTTCTCGTTCATCGGTTATAACTATCGTTTTGCTTCACTTTAAATCGAGGGATCCATACCAGAGATATTTTGGCTTTCGTCGGACCGAACCAATTCTGTTGGCGGCGGTCATACATCCCGTCCGGGCGGATAATCACTACTTTATGGCCATCAAGTGGTGTATATCTATAATATCTTGTAGACAGATAGCCTATTCCCAAAGAGTACTCCATGTGGAAATACTTGCCTATCGGATGGGCGAATCCTCCACTAATGCCTGAGGCGATATAGAACTCTCCCTGAATACCGTTTCCTCCAAATTGGAAGTCATATAGTCCGGCTCCTGCATACAGACCCACAAACCAACCGAGTAACGGGTTGAAATCTCCCCATTTGTATGCGTGCTGATTCATGCGCTCACTTCGCGGAAACCAGTACCGGATTTCGGCTCCTCCGGATAGCATCTGCATCGTGAATTTCTCGGAGTATGCGGGTACAGGTGAGACACCACCGTCATTTCCCAGTCCACCCCACCAGGGAAAGGTCCATTCTCCCAGTACAGAGAAATGCCTGCCTATAGGAAATTCTACTTCAATATTGGGCATAAGGGCTACATCAAATAGCAGATTAGTCTTGATTGCTACAGGGCGTATATAACGATATGCAGGTAACTTCGGACTTTTCAAAGGTACTATCGTTCGCAGGGAGTCCGTCATACCGAAAGCCGGAAGCAGAGGCAGATGCGGGAGTTCCGCATAAGGTCTGGGGATGATGGATAGATAGATGGAGGAAGCATTTCGCAGTCTCTTATAATATTTTCGGAAAATATACCGGTAGGGGATGCCGCTATCCATTGCCTGCATACGACGGTCTCTCTCTTCGAGTGACAGTGGCAGGCTAAGAAGCTTCAGCAGCTTGTCACGTGAGGGGACTTCGAGGTCTTCTTCCAACAATGTCTGAAGCCCTACCCAGTTTTCTCCCAGTCCAGTGTATGCTATTCTCTGTTCGTCCAGATGGGGAAACTTCCATAACAAGACTTTCTTTATTTCTTTTCCCCGGCGCTCGGACAGGCGCAGGTTGTAGATAGGGGGACCTTCGGGAGATGCGTATGCCTCGATTTTGATACTGTCGACAGAACGTAGATGTTTAATGGAAAGAAGTTGTTCCAATTTATTGAGTGATGCACGATTGGACATATAGGTACTGTCCAGTACATTCTTGTCCCAGCGGAAATAGAGTTGTACTTGTGTACGAAGTGTATCACCGATATGTAATGTGTCGATTCCATTTACCATTTCTGCAGGGTCCATGCCCTTTCTCCAAATGGTAGTGTCTTGGGGATACATATAGATATGATCCTCTGCTATAGCTATCTGGGAGTTTGTCAATGTCATTAATACTCCAATAATCAAGTAGCCCAGTAGTTGCTCGGTATTTGTTTTGTTCGTCATGTAATTTTCGCTCTTAAATTTATCTTCTAGTCCTTGTCCAGCTCAATTTCTGTTACTTCACAAGTAATAGAATATTTTTTTTCTGTTACTTGTCATAATTTCATGCACAAACCAAGGTAAGTAGTTTAAATATTGATATATAACGTGTTGAATACACAAAGAATTGATACAAATAATAGTCACTCCATTATTTATATTAAATGATGGAGAATAGCTTATCTGTGCAAATTTTAATCCTTAAAAAAGAGTTTATAGAGTAATTGCCTTTATTTCCTGCTGTTTTTCTAGTTTTTCGTGTATTGTAAGCAAAAAAATCTTGTTTTTGTTTTTTATATCGTAAAATATGTATATGTTTGTAATGGGAAATTTATTCTATTACTTGTGAAGTAATGGTGCTTAAAGGGAGTTTTATGCCATTCCCCAATTAACCTTTTGTCCTGTTTTTATGTAGTTAATTATTGCATTGTTTGCTTTGAACAGTTCTTGCCACTCAAAACTTTTCAGATAGGTACGGGTTACTTCGAGTGATGAGTGACCAAGTCCTTCAGAAATTACTTCTTCCGGTATTTGGCAGTATTTAGCAAGAGTGGCCCAGGTGTGGCGGGCTGTGTACGAACTGATTCGTGTTCCTTTCATGTTCTGAATATGTGCTAGTTTCCCCAGACTCATATTCAGTTTTCTTAATGTATCTCTGTATTCCTTGAAAGCCTGCTCTCCGGTGAAGTGTCCGCTAAGAAATCTCAATAGATAATGTGATCTTTCATCTGTATTCCGGTAGCGGTCAATTAGCCTCATTGCTTCAGGCATCATTTTTATATGTAACTCGGTTCCTGTTTTCTGTCGATAACAGATCAACATATCCCCTTTTAAATCCCCTTTCCGTAAATGTGCCAGATCAACGAAAGGCATTCCCTGCAAATGAAGCATCAGTTTTAATATATCTTGTGCATGCTGTATGGGTTGCGGCATCTCTTTTTCTTTGGGCTCACACAGCAGAGTGTTCATTTGTTGCGCGGTGAGTGCCAGTTTACGCTCGGAGGCGATGCCTGTTTTCAGACCGGAGAACAGACGCATCTCACCCGGAATCAGTTCGCGATCTACTGCACGGTTGTAGATGGCACGTAGGGCGCGGATATAGGTTGAGATAGTGTTGTAAGATCTTTGATGATCTTCCAGGTATTGCTGAAAGCGTCTAAGAGAACGCCGGGTGAGGGCATTGAAAAAGATTTCGCCACCTCCCTGGCATGCAGTGAATGCACAGAGTGCATAATTGTAGATATAGGCCGTACTGTATCGGCCCTCCTGTTTTAGATCTTCAATGACTGAAGTCATGAATTTAGTTAGACTTACCATTCTTCTTATTTTTAGTTAAACATCTATTTTTCAAAAGAGAAAGGATAACAGCAAAGTATGGATGAATGTTTCGATAAGAAAATATCCCCAACAGAGTATCTATAATAGATATTCTGATGGGGATATCAAAACTATGTTTCGGACTAATTACTTAGTAGAAACTGCTGTGTTCAGGATATTATTCTTGTGAGAAACGTTTTACCTGTTCCTCGATTAACTCCTTGTCATCGAAATAATTAATCTTCATTGCTTTTTTCACATCTGCCAAAGTCTCGGCAGCAGCAGCTCTGGCTACTTCGCATCCTTGCTGAAGCATGTCATAGATAGCCGGAATATCTTTGCTGAACTCTTTACGACGATTACGAATCGGTTCGAGTATTTCTTGCATAATAGAGTTCAGGAAACGTTTCACTTTTACGTCGCCCAGTCCGCCGCGTTGATAATGTGCTTTCAATTCTGCCAGATTCGGATAATCCGGTAAGTAGCGTTCGAAATGTTCGGGGAGGCAGAAAGCGTCAAGGTAAGTGAATACGGTGTTACCTTCAATCTTTCCCGGGTCTTGTACACGGAGATGTCCCGGATCGGTATACATACTCATAATCTTCTTCTGGATTTCTTCCGGTTCTTCCGAAAGGTAGATACAGTTTCCGAGTGATTTACTCATTTTAGCTTTACCGTCAGTTCCCGGAAGACGCAGGCAGGCTGTATTGTCCGGCAACAGGATTTCCGGTTCTACCAATGTCTCACCATATATATAGTTG
>OGXV01001763.1_pt1 | contig 12402 bp, 12 predicted proteins | sample 1576391 | NCBI WGS metagenome assembly OGXV01 (sample SAMEA3541586, study PRJEB24748) | human gut metagenome | biome: human gut; feature: human-associated habitat; material: faeces | place: China | collected 2012 | reverse complement strand
GGAGCTACCATTTGGTCGTCTCCGTCAAAGCTGTCCAATGCTTTCACTGCTTCGTGAGTATTGTAATCGTAGGTGGACATGACCGTATGGTGGCACAGTATAAGAAAATATGTAAATCTTATAAATGCAAATGCAAAGTATTCACACAGATGGAGGCAGACCTCAGTAAAAAAATAGGATGTCCGGATCTGCTCGTACTTTTTACAAATACTGTATCTCATAAAATGGTAAAGTGTGCTCTGGATGAAGTTGGTTCTTCTACAGATATCGTTCGCTGCCATACCAGCAGCGGAAATGCACTGAATGGTATTCTTGAAACACGTTGCTGCTAAGCGACGAATTGTAAAATTAATTAAGAAACCTGAAACATTGACTACTTTGCGATATCAATACTACATATCGAATGCATGAATGAAGTTTAATTATTATGCAGATTGCAGTAATATAATAACGAATAAATGAAAAATTTTATTAATGTTTACAGATGAAAAACTTTTTCAATAAAAATATCAACAAAGTTATTGACATCTAACCAAAATTAGAATACACTAACCACATGGTAAAGAAAATGTTTATCATTTATTAAATGCAAAGGAAGGGATGAAGAAATGCCGTTATCAATGGTAAATGCCGGTGAACCTTTTACAATCAAAAGGATCGGTGGCAAAGAAGAAGTTAAGAGACATCTTGAAGAGCTCGGATTTGTAGTAGGAGGAGTTGTCACAGTTGTTTCTGAGATTAACGGAAGCCTGATCGTCAATGTTAAAGAATCCAGGGTTGCCATTGGAAAAGATATGGCAAGCAAGATTATGGTCTGATCCATAATTCTTCCTGTAAAAAAGCATTAAAATTCTAGGGAAAGAAGGGAAATAAGCTTGAAGACATTAAAGGAAGTACGTGTTGGAGAGACCGTCCGGGTTCAGAAACTTACCGGCGAAGGTCCGGTCAAGAGAAGGATCATGGATATGGGAATCACTAAAGGCGTGGAAATTTATGTAAGAAAGGTTGCACCTCTGGGAGATCCTGTAGAAGTAACTGTAAGAGGATATGAATTATCCTTACGTAAAGCAGATGCCGAAATGATTGTCGTGGAATAATTTTTTTTGGCATTATGTTAGGTCTTTCTAACAATTAGTGTAATCTAATAGTTAACAAAAGCTAAGTATTAGCGATGACTAATAATTGTTGAGAGTGATATCAACAGTAGAAAGATTGGATAAAGCGGTCAAAATAATAGAGATCAAGAAATCAGAGGAGAGAGATTATGTCAGTAAAAATTGCACTCGCAGGTAATCCGAACTGCGGTAAAACGACATTATTCAATGCACTGACCGGCTCAAATCAGTTTGTAGGTAACTGGCCAGGTGTAACTGTCGAGAAAAAAGAAGGTAAACTGAAGGGACACAAAGATGTTGTCCTCACTGACTTACCTGGTATTTATTCTTTATCACCATATACACTTGAAGAAGTAGTTGCAAGAAATTACATTCTTCAGGAAAAACCGGATGCGATCATCAATATCGTTGATGGTACCAATATTGAACGTAACCTGTATCTTACAACACAGATTCTGGAACTTGGGATTCCGGTCATCATGGCAGTCAACATGATGGATATCGTTGAGAAAAACGGTGATACAATACATATTGATAAGCTGAAAAAGAAACTTGGCTGTGAAGTTGTTACTATTTCCGCTCTGAAGGGAACAGGGATCACAGAAGCCGCAAACAAGGCAGTTTCCATTGCCCAGAGCCATAAGAAAGTAACACCTGTCCATGAATTCTGTGATAAAGCAGAAGAGATTATCGGAGCAGTTGAGAATAAACTAACCGGTGTAGTACTGGAAGAACAGAAGAGATTCTTCGCGATCAAGCTTCTTGAAAGAGATGACAAGATCATTGAGCAGATGAATACATCCGTAAATGTATCTGCCGAGATCAAAGAAATGGAAAATGAGTTTGACGACGATACAGAAAGTATTATCACAAATGAGAGATATGTTTATATTTCTTCTATCATTGGTCAGTGTGTGACTAAGGCAAGAAAAGATAAGCTTTCCACATCTGATAAGATTGACCGTATCGTTACCAACAGATGGCTGGCACTGCCGATCTTTGCAGTTGTAATGTTTATTGTATATTATGTATCTGTAACTACTGTTGGTGCTTTCGTAACTGACTGGACAAACGATGTTCTGTTTGGTGAGATCATTCCTCCGGCAATTGAATCCGGACTGAATGCGATTGGCTGTGCAGCATGGTTACAGGGACTGATCCTTGACGGTATCGTAGCCGGTGTCGGAGCAGTTCTCGGTTTCGTACCTCAGATGCTTGTACTGTTTGCATTCCTTGCATTCCTTGAGTCCTGTGGTTACATGGCTCGTGTAGCATTTATCATGGACAGAATTTTCCGTAAATTCGGTCTTTCAGGTAAATCCTTCATTCCAATGCTTATCGGCAGCGGATGCGGTGTTCCCGGTGTTATGGCTTCCCGTACAATCGAGAATGACCGTGACAGAAAAATGACAATTATGACAACCACATTCGTTCCTTGCGGAGCTAAACTTCCAATCATTGCCATGATCGCAGGTGCGTTCTTCGGAAACAGCGGATGGGTTGCAACAAGTTCTTATTTTGTTGGTATCGTAGCAATTATCTGCTCCGGTATCATCTTAAAGAAAACAAAAATGTTTGCCGGTGATCCGGCTCCGTTCGTTATGGAGCTTCCTGCATACCACTGGCCAACAGTCAGCAACATCTTAAGAAGTATGTGGGAAAGAGGCTGGTCCTTCATTAAGAAAGCCGGAACAATCATCCTTCTTTCAACAATCATTCTGTGGTTCTTAATGAGCTTCGGATGGGAAGGCGGAAGCTTCGGTATGGTTGAAGAACTTAACGAGAGTATCCTTTCTAAGATCGGTACAGCAATCGCATGGATCTTTGCACCTCTTGGCTGGACAAAAGCCGGCGAAGGATGGAAGATGGCAGTTGCAGCAGTTACAGGTCTGATCGCAAAAGAGAACGTAGTAGCTACATTCGGTATGCTTTATGGATTCGCAGAAGTTGCAGAAGACGGTGCTGAGATCTGGGGTAACCTGGCAACAGCCATGACACCGATCGCAGCTTACGGCTTCCTGGTATTCAACCTTCTTTGTGCTCCTTGCTTCGCAGCTATGGGTGCGATCAAGAGAGAAATGAACAATACAAAATGGTTTTTCTTCGCAATCGGATATCAGTGTGGACTTGCATATCTTGTGTCCCTGTGTATCTACCAGATCGGTACACTGGTCACAGGCGGTGGTTTCGGTATCTGGACAGTGGTTGCATTCGCAATTATCATCGGATTTTTATATCTTCTGTTCAGACCTTATAAGGAAAGCAGCAGCCTTAATGTAAATGTAAAAGGTATGGCAAAGGCCAGATAAATAGTAAGCAAACCAGAGCCTGCGTCCTTCAGTGATGTGGGCTCTGATAAAATAATCAGTTGCAATAGTATACCTATCTATGTATCATGTGAAGTAGATATTGTACTGAGTAGAATAGATTATACTATATGGAGTAACACAAAAAGTCGGCAGGAGGTGTCGGTTATGGGAACTTTTGTTGTAGGAGCAATTTTAGTTTTGATCGTCGGACTCATTGTAAGAGGAATCGTAAAGGATAAAAAAAGCGGTAAATCATCATGTGGTGGTGACTGCAGTCATTGCAGGGGATGCCATTGATCAAAGAGCAGCCGTAATTATTTAGAAGTCTACTATCTCACAAGGATACTAAACAGTTACAAACAGACGATTAACAGGAATAAATTAAGCGGAAGGATGATGTAATTTTGGGAGCAGCAGCATTACAAAGACAAAGAAATTGTGAAGAACCCAATTACCAGAGAACCCATATGCAGAAAGATGTTGTAATCCAGGAGTTAAAAAAGCGAGGATGCAGGATTACCAAACAAAGAAGAATGTTGTTGGAAGTCATTCTTGAGAATGAGTGTTCCTGCTGTAAAGAAATTTATTACAATGCATCCCGCCTGGATCCGGGCATTGGATCAGCTACGGTGTACCGCATGGTAAATCTTTTAGAAGAAATCGGTGCGATCAGCAGAAGAAATATGTATAAGATCGTAAGAAATCCGGATTGTAAAGACGAGAGTGTCTGCACGATCGAACTGGATGATAATACCGTCCAGAAATTATCAAGAGACAATTTTAATAATGTAGTTCTGGCAGGGCTCAAAGCCTGCGGATACATTGATAATCAGGAAATTGAAAGAATGTTTGTAAATTCCTGTGACTTTAAACATTGAAAACAAGTAATATTAAGATAGATAAAAATATCCGCCGGAAACTACTGAACAGGAAGTTTTCGGCTTTTTTCTTATTACACTATATTTTGTAGTGTGAGCATAGAAATTCCGAAAACATTTTGGTATAGGTACAATTTATATAAAACGTCTGTTATATCAATTTTGCCTTTTTATGTGATAAGATGAAAATGTTTCTCAACAAGAAAAAAATAGTAGAAATATGAAAACATTGGTTGTATAATACATAAAATAAAATAACCTGATGTCGAAAAGGAGGACAAAATAATGATTAAATTTGACGCAAAAAAAACAGGAATCTTCGCAGCAGGAGTAGCTTTTGGAACAGCAGGTATTAAAGTTCTTACAAGTAAAGATGCCAAGAAATTATATACAAACTGCACAGCAGCCGTTTTACGTGCAAAATCCTGCATTATGAAAACAGCTTCCACAATTCAGGAAAATGCTGAAGACATTTACGCTGAAGCACAGCAGATCAACGAAGAAAGAGAATCAGCTGAGGAAGTAGTGGAAGATGCAGCTGAAGAAACAATAGAAGATACAACAGATTTTAAAGAAGAGACAGAAGAAACAAAAGAAGAAGGCAGCGAAGAATAATGAAATTTGCTATTAAGCATGAAATCAAAGGGAGAATCCGTATTCATCTTGCTCAGAAGCACATGACTTACAGACAGGCAGATATCCTGCAGTACTATCTGGAGGAACAGAAAAATATCAGCAAAGCTTCCGTTTATGTAAGAACACAGGATGTGACTGTTTATTACTCCGGAAGCAGAGAAGAGCTGATCCATCTGTTGAGCAGATTTTCTTATGAGACAGCCCAGGTGTCAGATTCTGTTCTGGAGAATTCCGGACGTGAATTAAATGAGACATACAAAGAAAAACTGATTAATTCTGTAGTATTACGTGCATTAAACAAAATGTTTCTGCCATACCCGGTACGTATGGTGATCACTACAGCTAAATCCTGTAAATATATTTATCATGGAGTACGCACTCTGATGAAAGGCAAACTGGAAGTTCCTGTTCTGGATGCGACTGCAATCGGTGTGTCTATGCTTCGTGGTGATATCAATACCGCAAGTTCTACGATGTTCCTGCTTGGAATTGGTGAGATTCTCGAAGAGTGGACACATAAGAAATCTGTAAACGATCTTGCGAGAAGTATGTCTATTCATGCAGAAAAGGTATGGCTTGTAAATCCGGAAGGTCAGGAAGTTCTTGTACCTGTTTCCAGCATTAAAGCGGGGGATCATGTTCGTGTACATATGGGAAATGTGATTCCATTTGACGGAAATGTTGTTGCCGGAGAGGCAATGGTCAACCAGACTTCTCTTACCGGTGAATCACAGCCAGTCCGTAAAGCAGAGGGAAGCTTTGCTTATGCCGGAACTGTTCTCGAAGAGGGTGAGATTACTGTCCACTTGTCAGGGGTTGCGCACAAAAGAAGCCGCAGGATCCAGCCGTTATGAAAAAATCGTCGGTATGATCGAGGATTCTGAGAAACTGAAATCTTCTGTAGAGAGTAATGCCGAACATCTGGCAGACAGACTTGTTCCATACACTCTCGCAGGCACAGCTGCAACTTATCTGATTACCAGAAATATGACCAAAACTCTGGCAGTGCTCATGGTAGATTTTTCCTGTGCACTGAAACTTGCCATGCCTATTTCAGTATTGTCAGCAATCAGAGAAGCAAGTACTCACAGTATCACTGTAAAAGGTGGAAAATACATGGAAGCAATGGCAGATGCCACAACAATCGTATTTGACAAGACAGGTACGCTTACCAAGGCAAAACCGATAGTTTCTGATGTTGTATCTTTCAATGATGAACTGAGTGCAGATGAACTTCTGCGTATTGCAGCATGTATGGAAGAACATTTCCCTCACTCTATGGCAAGGGCCGTAGTAAATGCCGCAAAAGAAAGAAATCTTGTCCATGAGGAAATGCACTCCAAAGTAGAATATATTGTAGCTCATGGTATTTCTACTACTATTGAAGGCAAGAAAGCCGTAATCGGAAGCTGGCATTTTGTAATGGAAGATGAGAAGTGTGTGATTCCGGAAGGAATGAAGGATAGATTTGAACGTCTTCCGTTAGAATGTTCTCATTTATACCTTGCAATCGAAGGCAGGCTTGCGGCAGTTATCTGTGTGGAAGATCCTCTTCGTGAGGAGGCAGCAGATGCAGTACGTGAGTTAAAGGAAGCCGGAATCACAAAAGTTGTTATGATGACCGGTGACAGTGAACGTACAGCGGCAGCTATTGCAAAACGTGTCGGAGTAGACGAATATTATTCTGAAGTTCTCCCTGAAGACAAGGCTTCCTTCGTAGAAAAGGAGAAGAAACTTGGCCATAAAGTTATTATGATCGGTGATGGAATTAATGATTCCCTGGCATTATCTTCTGCAAGCGTAGGCATTGCTATCAGTGATGGTGCAGCTATCGCGCGTGAGATTGCTGATGTAACAATTTCAGCGGATAACCTTCATGAGATTGTTACATTAAAGAGATTGAGCACCGCTTTGATGAAACGTATCCATAATAATTACAGAACGATCATTGGTGTCAATGGTGGTCTGATTGCACTTGGAGTGACCGGTGTAATCATGCCGACTACCTCAGCACTGCTTCATAACCTTTCAACACTGACAATCAGTTTAAGAAGTATGAGAAATCTTCTTCCGAAAGAAGAGGAAATTTAAATAAAAAGAACCATATTTAACCGGCATCATCGTGAGATTGAAACTATCTATACGATAGACCGGGAATATGGTTCTTTTTCATTTTAACCGAATCAAGTAAGTCCCCTGCGGAAGTTGCGAAGAGCAATAAGCAGTAAGTAGGACTTGCTTGTATCAGGAGGGGTACAAGCAAGTCCTGATAAACTACGGAGCAGTTACTCATATAAATTCATTGATTACTGTACGTCTGCAATAAATTTCTTAATAGCTGTAAAACTCTCTGAGCTGATTGCATGTTCCATCTTACATGCGTCCTCAGCAGCAACTTCCGGATCAACTCCGATTGAAGTGAGCCAGTTAGTCAGAAATGTGTGTCTTTCATAAATCTTGTCTGCAATTTCCTGTCCGGTTTCAGTGAGATTGATATATCCATTCTCATCAACCGTGATATAATTATTTGCTTTTAAATTCTTCATTGCAACACTGACACTTGGTTTGGAAAAAGAAAGTTCATGTGCCACATCAATAGAACGGACGTTTCCGTTTCTCTCCTTTATCATAAGGATCGCTTCAAGATAGTCTTCTCCAGATTCATGTATCGCCATACCAGGATCCTCCTTTTGCTTTATTGTGATGAATTATAACATAAATTTGTATTTCCGTAAAGAAATCTGTGGAAAACTATTGACAGAACAGGAAAGCATGCTATAATAAAATCAAACAAATGAACAAGTGCTCATATGTTAATATAAAAAATATGAGCCAGAAAGGAAAGTATACTATGAAAAAGACTTATAAGATTGATGTAGACTGTGCAAACTGCGCAAACAAAATGGAGGAAGCTGCTAAGAATACAGCAGGTGTTAAGGATGCAACTGTTAACTTCATGATGCTGAAGATGATCGTTGAATTCGAAGACGGACAGGATCCGAAAGCAGTTATGAAGGACGTATTAAAGAACTGTAAGAAAGTAGAAGACGACTGCGAGATTTTCCTTTAATTTCAAATGATTCCAGGGACTGTTGCATAAAGAATCACTTTTACGGCATATGGCTTGCCGGAAATGTTTAATGCAACAGTCCCGCTTTTATCATATATCCAGGAATTTATACCATAATTTTTAAGACGGCTTCGCGGGATTAATACCGTAACTTTTACAGAACTGCTATAGATACAAATAATGGATACAACATAAAAACGGGGAGGACATAGAATATGAACAAGAAGCAAAAGAAAATGCTTGTCAGAATCATCATATCACTGATTCTAGTGGTCGTTTTTTCAGGACTTCCGATAGATGAACATCAGAAATTTGGAACTTACCTGAGATTTGGGCTTTTCATGATTCCATATCTGATCATTGGTCATGATATTCTGAAGAAAGCATTAAAAGGTATCAGAAATAAACAGGTATTTGATGAGAACTTTCTGATGGCTGTAGCTACCATAGGCGCTATTCTTCTGGGTGACTATACAGAGGGTACCGCGGTTATGCTTTTCTATCAGATTGGAGAGCTTTTCCAGGGCTATGCGGTAGGAAAGAGCCGCAGAAATATCAGTGAGCTGATGGATATCCGCCCTGATTATGCGAACGTAGAACAGGATGGTAAGTTAGAACAGGTTGATCCGGATGAAGTTGAGATTGGAACGATCATCGTTGTACAGCCAGGTGAGAAAGTACCGATTGATGGTGTGATCACAGAAGGCACTTCTACATTAAATACCAGCGCACTGACAGGCGAGAGCCTCCCGCGCAACGCAAAAGTGGGAGATGAAGTAATCAGTGGATGTATCAATATGACTGGTCTTTTAAAAATCTGCACAACAAAGGAATTTGGTGAATCTACTGTATCCAAGATTCTGGAACTCGTAGAGAATTCAAGCTCCAGAAAATCAAAATCCGAGAATTTTATTTCTAAATTTGCCAAGTACTATACACCGGCTGTATGTTACGGAGCACTTGCACTTGCGATTATTCCTCCAATTGTATTGCTGATTATGGGAAAACCTGCAATGTGGGGGGACTGGATCTACAGAGCACTTACTTTCCTTGTAATCAGCTGTCCATGTGCACTTGTTATCAGTATCCCGTTAAGCTTCTTCGCAGGAATCGGTGGTGCCAGCAATCAGGGTGTTCTGGTTAAAGGTTCCAATTATTTAGAGACACTGGCTCAGACAAAATATGTTGTATTTGATAAAACAGGAACCATGACACAGGGTGTGTTTGAAGTAAGCGGCATCCATCATAATGAGATGGCAGATGAAAAACTGATAGAATATGCAGCACTTGCAGAATGCTCTTCTTCCCATCCGATCAGTAAGAGTCTTCAGAAAGCTTATGGAAAACCAATTGATAGAAATCGTGTTACAGATATTGAAGAAATCAGTGGTAACGGTGTGATTGCAAAGGTTGACGGTGTTTCCATTGCTGCCGGAAATGCAAAATTAATGAAGAGACTTGGTATTTCCTATCAGGAATGCCACCATGTGGGAACGGTTGTACACATGGCTGTTGATGGAAAATATGCAGGACATATCCTGATTTCCGATATCGTAAAACCTCATGCAAAAGAAGCTATCGCAGAACTTAAGAAAGCCGGTATTACAAAAACAGTTATGCTTACAGGTGACTCCAAACGTGTTGCAGATCAGGTTGCCGCTGATCTTGGAATACAGGAAGTATACAGCGAACTTCTCCCGGCGGACAAGGTATCTAAAGTAGAAGAACTTCTCTCAAAGAAAACAGAGAAAGAGAAACTCGCATTTGTAGGTGACGGTATCAATGATGCTCCTGTATTATCCAGAGCGGATATCGGTATTGCCATGGGGGCGCTTGGATCTGATGCAGCAATTGAAGCTGCCGACATCGTTCTGATGGATGACGATCCGCTTAAGATTTCAAAGGCTATCAAAATTGCAAGAAAATGTATCCGTATCGTATACGAGAATATCTATTTTGCCATCGGAATCAAGGTTCTCTGCCTGATTCTTGGCGCATTAGGTATCGCAAATATGTGGATGGCGATCTTTGCAGATGTAGGTGTTATGATCATTGCTGTATTAAATGCAATCCGATCATTGTTTGTGAAAAAATTATAACTATTCAGCTGGCTAACCATAAAAATACTGAACAGTTACAAAAATTTATAAGCAACTATATGGTTACTGTCTGAAATGTGGGCGGTAACCATTTGTAATAATATAAAGGAAGGAACAGGTGAAAGAATGGAAGAACGTAAAGATGAAATTTGCGAAGGATGTGAGGTTCATGAAGACCTGTTAAAAATTGTAAACGAAACATTACCGGAAGAAACCGAACTTTACGATCTGGCTGAATTATTCAAAGTTTTTGGAGATTCCACCAGAATCCGTATTCTGTTTGTATTATTTGAAGCTGAAGTATGTGTATGCGATCTTGCTAAAGTACTGAATATGACTCAGTCCGCAATTTCTCATCAGCTTCGTATTCTGAAGCAGAACAAACTGGTAAAAAACCGCAGAGAAGGCAAATCTATTTTTTATTCCCTGGCAGATGACCATGTACGAACAATTATTAATCAGGGACGCGATCATATAGAAGAAGATTAAAACAGATATTGGATATTTTTAGATATATAAATATTTTTATACTTGTGATAATATAGTTGTTAAAGAATAAGCAGATATTTTCAGAATATGTTTTAATCTATAATGAGGATAACTAAATGGAATCTCATATTTATGTCGCGATAGATCTGAAATCCTTTTATGCGTCAGTAGAATGCAAAGATATGGGGCTGGATCCTATGATCACGAATCTGGTCGTTGCAGATGCCAGCCGTACAGAAAAAACAATATGCCTTGCAGTTTCCCCGTCCCTGAAAGCTTATGGGATTCCGGGAAGAGCAAGGCTTTTTGAAGTTATACAGAAAGTCCGAAAAGTAAATCAGGAACGTCTGAGATCAGCACCCGAGCACAGATTTACAGGTGAATCATGCGACGATACTGAGTTAAAAAGTAATCCATCTCTGAAAGCAGCATATCATATAGCGCCGCCAAGAATGGCCAGATATATCGAAATCAGTACAAAAATATATCAGACATATCTGAAATATTTTGCACCGGAAGATATGCACGTATATTCTATTGATGAGATTTTTATAGACATCACACATTATATGAAAATATATCAGATGTCTGCACGCAAGCTTACCCAGAAGATCATTCAGGATATCCAGAATACTCATGGACTTACTGCTGCCGCGGGAATCGGTACGAATTTATATCTCTGTAAAATAGCCATGGATATTGTGGCAAAACACGTAGAACCCGATGAGAACGGAGTCCGTATTGCACAGCTGGATGAAATGGAGTATCGCCAATTATTATGGGATCACGAGCCTATTACTGATTTCTGGAGAGTTGGACGTGGATACGCCAGAAAACTCGCAGAAAACGGAATGAAGACAATGGGTGATGTGGCCAGATGTTCCATTGGGCAGCCAAATGATTATCATAATGAAGAATTACTCTATAAGCTTTTTGGCATTAATGCAGAATTATTAATTGACCATGCCTGGGGCTGGGAACCCTGCACTATTGCAGAAATCAAATCCTATAAGCCGGAAAACAACAGTATCTGTTCCGGGCAGGTACTTCAATGTCCTTATAAATTCGAGAAAGCAAGAATTGTCATCCGGGAAATGGCTGAGATGATGGCACTTGATCTGGTAGATAAAGGACTGGTGACAGATCAGTTAGTTCTGACCGTAGGATATGATATAGAAAATCTTTCCAACCCGGCAATCAGCAGGAACTACAAAGGTGAGATTACGATTGACCGCTACGGAAGAAGTATTCCAAAACATGCTCACGGAACTCAGAATCTATCTGGTTTTACCGCCTCAACTTACGAAATCATTGACAGTACATTGAATCTTTATGACTGCATTATGAATCCGGAGTTGTTAATCCGCCGTATCACACTGACTGCCAATCATGTAAAAAAAGAGCAGGATGTTGTTCCTAAAGAAACATACGAGCAGCTAAATTTGTTTACTGATTATGCGGCTATTGAAAAAGAAAAGCAGGAAAAAGAAGCAAAGCTTCAGAAAGAAAAGAAACTTCAGCATGCAATGCTGGAAATTAAGAAAAAGTATGGAAAAAATGCCATATTAAAGGGTACAAATTTTGAAGAGGGTGCAACATCTGTCGACAGAAATCAAAGGATCGGAGGTCACAAAGCTTGAGTAAACCAATAAATGATTCCCAGAAGCAATACCATGATTTTAAAAATAAATATGTCCCTGACAGCCATATGACAAATCATTCCTCTCGTAAATATGATGACATTATCAATCTTCCTCATCCTGAATCATCCTCTCATGTGAGAATGCCCCTCCATGACCGGGCAGC
>OGXV01001760.1_pt1 | contig 12413 bp, 8 predicted proteins | sample 1576391 | NCBI WGS metagenome assembly OGXV01 (sample SAMEA3541586, study PRJEB24748) | human gut metagenome | biome: human gut; feature: human-associated habitat; material: faeces | place: China | collected 2012 | reverse complement strand
CTGTTACCTTCCGGCGCATCTTCAATTCTGTATTCCATAAACCTGTTTATGAATGGATGTTGGAGAAACGTAAAGAGAGCATTGTTTACGAACTTCGTTACACAAATGCCACTATTTCTGAGATTTGTTATAAATATGGCTTCGAATCTTTGCCTCATTTTTCTAACTTCTGCAAGAAGAATTTCGGAATCTCACCTCGTGGACTGCGTTCGGTACAGGCTGTTCTTCCACAAGAAACGCCAACTATTTGTGAAGAGGCTGGTTGAAGCGATACTTCACTGAGACAATGAAGTAACTGCCTATTTGTTGCGTATGGTTTTCATAAAGGCCATCAGCCATTGTGCCTCGAAAATAATTTTTCTGCTGGCTGAGTATATCCACCCAGTTGGCTGATACCTCCGCCTGTTTCTTTTTCAGGAAACGCCATGTGATGCTTGCGTTCCAGACAATCTGGTCGTCTTCCCCTTTTTTAATGTTTGTACCGTTCCGGAAGGAATAATTTGCATCTGTTCTCAGCTGTATACCTCCCGGTAAATCGGCAAAACCGTTCAATCCGAAGGTGTAATTGCGTGTGTATGTATCCGTCTCTAAAAGTGAGTTGGAAGAATGTTGGAAGTTCCACCTCCCGTTTAGGTCCAGATTACCCCATTTAGGTTGGTAGGATAGGCGCAGGTCACTGTTGAGGCCGGTGTTATGCGTGGCACTGCGTTCGGGTTGTTCACTCTGGTTTTCGTTGATGAGGTTGACATCCTGTGCAAAGGAGCCTCCGGCATTTGCACTCAGATTAAAGTTTTTGATGCGCTTCTGATACCGGAACACACCGTTTATGTTCCAGTTGCCGTTAATATTCACCGGATAAGTTTCACGTCCACCGGTTTGCTGGTTGTAGATCACTGCACGGGTCTGACTATTGATTCTGTTGTTCCAGTTCAGTGTGGCAAAGAGTCCTTCCTTCATATTTTGTGCTTCCAATCGGACAGACTGATTATAAGTAGGCTTCAAGTTAGGATTGCTTCGCGTGATGTTGAGCGGGTCACTGTTGTTGGTTGGTGAAATCAGATCATATAATGATGGTTGCCAGGTATTTCCATAATAATTCAAGGTTATCCTGTTTTTCTTTTTCTGCCATGAGATGAAAAGCATAGGCTGGAAGCCGACTGAATGGAGGGTGGTATCAGCTCTATGCAGGCCTGTTTTCTGGTTCAGGCTGCGTCGCTCAGGTTGCACGGATACTCCGGCATTGATGTTCCAAATGGTGTCGGAATAATTAAAGTGCAGGTTGATTCCGTGTTGCAGGGTACTGCTATGGCTCCGGTTGCTCAGGCTGTCGATGTAGCTCGTTTCATATCCTTCGGGCAGATATCCGGGTTGTACTGCCGTTTCTTCCATAAAGCCGGATAAGTCGTAGGTATTGCGGTCATTTTTCTGCTTACTGTAGTTGAGGTTATATGAGATTTGTGCGTGCAGCTTCTTGGAAAAAGGGTGGCTGAACATCAGCCCGATGCCTTGTTGACGGTTGGGGGACAGGCTCGATGAGTATTGGTTACGGTAGAGTATGGAGTCGTTTCCTGCACTGTTCTTCAACTGATAATACGTGGTTGATGAGATAGAGAAGTTATTGTTGTCATTCTTGCTATCATTGTATTGCGCAGTCAGGCCGATAGAACTTCCTTTTTTATTGATCCGGCGCATGATATTTGCATGGAAGGAATACCGGTGTTGTTCTCCTTGCATTAGCGACCCCATGACGATGTCATTGATTTTCAGCTCATCGGATACATCGTTGATATGACTGAAAGGATCGAGGATATCCAGATGAGGATTTTCATTGAACGTGGCCTGGCGGTTATTATTGGCATTATTATTCCGGACAAGGCTGAAATTACCGAAGAAATTGACAAAAGTCAGGGTATCGATCTGCCAGTTTAAGCCCAATAATGAATTCATATTGCGGCTACGGTTCGTATTGTTGCCGGCAGAATACTGGTACTTATTGCCACTTGTCAGATATTGTTCGTTGTAGGATGTCGAAATATTGCCCTGCTCGTTGTGGTGATAGGATACATTTCCGTTGAGTGTTAGTTTCTTATTGTACTTTTGGGTGAAATTTACGGCAACGTTCTCTTGTATGTTGTCTTTGTAGCTGGTCCGCATATGGAGGTTACCGGAATTGGCGATAACTGAGAAATTATTTCCGTTATTTTTGAAGTAGTTGCCTTGCAGGTTGAAATCTTTTTTGTTGTTATTGCCGTATCCGGCTTTTCCCGATGCAAGGAGGGTACCGTTGAATTCTTCTTTGGTTTGCAGGTCGAGCACATAGTTCTCTTTCCCGGTGCTGACACCCGTCAACTTTTCCAGCTTGCTTTTCTTATCGTACACTTTTATCTTGCTGATTAACTCTACGGGAAGGTTTTCCAGTGCCATCTTGTTGTCACCTGAGAAGAAGGCTTCACCGTTTACGTTGATTTCGTTAATGGGTAGCCCGTTGTATTTCAGTGTTTTGGTTTCGCTGTCGTATTCCATTCCGGGAATACGTTTGATAAGTGTCTCCAGATACGAGCCTTCCGGTGTTTTGTAAGCTGCCGCATTGATGACGGTGGTATCTCCCACCTGATCTACATCGCGCATCCGGGCGTTTACTGTCACTTCGCCCAATTCGATACCTTCTTCCAGTAAGATGCTACCCAGATTGATTGTTGAAGTGTTGCTGTCCAGTTTGCGGAAGACAGATTGCATTCCTGTATAAGAGGCTTTCAGTAAATATTGTGTTCCTTTCTGAGGGGTGAACTGGAGATTGAAACGACCGTCTGCACCGCTTGCAACTCCCTTTACAAAGGTGGAATCTTTGCCTTCCAGAATAACAAGACTTGCATAAGGCAGAGGTTCTTCTCCTTTCTTAGTCTCTGATACAGTGCATACCTGCCCCTTGACTGTCCTTGTTTTTTGAGCGGATAGAATAGTCGGAATCAGCAAGAATAGCAATAGTAACCAGATTTTGTACACCTTCATGTCAGTCTTTTTATGGCAGTCACAAAATTAGAGAGTTTTCGTCATAAAATCTTCTTTTTTTATAGATATTATGCTACTTTTGCTCAATATAAGTGATACAATGAAAACCGACAAACTAAAATATGTTTTAGCCTTCATCTTTTTACTGTGTGCTTTTTGGTGCGGAGTCAATTTTAAACGGTGGTACACTATTAACCACCGGATAGAAAAAATGATTTCTCTTGTTTATTCTTCCTCTCCTCAGTATGATTGTTACGGAAACTTTGAAGAACTCTTGAAACAGGAATTCAGGAAGCAGGGAATAGAACCGATATTTGATAAATTTTATCTGGATTTCAATACTGTCACGCCGGAAGATGGGATAAAAAATATGGAGGCTTATCTTAGTATCATCAAAGATAAACCGATGGCGCTGATCCTCACAGTGGGCGACCAAGCCGCATCTGCCCTGCTTTCTACCCGCCATCGACTACTTTCCTCCATTCCTGTAGTGGCTTGCAACGTACGTTTTCCCGATGAGAAACTTATAAAAGAATATGAGCGCAGAAAGGTATATGTGCTGCGTGATGCGCCGGATTTTAAGCATAACATTGATTTTATAAAATCTTTGCAGCCACATGTAGGGATAGATATTATTTATAATATTGATCTGACTCCGCTTGGATATAAATCGTTTGATTTATTAACTCGGTTTGCGGATAGAAAAGAAATTCGGCTTTTAGGCTGTGAGTCTACTTTTTCAGTGGAGCATGAATACAGGAAATTGCAGGAAATGGTTGAGCATTATAATCTGATGCCTGCAAGGGCAAACAACCATATTGATAAAGACGATTTTACCATAAGCCTTTGCCCTTTTCGTTATATAAAAGGGACCTCTTTGTTTACCGAGATAGAAAAAACAAAAGCTGGGAGGGAAAAACAAGTTTTCCTGTTAGATAAGTTCGACCAGATGTCGCTTCCGATAACTAAAGCCTTAAACATCCCTTCTTTCAGCTGTCTCCGCCAGGGATTTGGGGAGGATGCCAAGATTGTGGGCGGCTACATGGCTACTGATGAGATTTCTGCGCGTACTGCGGCTGATTTTTCTGTTCGTCTGATGAATAAAGAGAAAATAGGTATGCCGAAAATCAGGGATATGGAAAAGGAATATGTACTGGATTGGACTTATTTCTCAGCCTATACGGACTTTGATGTGAAAAATGTACCTGAAGATGTCCGTATTATCAATTACTCCTTCTATGACCGGTATCGGAAGGAACTTTATTTCCTGAGCGGATTGTTTATCCTTACTTTTATTCTGGTATTGGTCAGTCTGCTGCGTATGCGCCGGCGTTCGCGTGTGGAACGTAAGAATATGGAGATGCTTGAGGAGACTCATAAGCGGCTGACACTTTCTATGGATGGAGGACGTATTTCGCTTTGGAATATACAGGGGGATAATATTGAATTTGATGAGAACTATACGCGTTTGGTAGGAATGAAGCAGAGGATATTTGTGCGGACTGATTTCCTGAAATATGCGTATCCCGATGATGTTTTTCTATTGAATTCATTGTACGAAACACTGCATCAATCTACAGATATGCAGGTTAGGCGTGTACGTTTCTCTTTCGGTGAAGAGGATTATCGTTGGTATGAACTTCGGTGCCGCAGTTTGAAAGATGCGGAAGGAAGGATAATGCTGGCGGGCATTATGCAGGATATTCAGATACAGGTAGAACGTGAAGAACAACTCATTCAGGCTAAGCAGATGGCCGAAAATGCTGAGTTGAAACAATCTTTCCTGAATAATATGAGCCATGAAATCCGTACTCCGCTGAATGCCATTGTAGGTTTCACCAATTTGCTGGTTGGCGATGCGACGATGAGTGCGATCTTCATGATCCTTCCTTTATACGGCGACGGGCGCCTTGATGTGCGGCCACGGATCGTAGCCTGCGATTTCGAAGTCCTCGAACCTGTAATCGAAGATGGAGGCCGGCCTGCGCTTGATCACCAGCTTCGGATAGGGACGCGGCTCGCGGGAGAGCTGAAGCTCGGCCTGCGCCATGTGGTTGTCGTACAGATGACAGTCGCCGCCCGTCCAGACAAAGTCTCCGGGTTCAAGATCAGCCTGCTGGGCCACCATATGCGTGAGCAGTGCGTAGCTCGCAATATTGAAGGGCACGCCCAGGAAGATGTCGCACGAGCGCTGATAGAGCTGGCAGGACAGGCGCCCGTCAGCCACGTAGAACTGGAAGAGGCAGTGGCAGGGCGGTAGCGCCATCTGGTCCACAAGCCCTGGATTCCAGGCGCAGACGATCATGCGACGGCTGTCCGGATTTTGCCGGAGCTGATCCATCAGGTTTTGAATCTGATCGATGCGGCGTCCGTCTGGCTTCATCCACTTTCGCCTGGACAGCAGCTACGGAACGCAACACCGGTACGCTAAGCGTTTTACCCACCGATTCTTTCGCTACAGTGACACCTGACAAAAAGCCGTGCATCGGCAAACAGTCAGTTCCTGTCGAATTATTTTCTACCTTAGATATCATCTTTTCCAGTAAAGCGTCCATCTTCATGCCCAGTCCTTTATAGGCACCGCTACGCACCAACTCTTCATGGCAATTCGTAAATACATGTACCTCCAATCCTTCCCCCACAGGCATAGTCACCTGAAACGTATTCTTACCGGTAACCGGTGTCCCTTCGGATACCGATTTCAGAAACAATCCGCTCTGGGAGGCTGTTCCCGGAGCAAATACCAATACGTCAATGCCATTGATCACCGTCTCTTTACTATCTGTCTCATCAGCTCCGGAAGCATAAGTGCGGGGAACATTCACACGGAGGTACATATCCTTATCCGGGTTCTGAGGGATACTTTCGGAAGTATCATCCGAACACGAAACCAAAGCCACGGTCAGAAACACCATCAATCGACATATCAGAATTCTTTTCATGCTATACTCTCCTTTTATCAACTTGCCTACATATTACTTTCTATTGTCGCCACTTTCCAGCCATTGACACGAACTTGCATAACGGGCTTCACATAATGTCCGTCAATCACCAGATCAATGAAATTGCCCGGAACAGAAGTCAACTCGATAGGCGCGCAATCGAATGAAGCGACCTGTTCATCACGAATAAACACATTCACTTTCAGATACTTTCCTTCTGAAGAAAAAGAACCGAACCAGGGTGTGAGCACATTTCCGGTACTTTCTTCGTAATAGCACTGGGGTTCAAGTACTACCTCATCTGCATTTGCTTTATTATTATAATCGACACCGCTACGCGTACCGTAAAGGTGGAATTTAAAATCTTCGGGTGAAGGAATAATGCTGCTTGCAGCACGCGTCGTTCCTCCTTCTTCAACGACCTGATCCTCTACTGTCTGAGGAATCATCGTTATACGTGTACGGCACACAGCACGTACAAACGGAATGGTTACAATATTGCGATTTTCGCGCAAACCGGCATCTATGGCAATGCGTCCGTACAACAGGTCGTCAACAGGTCGGCAGATTCCGCTGCCATCGGTAATTTCTTTTAATTTCACATACCCCTCTCCTATGGGAGTATCAGGAGTATCCACATAATCAATCGCCTCATCCTGTGTCCAAGCTATCAGTTCCAGGCTATCCGTATCATCAAAGTTTTTCAGGAAGCGATAAGGTTCGGTCAGTCCTATTTCATCCACGGCTATTTCCAACTCCCGATATTTATGCTTCTGTTTATAAAAATGAAGTTGCGTAGGAGTAGAAACCGTCTCAAAAAAGCGGTTGGCTCCACCATAAATATAGCTGAAATAGATGTGCATATATCCGGCACAAGCATCCATATCATCTTTAATACATGAATTCAGCAGTAGGGTAACCCCCAAAAGTATCGGTAGCAATTTCTTCATTTTAGTTTCGTATTCTTCTCTTTCCGACAAGAAAGAGATATCAACCGGAGCGGACTTTCCATCCGCCCCGGATTATATAAAAAAGAGGTTCTGATTACATATTTATATTGTTAACAACATATTTCCATGGCTTAACAACTACCTGTACAAGCATGTCGATATTATCCGAATTGATAGCATCTTCAATGCTCTTGGCACCCAGTGTAGTGATGGTACCTGTTATATGATAGAATGTGTTGCGTTCGGTAATCTTCATTGAAGTTGTTTCGTCATCGCTATAGTTGGCAACATCAGCACGATAGTAACGTTTATCTTTAGGTTGAATTGTAATAGCGGCTCTTTGCTTAGCTATCTCTGTTTCACCTCTCAACGCAAGTTTATATGTCACATCCGCATCCAGAAATGCAACCAATGCATCTACATTTTTCTCAGTATTCCAAAAATCAGCAGCCAATTTATCATACTTGGTAGTTCCGTCAGTAGAAGTAGCAGTTTTGAAAGCATCATTCTGCAAAGCCTTATCCAACATTTCCTCCGTAATAGTCGGTTCAAGCAGAGTATTAGCACCGATATAAGTAGCCTGAGTAACTACAACAGTAGCACAACCGGCATTGTCGGCATAGTTAGGAGTTACATAAAAATAAGGAGAATATAACTTGTCACTCTTAACGTATACCATCGAAGCATTTGCAGGAGTAGCTCCATCAGCCAATGCTTTTTCACCTACAACCCATGTCAGACGATATTCTTTCGCGTCTGCATTGTATTCTCCCTTATTCAATGCAGGAGTCGTTCCAGCAACTTCTGTAACAGTAGGTGCAGATTCTTTCTCACCTGCAAATGCTTTCAACCAACCTTCCACATCCCAGTCTTTAGCAGTTGCATCCGCACTCTGCGGGAAATACCAGTCACGAGCCTGTGCCTTGAACGGAGAAACACGTCTCGGAATACGTACTACGACAATACCATCGGGGTCTTTAGTACCTGTCGGATTTTCCCATTCTGCATCTTTGATTGCCATCTTACCATAAGCCTCGTATACGGGGTTGGTAGTAACAGAGGCATTAAAGAATACTTTGGCTAATTCACGGTTCAGAGGAATCGAAACTTTCACGGTAGATCCGTTCGGGATATTCGGGTTGGTAGGAATAGCCGATACACCTGCCATGATATACTTCTTACCCTGCGTCCCGTCTTTAGTAACGGTCAGCTCATTCAGATAACTTTTAGAGAGATTAGAGATATACGCACGGATAGCGGCTTCCGACTTGTCACCCTGATGCGCCAATGTCTGAGCGGTAGCAAGGGTCATCTGAGGATCATTCACAACCACATAAACACTATCTCCCTGGCGTACACCGTTGAACGTACACATATTTTTCTTCGTCCCGGGAGTTGCCACATCGCCACCTGTGATTGCAGTTGTGACATCCTTATCTTCCGCATTAGCATCACCAGCTACACGCTTTACAGTCCAGTCACCCACTTTTGCACCTTCATGCAGGGGATCATTCTCTTTAGCAAAGAGATAGGCTACATATACATCATTTTCACTACCAGTTCCTTCTATCTCACCTTTGTCTGCACGGGTAGCAGGAGCTGAAGAACTGGTAAAAGCAATGCTGATAGCATCAATCAATTCACCTTTCTGACCACCTTTATCAATACCCGGTTCGTCATCATTACTACATGCAGCCATCGCAAGGGCTGCCAATGTAAACGTAAACAATTTGTTTAATTTCATGTTACTAAAAAATTTAATTATAGATATAAGTTCGAATAGTTTATACTTTTATCCGCTTTGGATATTCCTTTTTTCTCTTTCGAACTGTGAAAGGAAAAAAGCAGAGAGAAAAATGCGGATACTCCCTGTTCCATCGATCTGTCAACCGTCACTGTCTGTTTCGTTAATCAAATATTCCTTTCCATCAGTTTTTTTAATTTTATTATTACCATTCACTAATTAATTTGAACTATGTATACTATTGCATTAACTTCAGTTTCTTTCTTTCGGTCAATAATGTGGGAACAGTAGCATCGGGTATATACAACGTCATGCCACAATGTCCGTCAATGGTAAATCCCCCTACACTCTCCGGCATAAAGTTCTCCGTGGCCGCTTTATAAATGATAACTTGCTCCAGAGCCTCGTCAAAAGCAGCAGATTCTTCAACACTTCCAATCCGTTTTATATAGGCCGAAGCATCATAAAAGAGGTGCCGCCCGTCCGATAAGCGGTCAAAAGCCTGCAATCCGCTACAATCTATCCATTCCCAACGCTCCACACGACTCTCGGCCGCCCGAAGTTGAACTTTCAACATTTCCAGGCCGGACGTCTGAATCACACTGATGGTAGCCGAACGATTGTCTCCTTCCATACTGTTGTAATAATCGTAATAGGCAGCAGCCACTGCCGGAAGATCCGCTTCTTTTTTATAAAGCAACGGAAACATTTGTTGATAGACGGGAGTAAAACCCGGTGAAAGCATTTCGGCTGATGAACCCACAATATATTGCGTTTTATCTTTCAGTTCGTATGCCACCTCGAGTCCGGCCATAAAACACCCTTCAAAAAGGATAAAATTAAATTGCCCGTCCGGAATGGCTGAAGCAAAATCCTGTAAACTCATCTCGTAATGATTGTCCTTGATAACCGAGCGGGTAATACCGGCCGGAACCACTGCCGTCCCCAACGGTAACCATCCGCTGGTATGGGAGAATACGATCAATCCCGGATCAACGGAAGGATACCGGGCCATAGCCTCATTGACAACCCGTGCAAACACGGAGGCACCGGCTGAATTCTCCTGTTTATACTTAGCCAATATTTTTGTTACCTTTTCTCCCTGTTCATCCAAACAAACCTCTAACAAGCGGGTACTATCCGCTCCTTTTTTATCCTGATAAATCAATAGATGCCCCGGAAACCTGTCCCACGCCTCTGTTAACGCTGACAATTTTTCGTCGGTCTCGTCGGCTAAATCATTATCCCCTCCCATATAGACCAAAAGGGTACGATCAGACAGACGTTGCTCCAACAGACCGTCCGCTTTCTCACCGACTACACAACCGGCAAGCAACAAGCAGAGCATATATCCTATGTAATACATTCTTTTCATATTCTTATTTTACGTATCTAATACGGCATGACACCCGACGGAGTTTCGGAAAATACTCCCGAAGCAGAATTTCGAATGTTTTCCCCTTATTCAGTGCCTTCAGCCTACTCTTCCGTTGATTGCTATCACTCACAGTACGCAGGATTGAAAGAATTTCATTACGTTCCGGAAGGTCAGAAACCTCTATATCTTTCTCAAACTGTTTCCAATCCTCACCGACCCACTCGACTGCCACCTCCATACGTTCGCCATATTTATTTTCCAGGAACGCTTGAAGGGCCTTGGCACGTTTTTCAGCCAAACGTTCATTATTAGAAGTATATCCTTCGGGAGAAGAGTAACCGGTAACGGTAACTCCCGATATGGAATTCCGGTTATCCTGTTCAATAGAATCCACTTGGTTAACGAAATGCATCCATGAAGCACGGTTCAACTCATGATCGGGAAGAATACGCATTTCATTCGTAGGAAAATAAATATCAGCTTCATAACCGGCCTGAATACGGGTCACCTTCTTACGAAGGGGAATATCCGAAGCTACGGTCGACTGTCCGGATGCAACAGAAGCCAAGCGGATGGTGTCATGTATCACAATCGTATCCACCCGTTCCACAACCAACGGCGGTATATGCTCCGTATGCATGGCAAAAGGTACCAGACGGGCATCACAATTGCAATTCGTGTCGCGCATCCATACTTTAACATCGTCCATCCATGCCGCATAAGGCACCTCGGTCCGATAATGGATGCGAGGCAATGCATGGTCTCCCTCACGCAGCACGGTGTAGGGAGTAATCTTCTCCAATCCCGAAGTTGTACCCAAAGCCCGACGCCGGCGATACATCAGATCGCTTTGGGGGCCGTTGAGCACAATGGGAGGAAGAGACAACGAATCACCGGTATTCTCCGAAGCAAGTAGCGGAAACAGATAGACCGTACAGTCCGGCGCCAGGTGCACCCCTGTCAGGTCGACAGCCAGATCGACCAGCAGAACGGAGTCAAGACGCTCCAAGCGATACACCTCAGTACGGACAGGCTGTGTAGGCCTATCTGCTGCTAACACTGTTAGAGAGATGAAAAATGAGATATTTATGAAAATTACCTGTTTGATATTCATAGCCTGTCCTCCCCTACTTTAACAGATAAATAATGGATACACCTACCTTGGTAGGCCCCAGATAATTGGTCCGGTAGTGATCGACACGTTCCCCACAAGTGGGACAATAGAATTTATCGTAATCAACATAGAGATATCCTAATCCGATATCGACGCCAATGTTGACCCGGTTGCTGATGATCCACTGGTAACCGTAGGTGAGTCCGCCACCATACAATTGCCCCTCGAGACGATAGTCTTTGAGGATACCCAAAGGGAGATTACCAAAATTAAAGATACCGCCCGTGGCATGCACACCCAGATAATGCCCCTTGAACACATCACTCAACCAATAACGATACTCTAACTGCCCGGCAAAATGTTTCATTTTCCGGTTTTTAGCGTAAGTAAACGGATTATATTGAACAAGTCCTGCTATGCTCATCTTTGAATGGAAGGCATATTCCACACCTATATTCGGAGTAGCTGTCGCCCAATAAAGACCATTGGCAGTCAATCCCCATTGCTGGGCGTCGGCCAAAGCAGGAAATGCCCCAAGGAAAGTAACGGTTAAGACCCATATGCATAGTATTTTTTTCATATTTGCCGTTTGTTTGATAATTATGCGGCTCTTTCTTATAATGAAAGGGAGAATGACTTCATAAATATTATAAGCATTTATAATACAGCAAGTTACTTCATATTCCATCTGAAAATGTTTCTGAGTTTTTTTATTTTCAGAAACAAAGACAAAGTGTATGAATGTAATACATTGATTAATAATACGTTACTTAATATTGACTCAGAAACGCTTTCAGAAACATAAAAGAAAAAGGTTGTGAAAGAGCATCACAAAACGAAATATACAATCTGTTATCAATTGATTATTAACAGATTATCATTATTGTGAATAGGTGACGGCATGTGTTTGCAGCAGTGGAGGCAGACAGATGAAAAACCGTTGAAAAAGAAACAGTAGACATACATCGTATGCTTTCTTGAAGAGGTCGGGAGACAGAAAGAAGGTGTACCGGGGAGTTTTTTATCTAAGTGAAAGAAGAAAAATAAATTTTTTATTAAATCTGCAACAAAATGGCTACTTGCGTACAGATATGGTGCGAGAAAAGGAAATCTAAACTTTTTTTGAAAATAGGTCATTAAATCGGGGCTTGCTGTCCCTATATGAAGTGAAAGAAGAAAAAAGTTTTGAAAAAATGACGGAAATTCGTGATTAGTGGACAGTCTTCTGTGAAAAGAGGAAAAACATCATCATTTTGTATTCAAACAGGCATTAGCA
>OGXV01001756.1_pt1 | contig 12435 bp, 8 predicted proteins | sample 1576391 | NCBI WGS metagenome assembly OGXV01 (sample SAMEA3541586, study PRJEB24748) | human gut metagenome | biome: human gut; feature: human-associated habitat; material: faeces | place: China | collected 2012 | reverse complement strand
CGTGTTTGATATTGGTATCCGTTTTCTTTTGTTGAAAATTTTACTTAAAAAGAAAGGCCGGGAGGACGCTTTTGTAATGCTTTGCTTTTCAGATAGTTACATAAGTGGATTTTGGTTTTAAACCAACGGGTCGTTCCTTTTAAAGGAACGACCCGTTGCACACCGAGAAACACCTCGTTGGTTTTAATGCAACGAGGTGCTCCTTAAAATCAAGAGATAAAGCTAGAATAAATCTCTCGAAATTTTGAAATCATGAAATAACTTGTTTGTTTTTGATGTAAATAAATAGTACTATTGTATATTTACTTGTTTTTATCTATATAAAGAAATATACAGAGTGTCATATATGAAGAAATTTTAGATGAAGTCTATTTAACATAGTTTAAATGAGCCTCTTTTATATTTCTGATTTTATTTTATGTTTGAGGGAGATTTAAAATATAATTATAATGTAACTGAAAAGTAGAATAGGAAGGAAATCCAAGTAAAATGGCTAATAATAGCTCCTTAAAACGAAAAAGCACTAAGTTCTATCAGAACTTAGTGCTTTTTTATATTCTATTCTTATTAAAATAAATATATAGTTCTTAAAATACAAATTATATCTCTTTTTCGGATTGTATTTATTAACAGTTCCGGTTTGGTATTATATAATGGAACAAAAGTATATATTCTTTTTGCAAAAAACAACGAAAAGACATATTTTTTTTATGGAATAGTCATCTAAATTGATAGAAAAAGTAAAATCAAGCAACATTTCTTTCCAGAATTACATATTTGATGTAAAAACACTACAAAAACAATGGATTATAATTAAGTTCTGATAGAACTTATCTAAGTGTAAAAAGTGAGTTTAAATGTTTTAGGGCTATTTAATAATTTAAAAAGAGATTTATGAAGAAAAAATTAGCGCTGCTATTTGGATACCTTTTTATAGGTATCGGGCTGATAACAGCTCAAACGCAGAAAGTCACGGGGACAGTGATTTCCGATGATGACAAACAACCTGTTGTAGGGGCTTCAATTGTTGTAAAAGGCACTAACTTAGGTACAATAACAGACATAGACGGGCATTTCACATTATTGAATGTGCCAAATTCAGCAAAAATATTGCAAATCTCTTATATCGGTATGAAAACGGAGTCGGTTTCTGTTCAGCCGACTGTTAGAGTTATCTTAAAGTCTGATACACAACTGATGGATGAAGTTGTTGTGGTAGGTTACGGATCAGCAAAGAAACTAGGGTCAGTAGTCGGTTCGGTAACAACGGTAAATAATAGCAAGATAGCCAATAGACCGGTTGCTAATGCCGGAGATGCATTACAAGGACAAGTTGCCGGTTTACAAGTATTTACTCCCAGTGGAGAACCAAGTGGAAGTGTTGTAATGCGATTGCGTGGAGTCAGCTCGATCAATTCAAATACAGAACCTCTCTTTATTCTCGACGGTTCACCTATATCATCCGGAGCATTTACAGCATTAAATCCGAACGACATCGAAAGCATGACCGTATTGAAAGATGCTTCCTCAACAGCTATATATGGTTCTCGTGCTGCTAACGGGGTAGTAATAATGACTAGCAAGAAAGGAAAAATGGGACAGAAAGCCCGTGTTAGTATCAATGCGCAATATGGCTGGTCGAGAATGACTGGGGATAACATAGAGATGATGAATACCGAACAATGGCTTAACCTGCAGGAAATGCTGGACCCGGGAAAAGCATACGATACTACATTTCAAAAACGGAAAAAGTTCTATATAGATAATGGTATATCTACAGATTGGGCGGATGTCTTCTTCGGAGATGCAGCTCCTACACAACAATATGATGTAAATGTGGTCGGTGGTTCCGAAGGTATCAACTATTATATTTCATTTGGACATTATGATACAGAGGGAATTATGGACGATTCTTCATTGCACCGTGAGACTTTGCGCAGTAATGTGGAAGTAAAGGTGACCGACTGGCTGAAAGCCGGGATTAACGTGAACCTTTCCTATCAGAAATATAACACGACAACTTTTGGAACGGAAGCTAATAGCGTTTATAATAAAGCGTATGCTGCCCGTATTTATCGTCCTGACCAAACAATAAACGAGATATTGACAGACGAAGAAGGCAACTTTACAGGCTATGGAAAACGATTGGACTATTTTGACGATATGGGATATTATAATCCGTATTACTTGGCAGAACTTCAACCGAATGACCGGAGTACGGTACGTATCAATGGCAATACCTTCTTTAATATAAACCCAATAAAAGGATTGAATATACGTACCTCGCAGGCAGTAGATGCCTTTGATTATCGTAACTCCCATAAAGCCTATCCGGAAGGCCCCTTTGAAGGGGCAGGGGTGGCGTCCGAGTCTTTCGAACGTTATTATTCATTTACTTTCACCAATACGGCGGAATATAAGTTCAGTCTGTCAGACAAGCATCTTTTTACCGTGTTGGCCGGTCAGGAGTCCATTATCACAAAGAATGAGAATTTCTCGGCAACTTCTAAAAAAATGGTAGACTCACGAATGATGCTGATGGCAGCTGGAGCAGAGTCAGAAGTGCCGATACATTCGATGTATGACAAGGTTTTCAATTCTTATTTCGGCACAATCAGTTATAGTTTCGCTGATCGCTATTATGTCGATTTGGCAGCACGGCGGGACGGTTCTTCTCTGTTTGCCAAAAACAACCAGTGGGCAAACTTTTATTCTTTGGGAGCCATGTGGGATATGAGAAAAGAGAATTTCCTGCAGAACGTTTCATGGTTGAACAGTTTACAGTTGAAAGTGAGCTATGGAACAACTGGTAATTCCGGTATCAGCGCCTATAATGCGTTGGCATTGGTTGGTTCCGGTTTGCTGTATAACGGACAACCGGGTATTGCTCCTTCTACCGTCGGAAATGATAACCTGACATGGGAAAGCATGAAAACACTGAATGTAGGCATCAGTACAAGAGTGTTTGACCGCTTTTCTGTAGAACTGGAATTTTATAACCGTCAGACGGACGATATGTTGATGGGTTATCCATTGTCATACACTACCGGACATGGTAGTAGTGTGGAAAATGTAGCAAGTATGCGTAATCGTGGTTTCGATATTACTCTGGGAGTGGATATTCTGAAAACGAGAGATTTCTCATGGAGTGTCTCCGGAAACCTGAATTATAATAAGAATGAAATAACTAAACTGTTTAACGGATTGGATGAATATACTTTGCCTGATACCGGTTTGAAGATGAAAGTTGGCAAACCTTGGGGAGAATATTACTATGTAAGATGGGCAGGGGTCGATCCGCGTGACGGATATAATACATGGTATGATAAAAATGGAAATCTGACGAAGAGTTACTCCGAAGAAGATGCAGTTTTTGTCGGCAAACAACGCTATGCACCATGGTCCGGTGGCTTTGGCACCCAGTTCGGATGGAAAGGGATTTCTGTTAGTGCCGACTTCTCTTTTATGCTAGGCCAGTATATGTTGAATAATGAGCGCTTTTTTACAGAGAATCCCACTTTTGCAGGTTCGGACAATCAAACTGTAGAAATGCTTACCATGTGGCAGAAGCCGGGAGATATAACCAGAATTGCCACTCCCGACTCCCCGATGCAGTTTGATACGCATTTACTGGAAAATGCTTCATTTATGCGTATGAAAAACCTGACTGTCGGGTACACCCTTCCGGCCAAACTGATTCAGAAAACAGGAGTAATCAGTAACGCCAGAATCTACTTTGTAGGACGTAATTTACTCACAGTGACTAAATATAAAGGATATGACCCGGAAGTAGACAGTAATATCCAATTGGGTAACTATCCCAATACGAAACAATATTCTTTCGGAGTCGAACTAACTTTCTAAAAACATAAAGAATGGTGAATATGAAGAAAATATCTATGATAGCATTGACTATACTGACACTTGGGGTGACTTCTTGTGATATGGATAAAATGCCATACGATGCTGTTCCTACAGAAGAAGCGTTAACGACCATAGTCGGTTTTGAAGAAGCACGTGCCGGTATCTATTCCGTATATTTAGGACTGACAGGAGGAAGCTATGTATTAGCTCCGGAAGTTCAGGCAGATGCCTTTAATGCAGTGGCGGATTTCTCTAATAAATATGGTGAGTTGCACCGTTGGACTTTCGAGAGCACCAACTCTACTGTAGAAACAATCTGGTCGAACTACTATGCCGCTATTGGACGTGTCAACTTCTTTATTGACGGGGTAGGTAAGATCGATGAGAATCCGGAAATCGAATTGACTGAAACCCAGAGACAACAGATTAATGTGTATGAGGGGGAAGCGTATTTTACAAGAGCATACTGCTACTTTTATCTAGCTACTTTATTTTGCCGCGATTACGATGTAGCTACCGCAGCAAGTACTCCGGGACTGCCGCTTCAGGTAAAATATGAGCCTAAACTTTCTGCTACCCAATATCCGGGACGATCTTCATTGGAAGATACTTACAAACAGATATTGGAGGACCTCGAAGAAGCCGAAGAACGTATAGAGACTGCAAAAAATGGCATTGTTGATTATGACAGGTATATTAATGGTGCATACGTGACAGTCAACACGGCTCCCAAGAATTGTGGGAATTATATCACGGTAGATGTAGTGACTGCCTTGAAAGCACGTGTTGCCCTGCAAATGGACGACTATGAAAATGCAGCCAAATATGCAGGTGACCTAGTTAATTCGAACAGATATCCATTATCGAACACAGCAACAGATTTTGAAAGCGTATGGAAGAATGACAAGGGAACGGAAACCATCTGGCAGATTGCCATGACTAGTGCCGACGATGCCGGTGTACCTCTGGGGACTATTTTTATCGGTTATCCGACTACAAAGAAGGATTATATTCCTACACAAACACTGATTGACCTATACAATGAAAAAGATATCCGGCTAAAGACTTATTTCGGGAAATACCACTTAACCGTATCGTCAGGTAATGCGGCGGATATCTATTTCTTTAATAAATATCCGGGCAATGAATATTACAATGCATTAGGAAGCGAAACACGCTATTTGAATCAGCCGAAACCATTCCGAATTGCTGAAATGTATCTGATTGCCACTGAAGCTAATGCAAAGATTGGAACGGCAGCTGCAGTGAAAAAGGGTAATGACGCTTTGAATGCATTAAAAAAAGCGCGAATCGAGGGGTGGACTGATGCAACCTACGATCAGGAAGCTTTATTAAATGAAATCATGAACGAACGGGAACGTGAGCTTGTAGGTGAGGGATACCGGTTGATGGACCTGAAGCGTTGGGGGAAAGGTGTGAAGCGTGGAAAACCGCAAAGCAAAGGACTGGTGCTTTTCCCGGGACAAGCAAGCACCGATGGACTGGATAAACCTGTGGATGACCAGCGAATGCTTTGGCCCATTCCTAAAACAGAAATGGATGCCAACCCTCAATTGGCAGGTCAGCAGAATCCGGGATATTAATCAATGAATAACGTAAATTATCAAACACTTGAGTAAAATGAACTATCTGAAAATATACACCCTTTTTCTATGTGCCGTTCTGATCGCCGCCTGTTCGGACGATGAGGAACAGTTTAATTCCGGAGCGGCTACGGTAAACTTGCAGGAAACTGCAATGACGGTGAAAGAATCTGCCGGTTTGTGTACTGTGCCTGTTGTTGTGACGGGCGAACATACCGGAACTATCCGTGTGACGTTCGAATTAAAAGATCATAACGCCAAAGAGGATGAAAACTATATTGTCACAACCAAAACGTTACTTATTCCTGCCGGGCAGGAAACAATGAATTTTGAGTTTAAGACCGTTGATGACAAGCTTGTTAATGACGACCGTTCTTTTGATGTTGAAATTGCCGATGTGAAAGGGGCGTCTATTGGTGAGAACAAGCGACTGACGGTGACTATCAAAGACAATGATTCCAGTTTTTATGAAACGCTTTCAGGAACTTGGATATTTACCGGAACGGCTTCTGCCACCAATGTTTCCAATGTGCAAGTGGGATTCTCCGTAAGAGTAAATACAGCGGAAGAAGGCACGGAGGCATACGAGCACTATCTGGTCTGTTCGAATAAGAATGGATTTGATCCGGATAATGATATTGAATGGGAATTTAGTTGGCGGTTGCATTATGAATATGATTCGGAGGCGCAGAAAACCTACCTGTCCATTGTGCCGGGTGAAGATGTCGCTTCTTATGGCCCGTATACTATTCGTTTCAAGAGACTAGCTTTGGACGGAAGTACTTCTGACGTATATCGTGGAGAATATGATGTTGAAACTAAAACTGTCACTTTCGAGAATGCCAATTTGATAGGCGATATGTATAAGGACGGCTTGATACAAATACAGAAATTCAGGCTATTTGGCTGTAAGATGGAACACATCAGATAAAACAAGATTATTAACATAACAAATAAAAAGAACTTATGAGAGCATTAATTGTCTGCATTACGTTGTTGTTCGCTTTTCTAACTTGTACCATGGCACAAATACCATCAGTCAAGGTTGAAAATACGAAAGGAGCACAGGTAAACACCTCCTCCCTAATTAATCACAAAACATCTATGATTATTTCTTTTTGGGCAACAACCTGTAAACCTTGTATTCGTGAATTGGACGCCATAAATGAACAATTGCCCGATTGGTTGGAAGAAGCCAAATTCCGTGTTGTAGCTGTTTCGACAGATGACAGCCGTTCTACTGCTAAAGCGCGTGCATTGGCAGAGGGACATGGATGGGATGATTTTATCATGTTGTATGATAAAAATCAGGAATTCATGCGAGCTATGAATGTGAGCCTGACTCCACAGGTATATGTAGTGGATGCAGATGGGAAGATTGTCTATTCACACACCGGGTACGCGCCGGGAAGTGAGCTGGAACTACTGAAAGCGATAAAAAAACTACAGAAATAGAAACTGTTATTATTCATAGATAAACGCAATGACATGACTAGAATAAGAATTCAGGTGTTGGCTTTAGTAGCGTTAGCGTCTACTCTAACCTATGCGCAGCAAGATAACAAAAAAGGTTATCTGACAGGGAGCTTTGAAACGAATACGATTTACTACAAGGATGATAGTAAGACAAAAGCAGAATCTCCGGAAGATCATTTCGGTTCGAACAATTATCTGAAACTGGATTACTATCAAGGTAAGTTTGCCGTAGGTGTACAGTTGGAAGCCTATGAACCGGTACTGGTGGGATACCCGACAGAATTGGAGAAAGCAAAACTAACCAACTATTACGTATCTTGGGCCGACAAGGATTTTTCCGTAACAGCGGGTACATTTTATGAGCAGTTTGGGAGTGGACTGCTATTCCGTAGTTGGGAGGACCGTATGCTTGGTTTGAATAATGCGGTGATGGGAGCACGTTTTACTTACAATTACAAGAATATTGTAAGGTTGAAGGCCATTTGGGGAACTCCACGTTTTGGCATGGACTTTTCCGATACACAAGTACGTGGCGTAGATGTAAGTTTCTCCTTATCTGAAATGCTTAGTTGGCAAAATACATCCTTGAGTATCGAAGGAGGGGCATTGAACCGGTATGAGAAAATCAATATCGACCTCGAAGAAGAAGGGGGAAAACCTTATTCGAATGGCTTCTCGGGACGGGTAAATTTTGAACGCTCCGGATTTACAGCGAAAGGTGAATATGTGGATGGTGGCAATAAATATTATAATTTCATTCATGATGACAAACTTTATGCGAGGAAACGTGCCAATGCGCAATTGCTGGAGTTGGGATATAGCGGCAATGGGTTGGGAGTAAATCTGACCGGGCGCCGTTTGGAATGGATGAATAGTGAGATTATTGCCGGTAATGGTTCGACTTCGAATCTGTTGAATTATGTTCCGGCTATGAGTACGCAATATACCTATATGCTGACCAACTTGCATCCTCATACTCCACAAATAGGAGATGTGACAAATGCAGTTAGCGGTGAGATGGGCGGACAATTGGATATCTTTTATCATTTCAAAAGAGGAACAGTCATTGGAGGTAAACGTGGTTTGAAATTACACGCTAACTTTTCTACCTATTATGCTTTAGAAAAAGAAGGAACAGCCCAGATAGGTAACTTGGCATTTCGTGACTTTAGTGTTGATGTGGAAAAGCAATGGACAAAGTCATTCAAAATGAACTTGCTTTATTCCATGCAAGAATATAGCCCTTCGTACGGAGCGAATAAAACGACTAATCTGTCGAATATTTTTGTAGCAGATTTACAATATAAGTTCACACCTTCTTTTTCAACTCGCATGGAGTTGCAATATCTAACTACAAAAGAAGATCAGAAGGACTGGATGGCAGCTCTGTTGGAGATAAATTTTGCTCCGGCATGGAGCATTTACGGAAGTGATATGTATAATCACGGCAAGGATAAAATCCATTATTACAATGTGGGAGCCAGTTATGCCAAGTCACGTACACGTATAGCCTTGAGTTATGGTCGTAACAAGGAAGGATACGTCTGCTCTGGTGGAGTTTGTCGGACGATTCCTAAATATACAGGTGCTAACCTGACTATAACTACTTCATTTTGAGTTCATCGAAACATTTATTAATTAGAATATAGAATATGAGAAAATTTACAATGTTTTTTATGTCAAGTCTGATATGCTTGTGCGGATGTTTTACAGCGTGCAGCGGCAATTCTGACGACAATGGTGAAGAGCCGGATAACGGCGAAGTGACAGGACCTATTACTTTGACTGTGGATAAAGCCAAGATTGAAGCCAATGGAACAGATATGGCGACTTTTACGGTGACTGATGCCAATGGAAAAGTACTGACGACTTCCGAATATATGAAGAATGTATATTTTGAAGATGTAACTACTGGTGATTATTTGGAGAGACGGACCAATACGTTCTCGGCAGTAGAGAACGGGACACATAAGTTTAAGGCATATTACCTGGACTGGGAGTCGGATGAAGTTTCCGTAACCGCACAGAATCGTAAGAATTATGAACTTTTCTATCGTAAAGTAGGTGTCTTCAAAATGACGGGAACTTGGTGTACTTATTGTCCGGCCATGACTTCGGCATTGAAGAAAGTGGAAGAACTGATGCCGGGACGTATGGTAAAAATGGCTTTTCATTCTTCCAGCAGTTCCGCCACTGACCCGTTCCATTTGTCACAGACAAGCACAATCATGGGCCGTTTTGGAGCGTCCGGTTTTCCTACCTGTATCTATGATTTGAAAGTCATGTCGATAGACAGAAATGTGAGTGCTATCAAACAGACTTTACAAGACCAAATCCGACAATATCCGGCAACCTGTGGAATTAAGGTAAATACATCTTATAATTCTTCTATGGGTGAGATTACGGTGAATGCCGCACTGAAGTCGAGCCAAGGAGGAGAATATGACCTTGTTTATGTCTTGGTGACTGATGGTTTGACGGCATCCGGAGGAAACGAGACTTCTTATGACTATACAGTAAGAGCTATTTCCAACAATTACCTGTCGATGTCAACCGACGGACGGTTTACTGTGAATGCAAACGAGGAGCACACTGCCGCAACTTTCAGCATTTCTAATGCAAAGAACCTGAATCCTGCCACATCGCGTGTAGTGGTTTATGCATTACGTAAAGTGGATGACGCATATATGGTGGATAATATAACCGAATGTTCGATCAATGGTAGCATAGACTATCTCTATAATGATTAAGACTTATGAAGAAATTATACTCGACAATTCTACCAATTGTAATGATCCTTTGTTTAGCAATGCTGTCATCCTGTTCCGGTAGTTCGGACGAAACGGAGAATGGGGGGACGGATGACGGCATTTTGCGTATTACAGCTGATAAGACGGCTATACAGGCAGATGGAGTAGAAAAAGTGACCTTCACGGTCAAACTGGGTACAAAAGATGTAAGTGAAGAAAGTACAATGAACCTGATTTTGGTAAAGGAATCGGGAGAGGAAAACCTGGATTATGGTGTTCGTGCTTTCAGCACTTCAGTGCCGGGTACGTATGTCTTTAAAGCCCGCTATTATGAAGGAAAAGCAATGGTCAGTGAAAATGAAGTGACCGTTCAGGTTACTTCCGTATCAGGAGGAACCAGCTATTATCATAAATTACTGGGGATGCAGTTTACTTCTATCGGGTGTCAGGCCTGTCCGGCACTTAGCACTACATTGAAAGCAATTCAGACTGAACAACCGGGGCGATTGGCTGTCGCTTCTTTCCACATGGATTTCGGAGGAATGACGGATCCCATGAGTACAGCAGCTACTAATAATTACCGGACTAATATTCTCGGTAATTTCTCGGGACTGCCTCGTTTCTTTTACAATCTGCGTAAGGGTACTAAAGAAATGATCAGTATCAAGAGCCAGATTGAAGAAGAGCTTCAGAAAGAATTAAGTAACTATCCGGCTTCTTGTGGGGTAGCTGTTGAGTCTGTGTATAATGCTTCTGACCGTACAGTGAAGATTACTGGCAAATTAACTTCCAACGTAACAAACACTTATCGTTGTTTGATTTATCTGGTAGAGGATGGAATCAAATACTTTCAAACGAATGGCGCGAATGATTATACGCATAATAATGTGGTGCGCGCAGTGGTGTCCACATCATTGAACGGCGACCGTTTTAATGGGGAAGTAAATGCGGGAGTGGAATCTACCATGCAACGATCTTATCAGTTGGAACCGGGATGGAATGTGGATAATATGCGTGTGATAGTGTCGATGCTGACAACTTTGGATGGAGGAAAGACTTATACGTGTAACAATGTAAATGAGTGTAAACTTGGAGAATCAGCAGATTACTTGTATAACGAATAAAGAAGAGTTATGTGTATAAATGTCTATAAAATAATATTGCTGGTCTGTATGTGCTGTGTGGGAATATGCTGGATTTCTTGTTCAGGCAATTCCGATGATTCGGAGCAGACGGAAGTGATTTTGAGCGTCGATAAAAATACGTTGACTGCGGACGGAAAGGATATTATAACCTTTACGGTAATACATGCGGGAATAGATGTAACTGCTGATGCAATCATCCGTTCCGTGATGGACGGACAAACTTTGGATGGAAATACCTTTTCTACTTCTAAAGCCGGAACCTACGCTTTTGAGGCATCTTATGGCAACTATGTATCCAAATTGATAACAGTAGTTGCAAAAAGTACATCAGGTACAGTATCCAATTTTGTGAGACGCATCTGCGCAATGGAGTTCACCGGAACATGGTGCGCCATGTGTCCGGCAGGAATGACCCGTCTGAATTATTTGATAAGTTCGAGTTACGAGGGAATTGTTTATCTGATGTCATTTCATGTTGATGGGACAAGTGCCGATCCAATGACAATTGAACAGTCATCGATTCTTTCCAGAAAGTTTGCTATCTCCGGTTATCCTTCATGTGTGGTTGATATGCGTGGGACAATGGGGCTATCTGAAAACTATAGTGTCATGCGGGCTATATTTAATGAGTCTTTGGAGAAATACCCTGCTCATTGCGGAGTAGCTATCAGTTCTGTTTATAATGAGGTTGATTCCGAAGCTAAAGTTACTGTGAAAGTGACTTCGGAGAAAACGGCTGATTACCGCCTGGTATTGTATGTTGTTGAAAATGGATTGAAGTATCAGCAGAATGACGGAGGCAACTATCGGGACTATACACATAATCATGTAGTCCGCAAATTACTTTCTGCTTCTGTAGAAGGTGACAAACTGGGACAAATTGCAGAAGATAAGGAAGAAGTAAAGGAGTATACTGTGGCATTAGACGATACATGGAAAGCAGAGAATCTTTCTTTTTATGCATTAGTAATGGATGAAAACGGCTATGTAAACAATTTGGCTGTTTGCGAAGCAATAAACGGCAATGCCGATTATGAATATGTAAATGATTAATCACATTTATCACTTAGAATTATGAAGAAGAAATTAATTAGCTTATTATTTTTATTAGGGCTGGTGTTAGTTATAAGCCCTATGGTGCTATCGTGTTCGGATAAGGATGAACCTGCTGTGGAACCTGACGTGCCGGTGACCCCGGATGTACCACTTCCTCCTGTACCAACTCCAATCAGATGGGTAGAAAACGAAGTGGATGGTGGTGAACGTGGGGTAGGCATCAAAGTGACTAGCAAAACTACCAACAACTTTGTGTTTGAATGTACCCCGGGAGATAAGGTGCAATCTTATCGTTTGGATGTTTATCCTTTATGTCGTATGTATAACTACTTATTTGAAAGTGGCGGTTCAGGTGCAAGTGAAGAAGAAATCGAAGATTTGATTCTGAAAGCTCTCTATAATTCGGAGGGTGCCGGTGCTTATACTTTCAACAGGAAAACATTAGGAGATAGTTACCCGAATACAGAGTTTGACTGGACAAATTCCAAATATGCTCAATCGGAGATTGTGCCGGGAGCAGAATATTTGATTATAACGGTA
>OGXV01001717.1_pt1 | contig 12596 bp, 10 predicted proteins | sample 1576391 | NCBI WGS metagenome assembly OGXV01 (sample SAMEA3541586, study PRJEB24748) | human gut metagenome | biome: human gut; feature: human-associated habitat; material: faeces | place: China | collected 2012 | reverse complement strand
GGTCAACTTCCAATAGATAAAGAAACTGGTGAAATGCCTGCAGATGTAAAGGCTCAAGCTAAGCAGTCTCTTTTGAATCTAAAGTTTATTCTTGAGGAAAATAATTCTTCTTTAGACGATATTTTAAAGACTACAGTTTTTGTCACTGATATAAAAAAGTTTAATGAAATCAATGAAATTTATGGTTCTTTCTTTGATTCAAAATACCCTGCTCGCTCTTTAGTTGAGGTATCTAATCTCCCTAAAGGTGCTCAAATTGAAATTGAATGCATTGCTACTTGTAAATAGAGGTTTTTGCCATGACTAAAATTAGAGAAAAGAAAGAATTATCATTCTTTATGGCTACACTGCCAATACTTTCTATGATTGTGTTTTTAGGTGTAGGTTATATCACCTACGGCTTAAGAGCTGAACCTATGATTTTATTATCAGCAACTGTAGCTGCTGTTATAGCTCATTTCCATGGTTATAGTTGGGATGAAATCTTACAAGCTATTGTAGATAAGCTTTCAAAAGCAATGGGAGCAATTTTAATTCTTATCTCTGTAGGCCTTTTAATTGGTGCCTGGATGATTGGTGGTACCATCCCTATGATGGTTTACTATGGTCTTAAATATATTGATCCATCATACTTTTATTTATCAGCTTTCTTGCTTACAGCTATTACCTCAACTTGTACAGGTACCTCTTGGGGTTCTGCTGGTACTATCGGTGTTGCTTTGATGGGTGTTGCAATCGGTTTAAATCTTTCTTTACCAATTGCAGCTGGAGCTGTAGTTTCTGGCGCCTATTTCGGTGATAAATTATCTCCTTTATCAGACTCAACAAACTTAGCTTCCATTGCCGCAGGTACACCTTTATATACTCATATAGGTCACATGTTATGGACCACAGGCCCTGGCTTTCTAGTCTGTTGTATTGTTTATGGTATTATCGGTGTTTCTCAGCATATTACTCACATTGAAACTCCACAGAGAATTATTGACATTACTACCTCTCTATCTAGTATTTACTCCTTTAATTTACTAGTAATTTTACCTCCCATCTTAGTTTTAATCGGTTCTTTCACCAAAAAACCTACCATTCCGGTACTCTTCTTATCATCATTTATTGCCATGATTAATGCTAATTTAATTCAGGGCTTCTCTTTAAGTGATGTCTGTGAGGCTATTATCGGTGGTTTTAAATTATCTATGATCGCCAATCAAGAACTTGTACAGACCTTCCAACCTGATGTTGCAAGATTACTTGAACGTGGTGGTATGATTGCCATGATGAGTACCTTAGTAATCTGCTTCTGTGCCTTCGCATTTGCAGGAACCATGTCTGTAGGTAAATCTCTTGATATCGTTATCAATAAGTTAATCAGCGGAGTTAAGTCTGTATTTGGTTTAATCGCTACTACCTTAGCTACCACCATCTTAGTTTGCGGTATTACCTCAAATGGACAGTTATCTGTACTACTTCCAGGTGAAATGTTCAAAGATACTTACAAAAAATTCAAATTAGCTCCACAAAACCTCTCCCGTTGTGCAGAAGATGCTGGTACTGTTGTTGAACCAATCTTGCCTTGGACTGCAGCTGGTGTATATATGGCAACTATGTTAGGTGTTGGTACACTTGAATATCTCCCATATGCATTTATAAATTATACCGGTGTAATCTTCGCCCTTATCTGGGGTGCAACTGGCATAGGTATTGCTAAACTTTCAAAAAATTTTACTGAAGACAACAAAGCTTAAAAAGTAAAAGAATACATAAATTTACCCATGACCATCATGGGTAAATTTTTATAAGGATATAAAAATGCATGATTTTGACAAAATAATTGATCGTCGTGGCTCTGACTGTGCTAAGTGGGATACCTTTGATAAGATCTATAACAATGTTGACGATCTTATCCATATGGGCTGTGCTGACAGTGATTTTCAAAGTCCTAAAGAAATCATTGAGGAACTTACTAAGACTGTTAATCATGGTGTATTTGGTTATACCGATCTTGCAGATGAATTTTACAATGGCATTATCTCTTGGCAAAAAGAACAAAATAATATTGAAGTAAAACGAGAAGACATTGTCTTTTGTCCGCGCATTAATATCTCTTGTGGCTTGTGTGTAGAAGCTTTTTCTAAAAAAGGCGATGAAATTATTATCAATAGTCCTGTCTATCCACCACTTAAAGATGCCGTCGTTTTAAATGAGAGAGTTATAAAAGAAGTTCCTTTGGTCTTAAATGAGGATAGTTTTGTCTTTGATTTTGATGCTTTAGAGCAAGCCATTACAGATAAAACAAAGATGTTTATCTTAGTAAGCCCTCATAATCCTACCTCAAGAGTTTGGACTAATTCTGAACTAGAAAAGATTGCTGATATTTGTGTTAAACACAATATTATTTTATATGTAGATGAAATTCACTCCGATCTCCTAAAGTGTGGAGTTAAGTTCACGTCTTCTTTAGCTCTTAAGGGTCTTATTGAAGAAAAACTCATCATGACCCATTCTGTAGCCAAAACCTTTAATGTTCCAGGCGCTATCATCTCCTATTTGATAATTAAAAATCCTAAATTAAGAGATGCTCTGCAAGCTCAAATTACTAGGATCGGCATGAATAATCCTAATGTTTTTGCCAATGCTATTATGAGAGTAGCCTTCCAAAAATGTGCTTACTATGTTGATGAAATTAAACAATATATTGATGCTAATGAAGAATATTTTGTAGGTGAGCTCAAAGAGATTTTTCCTAAAGCTAAGTTTATTAAACGTGAGGGAACTTATTTGCTCTTTGTATCTTTTAAAGATATAGCTCCTGAAGATAAGATTTTTGATTTCTTCTTAAAAAAAGCAAAGGTTGAGTTTTACAAAGGCTCACACTTTGGTAAAGAATTCGAGGGATATATGCGTATCAATATTGCCGCTCCTCGAGAAACCTTACGCAAAGCTATAAAGAGAATTAAAGATAATATTCAATATCTCTAAAATTTAAAAGTGCACCATCTATATAGGTGGTGTACTTGAAATTTATAGATATTCTAAAAACTTTAAGACATTATTTAAATTACTTGAACTCATACTTCTACGCTCTGATATTGCTTCATCTTTTCCTTCCACAAAGATTTTGCAGCATAAATACTAACAATCGCACTAGCAACGCCTGCAAAAGTTGGCGATAGCCATATACCTATAAGGCCAAATATAGGAGCGCAAATATATAAAAAAGCAATTGGGAATATTAAAGTACGACACATTGATACCACAAATGATCTACCTGGTGAATCAAGAGCAGTAAGATATACATCTAAGCAGGTCTCTATCCAATTAACCAAAAAGGAAATAGCAATAATTCGTAAACACAGTTTCATCATTTCCATGAAAGCATAATCGCCATCTTGAGCATAAAAAGGCACAACATAATCACCAAAAAGCTCTAAAATCACACACGATAGAACAGAAAATATTCCTGAGGTTAATAAAACTTTACGATTAATTCTATAAACGCGCTCAAAAAGTTTAGCTCCATAACAATAACTCAATGCAGGCTGAAGCGCTTGAGCCATACCCATTAAAAGCATAGAAATAACAGAATTTAGGTACATCACTGCCGCTGTTGCGCCTACAGCCAAACTTCCACCTAATTGTAATAGCATTGCGTTAAAGCATAATTGTAATACTGACCAAGAATTGGTAGTTAAAAAAGTTGAACTACCATTAAACAGCATACGATAAAAAATCTTGCTTGAAAAACCGCCTAAAATAAATTGTAATTCAGTTTTTTTAAAGACAAATGGAAATGCTCCTATAAGAGTACCGACAGTCATTGATACACAGGTAGTAAATGAAGCTGACCATACTCCCTGCCTTAATACTGCAATAAATATGTAATCTAAAATTAAGTTTAAAAGTGATACAAAAATATTTATATACATACTATATTTTTGAAAACCACATAATCTTAAATAACCATTTACCGTATAAAAAAGCGTAACCATAGGCATAAAAAAGCAATAGCTTTTAGTATAACTTATGCCTAAAGCGGTAGTCTTAGCATCAGCTCCGAGTAAATATAAAAAGTCATCTGTAAAAAAATAACAAGCAGTTCCTGCAAGGGTTGCTAAAAGAAAAATTGCCAAAGTACATACTGTAAAAATACGCCCGGCTTTTTCCTTATCATGCCGTCCTAAATAGATACCTATTTGCACAGAAGAACCAGAGGTAATCAAATCTCCTAATGAAAAACATACTGCAAGTAATGGCCACATTAGGCTTATAGCAGCCAAACTTTCATGCCCCATATAATGGCCAACAAACATACCATCGATAACGATATATATGGAAGCACAGAGCATGCTTACAGACACAGGAAGAACACAGTGCCAAAATAATCTTGGCACCGGCATATTTTCAAAGATTGAAGATGACATATGATCTAAAGAACTTAAGATCGAATGAAGATGGTAAATATACATTTACCATCTGTTCGGAAAGACTATAGTTTATTTACCTTGTTCAGAAACTTTTTTCCAGGTAACTTCATTGCGTACATATAAAGGTAAAGCCTCTTGAGCATCTACACCCTTACCTTCGGCAAAATCAATTTTACCTAGCTTTAAAATATATTCTGCATCAGGAAAAGCTGAACGTTTACGGATGTTCTTATTTAATCCTGCTTCATATAAAAGCTCCATACCGCTACCACCACCTACGGCATGATCGACACCAATGATGTCTACAACCTTTTGGCAAGCCTTATCTGGGGTGATAACCTCAGGAGCTAAAAGCTCTTCTAATTTTTCACCGATACGCTTATAAATAGCAATATAAACCTCACCCATACGAGCATCAATAGCAGCCACGGCATAATCCTCATCAACTCCATCGAGAGCTTGAGCTGCTAAAGCTGACAAAGAGCTTACTTGGCAAACATTTAAGTCTAATCCTAAAGCTAAACCTTGAGCTGTTGAGGCAGCAATACGTACACCTGTAAATGAGCCTGGACCTGAGCCCATAATAATTCCATCTAAGTCTTTGAGCTCTAAACAACTTTGCTCTAACAGCTCATTTATTATCTCTAGCACGAGCTCGGCATGATGCTGAGGGGTAATCTGACTTTTAACTTTTATGCCGTTTTTAGATAAAACAGCAACAGAGCAGTTTTCTGTTGAAGTATCAATTGCGACTAGATTCATGCTTACTCTCTCCTAGATTATGCAAAAACTTTAAGAGTTCCTGAGGCGTATTTATTCTTTTCATAGGTGGCAAGCTATTTAAAAATATATTGCCATATCCACGCTTTTTAATACGAGGATCACATATTACCATAGCCCCACAATCTTTTTCATGCCTTATTAAACGTCCCACACCTTGACGCAAACAAATTACCGCCTCAGGGATACTAATGTCCATAAAGCTACGATTTCTATTCCCCTCAGACTTATGTTCAAAATGACGGCAACGTGCAGAAAATATAGGATCTTGAGGTGATGTAAAGGGTAATTTATCAATAATAACTAAGCTTAAAGCATCTCCTCTAACATCCACTCCAGCCCAAAAGGAAATACTACCTATCAAGATAGCGTTACCATCTTCCTTAAAAGCATTTAACATTTTAGTGTTAGACAAGTTCTCATATTGGCATAAAACCTTACGTTTTTGCTCTTTATCCTCACGAATAATTTTAGCTAAACGATTTAATGCTGAGATAGAAGTTGTCAAAATAAAAACTCCACCAGGAGCCTGTTTAACAAAATCTCGCACCTGCGCCCATAAATATTTTTCACGATTTGGAGAATTTATTTCAGGGAATCTATCTGAAGTATATAAAGCGGCATTATGTTCATAATCAAAAAATGTAGGGATCTCAATGTAATCAACATCATCTTTAGGAATACCAAGATCAGATTTTAACTTAATAAAATTATGATCAACACTTAATGTCGCAGAGGTTAAAACCACCCCCATATCGTTATTTTGACAATTCTTAAGATATACACCAAAAATATCAGCAATCTCTAAAGGAGTAAGTCTTATTTCAAAACCAAATTTATATACAGTAAGTGAAGCCACTGCCGGCTTTGTATCCGTCTTTTCATCAATCGTCATACATGCGACTAAGGTATTGGATAACTCATCAATATAATCATGTAATTTTCCAAAATAGTCCTCGTCTTTCTCTTTTATAGATTTAATATAATTTTTAAAAGATCTTAAAGAGGTATACATAGCTCGAGCTTTATTTAAAAACACCTCATTTTTCTTTGAAAAATAAGGTTCTTCATTATTAAAAGGCTCTACATAATCACTATATTTATATGCCAAAAGATTGCGTGCATTACCAGTTCCCTCATCCAGAGTTTTCAAATATTCAAACATATCTGTAAAACTCTCTTGTACAGCCATATAGGATTTACGGAAAGGTTCTTGTATATCAAGGTTAGATTTTTTTAGATAATTTCCCAGTTCTTGATTTAAAATTTTGATATTAAAGCTACCGATCTGTGAAGATAGATGCTCTCTACCTATCATAGGCAACTCATGGGCCTCATCAAAAATTATTTGCTTATATTTAGGTAATAAAATTGAGGGTGCACCTTGCTCAAAATTATTTTCAACCATCATAGAGGAAAAGAATAAGGCATGATTGATGACCACAACCTTAGCTGAGGAAATAGCTTTACGTCTGGCACTAAAAGCGCAACAACTTTCATAGTACATACAACTATGACGACTACATTGCAAATTATCATTAGTTAAAGCTTTAACGACATCTTTAGAAAAACGCGAATTGATTTCGCCAAATTCACAATCACCACATGCTAGGGAACTATTTTTCTTAAGATCTTCTAAGATCTGTTTTAGCTTATCGATAATCTTAGGGGTTAATAGATTAACTGGTGCATCTAAAGCTTGAACCTCATCATTAAATAAATCATGAGACTTATTATATTCTGCTAATAATTGCTCAAATTTAGCTATACATAAGTAATTGCTAATGCCTTTTAAAGCCATAAATTGTGGCTTTAAATTCAAAAGCTTAAAAATGAGAGGTAAATCTTTTTTGATAAGCTGATCTTGAAGCGCTTTTGATGCTGTTGAGATCACGGTGGTCTTACCATTTAATAAAGCAGGAATGAGATAAGCAAAAGTCTTACCTGTTCCAGTACCAGCCTCAGCAACTAATATTTGACCATTTTCAAAGGTCTTTTCAACATTTTCGGCCATATAAATCTGGCCATCACGACTCACAAAGCCTTTAATATTTGATAAAGGCCCGCTGTCGCTTAAAATTTCTTTAGCACTTTTATTTAATAATTCATTCACGGTTTAATCAGCATCATTCGACAATTTACACAATCACATCGTATTTTAAAGCTCTGCGAACCGATCTTTAAGCTAAAGCCTTCACGGGGTGCGCCATCTTTAACACATTGCTTATAAAAGCTTTTAACTAAACAATGCTTGCACGTCATCACTACTTGATATTTTGCCCTATCAGAATCTCCAATATTTGTAGAGGCCTTTTCATAAAAAGCACGGGTCTTTTCATTTAAACACAAACGCGGATCAATCTCTCTTTCTGGCCATTTAGGTATAGTCTCAGGCTTTACAAAAGGGACAAAATCATCACGCTGATAACGAGCATTAAAGCATTTATTTAAAACCTCACGCCTAAGTTTATTGATAAAAGACAAAGGCAAATATAAGTTCTCAACATCACCAATTATCTCTAATGAGGAAACATAGGTATTTGGATCAACTCGTTTTTTTAGAGTTTCCTCTAACCGATTTTGAGGATAATGCACAAAATCATCCAAAACTTCATTTACATGCTCAAGATAAGCCTTACGTCCTAGTTCATCTTCAACATTCAAAATGAATTTATCTTCTAAGATAGTAGCTTTTAATGCATAAGCTAAAGACCTTTGTGTTGCCTTAGGATCGTTAACATTGTTTAAAAACTCACTGTCAACATTTCTATATAAGGTTTCACGAACTTTTAAAGGCACCCGACCTCTAATACTTAATATATTGTTATTTATACTATTTATTCTAAAACCCAAAAGCTCAGATTGCGCTGAGATATAAGTTAATCCATCACCATTATGAAGCTTTACGCCCTTTTTCATCTCTACGGCTACACAAGTTTCATTATGTGCATATTTAACCTTAGAAATAGTTGCAACTTTAGGGCCAATGAACTTAGGTGATACAATATTGACCATATCGTTATTATCACCATCAAGCATTACTGAGGTAAAACCACGGTTAAAGGTTTTATTTGGATCACTTGTAAAATTGATCTCAACCTTACCTTTAGACGCACGTTGCAGTACCCCATTAGACTTACTAATAATTTTGTCTAATTTAGCTCTAAAGTATGCAGTAAGATTAGTTACGTAGGAAGCATCCTTTAAACGTCCTTCAATTTTAAAGGAACTAACACCCGCATCAATTAAATCTTCAAGTCTATCTGCAGCTAAGTTATCTTTTAATGAAAGTAAATGACCGTGGGCTATTTCCTTATCATTAAGATATAACTCCATAGGTAAACGACAAATCTGTGCGCATTCGCCACGATTAGCGCTACGTTTAGTCATAAACTCAGAGATAAAACAATTACCACTCTCGCTTACACACAAAGCTCCCGCCACAAAAGCCTCAAGACGCATCTGCGGGCAACTTTCATGTAAAACTTTAATTTCCTGAATGCTTAATTCACGTGGCAAAACAGCTTGGCAAACACCCATTTCATAAAAGAAACGCAAGCGCTCTGGAGTTTTAATTAAACATTGAGTTGAGGCATGAATTTCAATATTATCAGGAAGCTTATACTCAAAAAGAGCAGGATCTTGAATAATCAATACATCAAGATCTATTTTAGATAACTCTTGTAATAATTCTTGAAGTTTTAGCAGTTCATTATCATAAAAAAGAGTGTTTAATGTTAAATGCACCTTAGCGCCAAATAAATGAGCAAAAGCACAAATTTCTTGTAAATCTTCTAAGGAGTTCTTTGCAGCAACTCTGGCTCCAAAAGCTGGTCCACCTATGTATACAGCATCAGCACCACTTAAAATGGCCCGCTTAGCAGTTTGCAAATCACGAGCCGGAGCTAATAATTCTAAGTATTTTTTATTCAATTAAAAATTCAGCCATTACAGTTGAGGATATGGTTTGATCTTGAGGCGAGTAAGGGGCACTTTCACTTGCTAAATCTATATTAGCTGACATCATTCTCATTACCGGACGTACACCCTCATTAGCAAATTTCAAAGAACATGTTTTTACAATTTTAGTGTCAAAGCCTTCACTTAGAAGTTTGGCTTTATCTTTAGCATCTAAAATTGCTAATTTGTCAGCTTTGAGCTGTAAAGCTTTAGGATCTTTAATTTCGTAATTAAAGCTGTCGACAATATCTACCCCAGATTGCATTGCTAATTCTGTAATTTTAGAAATTTTTGCAAAATCAGAAGTTTTAACTGTTACAGAGCGACTAGCTTTATAACCTGCAAAAACACTCTTATTCTCTTTGTAAGTATATTGAGGGAATACAGAGATATTTTCAGAGATTATTTCTAAAGATTTTTCTTTGTCAAATTCGCTTAAAGCATTAGCGAAGGTTGCAACACGAGTTTCAACGCTTTTATAAGCATCAGCACTCTTTTTTTTAGTATCACTGACAGTAAAATTCAAATTAACCACATCTGGTACAGCTTTTACCTCAGCATAACCTTTAACACTTAATCTTCCTGCAGAACCTAAACAATCATTTGTAGCTGCAATGGAACTAAAGGAAAAAACTAAAGATAAAGAGAGAACTGCTAAATTTAAGGCACGCGACATAAGGATCTCCTTCAAAGCTTCTCAATATATTATAGAATAATCAAAGACTTTTTCAGGAAAATTTAATAACTAAAAATAACAAAACACCTCTTTTAAGGTGTTTTGTAAAATACAATATCGTTATTTTAAATAGTATTTTTAGCGCTTATGTAATTGACGAGCGCCTTCAGCGGTTGAAATAACCAAGTCTAAAGAACTATTAGAATCAGAAGCGGCTTCAACAGCGGCACCAACAGTACCTTCCAAAACAGGAGCATCTGCAATCTTAACACGAGAGCGTAACGGCTCCTCTAACATCGCAATAGCAGCCTGAGAGCTAATTACTGCTGAGCCTAAATCGCATAAAACGACAACACCTTCACCAGAATCAGCCTTCTTAATTGCGTCTAAGACTTTGCGCGGATCAGTGCCCATATTTCCTTGCATATTGCCACCTGCTGCAAAAATCGGCATCTTCTTACCGTCACGGGAAGAGATCTCTTGCACCATATCAACAATGCCTTCGGCAACCTTGCTACTGTGAGACACTACCACAATACCTATCATAGATGAACTCCTTGCATTCCTATCAAAAAGATAAGCACATCACTTTCTTATTATATTACTACATCTGTAATGTATTTTAATTTTACACGTATTAAAAATTTGTTTTTAGAGCTGTTTTGAATTTTTATAAGTCAAAAAAAATTATTTCTAAACATCGTGCCCATTACAGTCTTATTTTGCCAAAATTTTTACTCATTGATAAAACAAATTATTTTGACAAGCTCGATCTAGTCACAAATTACATATCTTTTGAAAGCTTTTCTAAAAATATTTGGTTTTGTGGCGTGGAAATTTTTGCTTTTACGCCAAGATCGCAAACACTTTGAGCAAAAAGCCCCACTTCATTTACACGATTGGCTCTTCTATCCTGTTCCATCGATGGAGCTCCATTAGGATCAAGACTATCCATAAGCTCAATCCACTTGGTAATTTCTGCGTCAGTTAAAGTAACTCCACAAAATTTTGCAACAGCTTGAGCTTCTCTCATAGCCCTATACATAGCTTCGCGAGGTTCACCCTCTTTTTGAATTCCACCATAGCCAACGCCATAATAAGCACAAGATTGATTTACACCTACATTGAGCATCCATTTTGAGAATAATTGATGCTTAATATCTGCACTTATTTCATATTTTAATGAGGCCTTATCAAATAAAGCGGCTACAGCTTCGATATCAGCATTATCTTTTCTATCAACATTACCATAACTGATATAGCCTTGATGAGAAACAGAAAGATTGTGATTTAAAAAAGTAGCATCCATTCCCTGTACAGTTGTATATAAAAGATGAGAGGTCTCAATTTGCTTTGAAATCTCTTGTTCAGACACAACTCCATTCAAAAAGGACATGATAATAGTTTTAGGAGAAACTACCTGTTTTGCTAAAGCTATAGCTTCATTAAGACCAGGATATTTAACTGTAAAGATAATTAAATCAAGATCTTTAATATCATTAGCTTTTTTATAATTTAAAGAAATAGGCTCATTATTGTAAAAAAGATCTTCTTTTATGTAACGAGCATACCTATTCTCATCAACAATAATAAAGACATTATCAAATCCTAAAGCCTCAATAAATGCTTTAGCATACATAATACCTAAAGCACCACGACCTATGATTCCTACATTTTTAATCATAAAAATCCTTATTAGCAAATCAAAAGCTTGCTTTGTTTAAATATTAAGTTACTCATAGATAACAAACTAAACAAGCTTAAGTTCAATATTACGCGAAGCGATAAATTCGCAAGCCTGTTTTGGAAGCTTATCGTCGGAGATGATTAAATCAATATCTTTTAAATCAAAAGCTATAAAAGTTGCCATCTGACCAAACTTACTTCTATCGCAGATCAAAATAGCTTGTCGACCACTATAAATAGCCGCTTGTTTTACAGCAATTTTTTCGATATCAGGGGTAGTTACACCGCGTTCATCCCAAGAAGAAGCTGACATAAAGGAAACATCAAAAGTCATAGACTTGATAATCTTTGTTGCCATTTCGCCTACACTATAACGATAGCGCTTTCTGACTAAACCTCCAGTATGAAAAACCTGGCAAACGCTATGTTCACTTAGATAATCCATAATTACAAAGTCGTTGGTAACGACTGTAAGATCTTCTCTATCTGCAATTAATTGAGCTAAAGCTAAAGAAGTAGTGCCATCATCTAAAAAAATACAACCATTTCTCGGGATATATTCCAAAGCAGCCTTTGCAATGCGGAGTTTTTCTTCAGCAGCTAAACTTTCTTTAACCATATGTTCAGGTTCAGCGCTGAGTTTCTTTGAGATCTGTACTCCTCCTGAAACTAGAACTACAGCTCCTTCCTGTTGTAGCTTTTCAAGATCTCGTCTTATAGTCATGTGAGAAACATTTAGCATTTCTGCTAACTCATATATTCCCACCACGCCGCGTACGGCTGCTTGCTGTAAGATAAACTGTCTTCTTTCAAGAGGAATCATCTTTTATTTACCTTATAGATTAATACTTTGAAGACAAAAAGAGACTACTAGATTGATAGTGAGTTAGATTTATTATCGTTATGCATAAAATAATTAAAATTAGTTATAATTAAGATGCTTAAATCATCTGTACTTTGCATAACCTCAAAAAAACTACCACTCTTATTTATCAAATTTTAGGCACACAAAACCTCATACTTCAGTGCGAGGATGTAGTGTGCCGATTAGAAAAATGAAATTTTTCTAATCC
>OGXV01001711.1_pt1 | contig 12604 bp, 5 predicted proteins | sample 1576391 | NCBI WGS metagenome assembly OGXV01 (sample SAMEA3541586, study PRJEB24748) | human gut metagenome | biome: human gut; feature: human-associated habitat; material: faeces | place: China | collected 2012 | reverse complement strand
TTTTAGTATCTTTGAACCATAGGAAACAGTTACTCGGAAATATTTACCAGTGAAAGAGTGGTTGTGATTTGCTTTCATTTTAGTATCTTTGAACCATAGGAAACAGTCGAATGTAGCGGGGGTTCGGGTGGTGCCATGGTTGTGATTTGCTTTCATTTTAGTATCTTTGAACCATAGGAAACAGTACTCCTTTAGTGTGACCGTACCCAATTGTGTTGTGATTTGCTTTCATTTTAGTATCTTTGAACCATAGGAAACAGTTGGCGGAGTAATGGGAGCAAGCAAGGCGGCGTTGTGATTTGCTTTCATTTTAGTATCTTTGAACCATAGGAAACAGTTGAAATGACAGAATGGACTCTAACACTTGGGTTGTGATTTGCTTTCATTTTAGTATCTTTGAACCATAGGAAACAGTTATAAAGAATTCAAACAAGAAGTATTCTGGTTGTGATTTGCTTTCATTTTAGTATCTTTGAACCATAGGAAACAGTTCCGCGGCTGACGAGTACGACGAATTAATAGTTGTGATTTGCTTTCATTTTAGTATCTTTGAACCATAGGAAACAGTTAATGGATTATATCATATTTAGGCAAGACGGTTGTGATTTGCTTTCATTTTAGTATCTTTGAACCATAGGAAACAGTTGTTTTCTTTAGAAGTGGAAAAGATAGAAAGTTGTGATTTGCTTTCATTTTAGTATCTTTGAACCATAGGAAACAGTGTAATTGTCTTGGTAGTTCCGCTTTCAATAGTTGTGATTTGCTTTCATTTTAGTATCTTTGAACCATAGGAAACAGTGATACTTGTAGTTTAATGGATGTTGAGTTGTTGTGATTTGCTTTCATTTTAGTATCTTTGAACCATAGGAAACAGTTTATAGTAGTATATCAGTTCAAACATGAGGGTTGTGATTTGCTTTCATTTTAGTATCTTTGAACCATAGGAAACAGTCGGTTGAGTTCACTTTCCGCATGGCGGACCGTTGTGATTTGCTTTCATTTTAGTATCTTTGAACCATAGGAAACAGTTTGACAAATGATATTTACCGCCTTGAAATAGTTGTGATTTGCTTTCATTTTAGTATCTTTGAACCATAGGAAACAGTCCTTACTCCTTTGCATGGTGATGCAATAGCGTTGTGATTTGCTTTCATTTTAGTATCTTTGAACCATAGGAAACAGTTTATATGTTCGAGCTGCAGAATCCTCATCTGTTGTGATTTGCTTTCATTTTAGTATCTTTGAACCATAGGAAACAGTCATATCAAACGAAAGTCCTTTGACTTTTCCGTTGTGATTTGCTTTCATTTTAGTATCTTTGAACCATAGGAAACAGTTGTTATGTATGCGACATATACGAGACAGAGGTTGTGATTTGCTTTCATTTTAGTATCTTTGAACCATAGGAAACAGTAATAAAGCCACTGATTGGACACCTGCACCGGTTGTGATTTGCTTTCATTTTAGTATCTTTGAACCATAGGAAACAGTGTTTCTTCAACCGTTTAATCTTGATATCCTGTTGTGATTTGCTTTCATTTTAGTATCTTTGAACCATAGGAAACAGTTGAATGCCCTTTTTACTCTTAAACTCTATAGTTGTGATTTGCTTTCATTTTAGTATCTTTGAACCATAGGAAACAGTCACCCAAAGGTTAGTCCCCAACGCCACTCTGTTGTGATTTGCTTTCATTTTAGTATCTTTGAACCATAGGAAACAGTTAGCCACACCAAGACCACCATCACAAATAAGTTGTGATTTGCTTTCATTTTAGTATCTTTGAACCATAGGAAACAGTGCCGAACTTATCGAAATGATTCTTTATATCGTTGTGATTTGCTTTCATTTTAGTATCTTTGAACCATAGGAAACAGTCGATTTACCATTTTAACCGTTGGCAATATGTTGTGATTTGCTTTCATTTTAGTATCTTTGAACCATAGGAAACAGTAACATTGGCAATTCGTCGATACTATCGTAGTTGTGATTTGCTTTCATTTTAGTATCTTTGAACCATAGGAAACAGTTTGCTGTGTTTTATGACTTTACACCGTGGCGTTGTGATTTGCTTTCATTTTAGTATCTTTGAACCATAGGAAACAGTAAAAGGCTGGACGCAAAGAAGTATTGCACCGTTGTGATTTGCTTTCATTTTAGTATCTTTGAACCATAGGAAACAGTGAGGACGGGACAGACAATCCTTCCGGTGGGGTTGTGATTTGCTTTCATTTTAGTATCTTTGAACCATAGGAAACAGTGCTGGGCAAAAGGCATCAGGGCAGACAATGGTTGTGATTTGCTTTCATTTTAGTATCTTTGAACCATAGGAAACAGTTCTTCCGGAAAATACTTCACCTCATCACCGTTGTGATTTGCTTTCATTTTAGTATCTTTGAACCATAGGAAACAGTCAAGATGTTGAAAGATGGCCATTACCGCCCGTTGTGATTTGCTTTCATTTTAGTATCTTTGAACCATAGGAAACAGTAGCTATTAAAATCGTATCTCCTCCACCTCCGTTGTGATTTGCTTTCATTTTAGTATCTTTGAACCATAGGAAACAGTCTGTTTCAATATCTTTATCAAATACTGTAAGTTGTGATTTGCTTTCATTTTAGTATCTTTGAACCATAGGAAACAGTTCTGCCTTGTCCAAAATGAGATTGTCAACAGTTGTGATTTGCTTTCATTTTAGTATCTTTGAACCATAGGAAACAGTGGCGGGGAAATACTATGCTGACCCCGGCGAGTTGTGATTTGCTTTCATTTTAGTATCTTTGAACCATAGGAAACAGTCAGATTAGGGTCCATTCCCTTGCCTTGCAGGTTGTGATTTGCTTTCATTTTAGTATCTTTGAACCATAGGAAACAGTCACGATGGCGGTTATCCTGTTTTCGGTGCGGTTGTGATTTGCTTTCATTTTAGTATCTTTGAACCATAGGAAACAGTTCAAAGAGAAAGATAAAACAATAGAAGATTGTTGTGATTTGCTTTCATTTTAGTATCTTTGAACCATAGGAAACAGTCGAACCCATTAAAATAAGTATAACCTATAGTTGTGATTTGCTTTCATTTTAGTATCTTTGAACCATAGGAAACAGTTGAGCACCCGAAGGTAAGCCTGTACCTTGTGTTGTGATTTGCTTTCATTTTAGTATCTTTGAACCATAGGAAACAGTTTTCATCCATTTCTTTATCTCTTTTTTATTGTTGTGATTTGCTTTCATTTTAGTATCTTTGAACCATAGGAAACAGTAGATGCTCAAAAGGATTACTTTGGAGACTGGTTGTGATTTGCTTTCATTTTAGTATCTTTGAACCATAGGAAACAGTGCCTAAAAAAAGAAAAACATTCACTATAAGTTGTGATTTGCTTTCATTTTAGTATCTTTGAACCATAGGAAACAGTTAACAGGTGAAGCTCAATACAGGTCTGCAGGTTGTGATTTGCTTTCATTTTAGTATCTTTGAACCATAGGAAACAGTTGCAAAACAAATTCCAATTGTATAACATTAGTTGTGATTTGCTTTCATTTTAGTATCTTTGAACCATAGGAAACAGTCGCTACTGGAACTCCCAGAGCATTATGAAGTTGTGATTTGCTTTCATTTTAGTATCTTTGAACCATAGGAAACAGTGTCGATGCGTAAGGATTGACATTCACGCCAGTTGTGATTTGCTTTCATTTTAGTATCTTTGAACCATAGGAAACAGTTCTCTTGACCGATATAACCTGAAAGGTGCCGTTGTGATTTGCTTTCATTTTAGTATCTTTGAACCATAGGAAACAGTGCACCTCCGGCCAATCCTGTTAAGAACTGGGTTGTGATTTGCTTTCATTTTAGTATCTTTGAACCATAGGAAACAGTCGCAGATAGGCAGCGAGTATATGATATCTCGTTGTGATTTGCTTTCATTTTAGTATCTTTGAACCATAGGAAACAGTACTCATACTCCTATCGTTCTTCCGTCGAAAGTTGTGATTTGCTTTCATTTTAGTATCTTTGAACCATAGGAAACAGTTGAAGCTGAAATCTATAGGAAATGTAGATAGTTGTGATTTGCTTTCATTTTAGTATCTTTGAACCATAGGAAACAGTAGGTTCAGAAAGGGGTTGAGGTTTATACAGTTGTGATTTGCTTTCATTTTAGTATCTTTGAACCATAGGAAACAGTATAGCATTCGTTTAGGTCTGCAATTCGCCTGTTGTGATTTGCTTTCATTTTAGTATCTTTGAACCATAGGAAACAGTTGAGCACCCGAAGGTAAGCCTGTACCTTGTGTTGTGATTTGCTTTCATTTTAGTATCTTTGAACCATAGGAAACAGTTATTGAAAATACACTAGCACAAGCAACTAGGTTGTGATTTGCTTTCATTTTAGTATCTTTGAACCATAGGAAACAGTTATCAAGTATAGATTAAAACGCTCTTTAAAGTTGTGATTTGCTTTCATTTTAGTATCTTTGAACCATAGGAAACAGTTATGACATTAAACAGAAGATACTCGGTAAAGTTGTGATTTGCTTTCATTTTAGTATCTTTGAACCATAGGAAACAGTTCTCCAATACTTTTAAAAGATTTGAGAATGTTGTGATTTGCTTTCATTTTAGTATCTTTGAACCATAGGAAACAGTAACCATGATTTGCTGTACTAAACTCGCATTGTTGTGATTTGCTTTCATTTTAGTATCTTTGAACCATAGGAAACAGTCTAAGTCCTTACAAATTCAGTACAGAAAGGTTGTGATTTGCTTTCATTTTAGTATCTTTGAACCATAGGAAACAGTTCTTTTTTTAGGTTCACTTATATATAGTGTGTTGTGATTTGCTTTCATTTTAGTATCTTTGAACCATAGGAAACAGTAAAAGATAATAAGATTGAAAAGGCTTTTTAGTTGTGATTTGCTTTCATTTTAGTATCTTTGAACCATAGGAAACAGTACAGAAGTTGTTGAAACTGTAGACGGTTCTGTTGTGATTTGCTTTCATTTTAGTATCTTTGAACCATAGGAAACAGTGAATTGGAGAAGCAACAAGCTGAACGGAAGTTGTGATTTGCTTTCATTTTAGTATCTTTGAACCATAGGAAACAGTCGAAAAACGAGAGGTACCGTAAAGGATGGGTTGTGATTTGCTTTCATTTTAGTATCTTTGAACCATAGGAAACAGTTATCTGGGAGTTCATCCGAAAGTTCGGGTAGTTGTGATTTGCTTTCATTTTAGTATCTTTGAACCATAGGAAACAGTACAACCCGCATTACAAACTGATATACAATTGGTTACAAACTATTTTTGAATTACAAAAACGATACTGTTTTCAATTAAGAATCCCGCATTTAAGCGGGATTTCTTTTTCTAGAAAAGCTCTAATTGCTGACCGGGAGTATTTATATCCAAAGATTTTTTCCCATAAAATAACTCTATATTTCCAAATTGCTTATCTGTAATACACATAATTCCAACCTGCCCATGCTCCGGTAAGAAAGATTTAACTCTTTTTATATGAACTTCTGCATTCTCACTACTAGCACAATGGCGAACATAAATAGAAAACTGAAACATAGTAAAGCCATCTTTCTGCAGATTCTTCTTAAAATCTACATATGCTTTCTTATCCTTCTTTGTTTCAGTAGGCAAATCAAATAATACAAGTACCCACATAATACGATATTCACTAAATCGGTTCATCTCACATTTCCGGATATAATATTCTACGCAATTCACCACTAAAGCATTTATACAGAGATGCAGTAGTCTGCCCCACCGCAACCATTAAAGGACTACGTTTACCAGAGATAACAACTTCTAGTGTAGGAATAGTAAGTAACTGAGCCTTTAAACCTTTCGTCAGTTCATCACAATTCATCCCCTCCTGCAATATCTTATAGACTAACTCATCAACATAGGGCCGATATGGCTCCATAATATCATCAGCCAGACAATAAGCATTATATCTATTATGATGATGTATTCCTAATGTAGGTAAAAGTCCACTAGCAACTAATCCACGTGCAACCACAGCTCTTAGAATCGCATATCCATAATTTAACAGATTATTAGGTGGAACCCCTTCCCTATCTCTTGTAAACCCTTTTATTTTAAACAAATTTTTCCAATAATAGGCAGCTGCACGAGCTTCCAGATTATCAGAGTCCCCACTTTTCACATCAGCAGCCCATATAGTCATACACTTTACTTCTTCACCTGTGCATTTTCTCAATACAGCTGCTTGATTTTCAATCTTCATTCTTACAGTCTGTTGCCACAGCTGCTTTATCAGAGGAAGAGAGGCATCCAACTGTTGACGAAAACGTTCATTCTGTGTCGTGTTTCCATATAAAGGAAGCATTAATCCAACCGGCATACTCTTACTGTCGCAAGTTATGATAGCACAATTGTTTTCAAGTAACGCTTCTAATACTCCTGAAGTAATAGTTATCTGCTTATTATCCAGTACTACTACACCAAGATCCTCTATTGGTTTAGTTATCTCTGATTGTTGTTTGAAGCCATCAGGTAAGGTGTCGTTTTTCACAACCTCCGGCAATTTGATTACCAACTGTGCATTCCTCAAAGATAAATAAACAGGATTACCGAAATAAAGCGTTTTTTTAATCATAGTATTCTATTTTTAAAATTATCTACTACTCACTATCCGCTTCAAAAGATAATTGGGGCGGTTTTTCTTCCTTTTCTAAATTTGCTAAGAAGTTTCGAAAAGATATATTGCTTCTTCCTAACTCCTTCTCTGCTTGCTCATGAGCTACTCTAGCTACATTACCTCCACGATTTACAACTTGCTTACTTTTATTAGATGTATTCGACTACTCATTTGGGAGGATTTCCACTGTAACACGTTCGCCAAACATTGTGAAGACGGATAGCTATACCACGTCAACGTTTAACAATCCAATCCTTAGAATAACCTTCTGCTCATAGAGTTCTTTCATATACTCTTGGTAAGCTCTGGCTCTCTATCTCTTGCAAACGTTCATCCCTCACTCGAGCTAGCCAAAGTTTAAAGTGTACTGTTTTAGAAGAAATAGACTGTATAATACGAAACAATCCTTTTATATATACTGCTTGAATTTTGCTCTTTTTACCATCCTCTACTATCATTTGAACCGAGGTATAAAGTGTACCTTGGTTCAATGATAAACCTCGTCCCGTGAACACATTCGCCTTATATACTGTTTAGGATTAACACTATGAGTCAACGCCTCCGCCACATCGACAATTGAAAAATGCCATTGTTGCTCTTCTTCATTCCACGCAAAATGGATTTTCTTATCTTGAAACAGCCTAATATTATTCATTACCCTATATTTTTAATACTCACCTAGCGATACAATTTGCCCAATATGATCAACTCTAACTTTCACTATTTTATCTAATCCCTTTGAACTACGAAAATCAGTCCATATTATGCCTTTTAGAGTTGAACTTGTATCTTTGATAGTAGTTTCCAAATGATGTCTAAAAACATAGTTTTTATAAGTAAACTTTTGCACCCTAAACAAATTAGGACTTATCATCGCATAATTCTCCGGATTCAATAAATCTACCTCTTTAGGATTGAATCCTGTCTTCTCATTGGGAAATACAAAATATTCATTTTGCTTCATACTAAACAGAAACTGCCATCCTTCACTTCTTCTATAATCCTTATCTATAATAGGTTGACCAAGGTTTGCCCGTGTCACCGCATCAAAGAAAGAAACCACTACTTCATCAAGTTCATACTTCGGATTACCTTCTTCATCAAGTACTATCTGTCCCACTTTGTCCAAGACAGGCTTTTTATAGATAGCCACATGATGATTGTTACCAGTATTCACAAAATCCACTGGGATTTTCCTTCCTTCTTTGCCCAAAATCAAGTTACCATCTTTATCTTTCTTTTCATGCAGCGATTGAGCATTGCTAATGCCTCGAATACTCACGCGTTTAATCGATATTCCTCTAGCCTCATTCAGCCATATTGGATTTTCATCCAAGTTGACGAATGCCTTTTTGGCATCTCCACCATACTCTTTTAGCCTTTTTTCCAAGACACTACGAATTTTCACATCTATCACCTTATCTATACTTAAATTGGGATCAATCGGCTTTCGTATAGTATAAACAGTTTCAAACTCTACCGTCTGTACTTTTTCTGGAACCATCTCCGTTTGGTTCTCATCAAGATAGAGCGGACTCTTTTCCAATGTATTTTTACCAGTAAATGCTTTCTTTGGATCATTGCCAAAAGCCTCCAAACGTTTTAGTAAAGCATTCCGGTAAGCAAGTTTACTTACAGTAGCAATCTTGGTAACATCAAAAGCAGCATTCACTTTTTCCATTTTCGTGACATATTGTCGATGACTACCATAAACAGTTTCTAGATGTAACTGTCCACGCGGCGTTTGTTGCATTTTTTTATTTTCACCATTGTTTTTCTTTGTACGATTCACATTGGAGGTAACCACCTTATTTTTAGCCTTGATAGATACCAATAAGTTTTCCAAGTGGCGTTTAGCTTCTGCACGAAACTGTGCCAGAGGTATTGGAGCGAGCGCCTTTCCATCTTCAAAATAGCGCGCCTTTATACCTGCTATATTGGCATGCTCTTTAGAAGTAGGCATCCAAACGGCATTCTTATTATTATAATATTGAATAAACACATCTTTCGTGAAAGCTACAGTCAGAGCATCCATTGCATGGTGTCGATGATCGTTTCTTTTAGTCCAGTCTGTTATTTTCTTTATCCTTCTCCCATTTTTGTCTTTAAAAGTCTCCACCAAACCAAGTATTTCGTATTTAGGTAGATTCAACTCTTTCATCACATCCACAAGTTGCCAATCCTCACGTAATTTATCAGTAATGGAACCAGTAGTAGCCACCACTCTGCGACTAATTTCATTCAACATAGCAAGAGCTTTCTTGGAAATATACTGCGTATTCCGCAAATCTCTATCGATAAATCCTTCCGGAATATCTTTCTCTTCCATTTTTAACTTTCTAAGCTTTGTTTTTTTATCCTTGAATAGAGCCTCGCAACGATTGAGATACTCCTGCAAACCAACATCTCCGTATTTCTCTTTTACAAAATCATAAGCCGTTTTATTACCTTTCTCTATATTAATAGCCCTGTATTCCAAAGTTTTATTAGACAGTGAATCATCGAAAAGACGAGCTTGCGGAATGATGTGTTCAATATCAATCTCTTTACTGAAAATTTTTTCTCTTGGAATGTACTCATCGGAATACAAAGTCTTATACCCGTTATCTTTTAATTCTTCATAGAGTTTATAACGTATAATATCATTACGGCTAACATTCATCATGCCGAATTCTGTTCGCAACAACTGACGAATTTCATCATGTTCACGAGTATTTCGTGCTATGGATTTTGTTAATTCTTCTCGTTCTTTAGCATTTTTCTTTAGTTCACGGGCCAGTTCCACATGAATTTCATCAGGTTTGCCGTAGGTATCAATGATTGTATTAATCAGATTAACCATTTGGTTCAAAATCTTTTCAACCACAGGGTTACGCAGGCTATTCTTGGGGAGAATATCCAATTTGTCCTTCAATATCTTATTTTCTATTTCATCTTTGGTCAATGAGGATTTAGAATGACGATACCCCGCATAGTCACATGCAACGTCATATTGATTACCTTCTTTTAAATAAGGTAGTATCTTTTTAATAGCCTTTGCACTCAGACTTCCGTAATCTTCTTGAAATGACACATTAGCAAGTTCTACAGCATACTCTTTTTCCACGCCACAAAGCTGCATAATTTTCTCAAGCAGTTTACCATTCCCAGTCGGTGTATTATCCCCCTCAAAAGAATACAATAAATGCCAAAGTCTGAAATAAGACTGCCTCTCAAGTTCTTTATCCTCTTTACTCAAATCAATAGAAAGTAGTTCTGTATTCCATCCTAAATTAGTGAATATGGTTTCCAGCTTTTCTATAATCTCATCTGCAGATTTCTTAAAATCCACAGGTTCATAACCATACTTCTCAATCATCTTGCTGTATGCTGAGAAAAGAGCGAATCCTGTATGATTACCATCAATCTGCTTAAAATTCAGATCCAGTTCCTGGAAATTTTCGAACAACAGTTTCAGAACCTCAGCCTTTTTCATACTCTCTTTTACAAAAAGTTCCTTAGCCAGCAACTCTTTTTCTTCCTGATACAAAGACCGTTTTCCTTCTACGAGCAAAGGCTTTTCCGAGTTATCAAACAATGTAGAAGATTTATCTGCTTTCTTGCGTTTACTCTGTTTATCCCACGCAAAGACTTCAATATCATTCAAGGTTTGCCATATTTTAAACTCTTGGAATAACGGATGCGAACGGGGAATCACCCGACAGCCCACTGTCTTATTCTGTTTTCTGCCATCCTTTTCTACTATAACTTCTCGCTTCTCAAATTCGCAGAAACTTATTAATCCTTTTTGACTCTTCAGACGACGTTGATAAAAAATAATGATGTCACGAATTTCTTTCTTCAGTTCCACAGTCAACTCCTCATGAAACTCAGCCTGCCTCTCCCATATCCTGTCAAATTCATCCAAATAATCTTGCCGATAGAATACTCGGTTGCGCAAACTTACATTAGGGTCTTTTTCCAACTCAGACATCAAATACTGTCCAACCGTCTGACGATTGAAGTAAAGCTGCTTACTACGATCGCTGATTGCCCCCAGATAACCACTAGAAGCACTTATCTGACCATTGATTTCTTGTAGCACAATAGCAACTATTTCCGGATTTAGTTGTTCAGAAAGAGCTTGTACACGCCAACGATAATTTTCCAATTTTAATTCATTCCCTTTGGTATCTCGTTTAAGACCGACAAGCTTATACTCCTTTACTCTTTCTTCTGTCCTTGCCTCTTTCTCATTCCAAACAGATTCTTTTTCTGACCAAACAAAGAACTTTGCTAGAATGGCCCAAGTCTGACTACGATTTTTACCTCTAACTTCTTCTTTCACTGTATCACAAAATAATTCCGGATTAAACCGCTTTTGGAAGTTCCAAATCCTGTCAAACTCATTCTGTAAATCAGAACGATAAAAATCCGGTAGATTTTTCTTTCCAGCTTCAAGCATTTGCAGGCAGAGTTCCCCTGGGGTCAAGCCCTCTTCATAAAGTTTTCTGGCTACATCCATACCATCAATCAATACACCATCTTCACTTCCTTTGGTTTTCCGACTACTTTTATAACCACGCTTCTTATTAATCATCAGTAACACTCGAGCAAACTCCTCTAAAGAAACTTCTTCCACTGCAGCTTTCGCTCTTAGACGATATGTTTCAAATGTTGTTTTATTACCATGTTCAGAAAGTAAAGTGCTATCTGTTATGAAACCGTGCTCTTTTAACACTTCAATGAGAGTTTCACGACGCAATTTATAACGTTGCAAATTACGACGCATACTTCTTTTAAGAGTTCTGTCAGCATTCGTGGTAATACTTTTTCCTTTTTCAAAATTCTGCATTTCATCCACAGTCAAAGGATTCACTCTTACACCGAGTTTGATAATAGACGATATTTCCTCAGTATTTTCCGCCTCATTGACCAATGCCCAGCCAATGCTATTGCAACCTAAATCTAATCCTAATATTTTTTTCATGATATTATTTTGATGTTTTGTCAAATATAGTAAAAACTTTCTGTATTCTATTGTTTTTCCCAATTTATTTCATATATTTGTCAGACTAAAATGAAGCAAATCACAATAAGGATTATTCCGTTGTGAAAACATTAGGTTCCCTCGTCCTCAACGGGGGATTTTTTTTATCTTTGCATTCGCAAAAACAATTATCCAAATGATAGACCAACCTACCATAGACAGAATTCTGGATGCCGCACAGATTGTAGACATTGTATCGGACTTCGTTACGTTGCGCAAGCGAGGTGTGAATTATGTAGGCTTGTGCCCGTTCCATGATGACAAGACGCCATCTTTCTATGTGTCGCCTTCCAAAGGGTTGTGCAAATGCTTTTCCTGCGGTAAAGGTGGCAATGCGGTGCACTTCATTATGGAGCACGAGCAGATGAGTTACCCCGAAGCTCTGAAATATCTGGCAAAGAAATACGGTATCGAAATCAAGGAGCGCGAACTGTCCAGCGAAGAGAAGCTGATGCAGAGCGAACGTGAAAGTCTGTTCATCGTGAATAACTTTGCACGTGATTACTTCCAAAATATACTTAAAAACCATGTGGACGGACGTAGCATTGGTATGGCATACTTCCACAATCGTGGTTTCCGGGATGATATCATCGAAAAGTTCCAGTTAGGCTATTGCACAGAAAGTCACGATGCCATGGCTCAAGAAGCCATCAAGAAGGGATTCAAGAAAGAATATCTTGTCAAGACAGGGCTTTGCTACGAAACGGACGATCACCGCTTACGTGACCGCTTTTGGGGACGTGTTATTTTTCCGGTGCACACACTTTCCGGTAAGGTAGTCGCTTTCGGCGGGCGCGTACTTAGCAGTGCGACGAAGGGAATCAAGGTTAAATATGTCAATTCTCCCGAATCAGAAATCTATCATAAGAGTAATGAACTGTATGGCATTTATTTTGCCAAACAGGCTA
>OGXV01001707.1_pt1 | contig 12620 bp, 7 predicted proteins | sample 1576391 | NCBI WGS metagenome assembly OGXV01 (sample SAMEA3541586, study PRJEB24748) | human gut metagenome | biome: human gut; feature: human-associated habitat; material: faeces | place: China | collected 2012 | reverse complement strand
ATCATACACATTATGGTCCTCATGTGGATCTTTCTGTAAATCGTAAAAGTCCCATACCGGTTTAGTAGGGGATTCCTGACCGTCTGTCATATCCAATGGAGCACCATAGTAAAAAACCAGTTTATAACGTTCGTTACGGATTCCCATGTGAGCCGGACGAATAGTGTGATGTGTCCAGTAACGATAGTAAAAGCTCTTACGCCAGTTCTTCGGAGTCCGTCCACAAAGATTGTCAACAAAACTATGTCCTTGTATTCCTTCAAATGAGTTTATTCCTGCAAATTGGGCTAAAGTTGGGGCAAAATCTATATTCAAGATTAAATCTTTCACTCTCTTTCCGGCAGGAAGCTTTTTAGGATAGCGAATAACAAAAGGCATACGAACCGCTTCCTCATAAAACATACGTTTATCAAAAAAACCATGTTCCCCTAAGAAATAGCCTTGATCGGAAACATACACTACAATCGTGTTATCGGCTATCCCCATATCATCCAAAGCCTGCAAAAGTTTACCTATATTATCATCCACTGTGGCTCCGCAACGCAGATAATCTCTGATATATTTCTGATAGATAGTTTTACGGGCTGCCGCACGTTGCATACCTTGAGTAGAAAAAGGCAATCCGGGATAACGGCACCACCATTTGTCTGGATCAGCAGAAGCTAACTCCCACCGCCTTCCTATTTCTTCTAACTTTTGTCCAATGAATCCTCTTCCATTGGTTTCGGGTCCCCAGTCCATCAGGTTTTCCGGTTCAGGAAAAATAACTCCATCATACAAATGTTCCATTCTAATTGGATAATCATATGGTTCATGGGTAGCTTTAAAATGACAACACATCAGAAACGGTTGTTCCTTTTCCCTGTTACTCATCCACTCTATCGCTTTTTCTGTCACAATATCAGTCGAAAATCCCTGCACACACTCACCAAAATTACGATTGCCGGGCCAGGGATCAGAACTATCGATAAATAGCGGATCACGGTATACACCTTGATCATGAAAGATTGAATAATAATCAAATCCTTGTGGTTGAGATTTTAAATGCCATTTACCGACTAAACCTGTCTGATAGCCTGCCTGCTTTAAAATAGTAGCGATAGTAGGTAACGAAGTATCCAATGAGTCAGCTAATGTATAAACACCATTTTTATGACTATAAGTTCCCGTCAAAATAGAAGCGCGACTTGGTGACGAAATAGAATTTGTACAGAAGCAATTATCAAGTACCACTCCTTCAGAAGCTAAACGACGAATATTGGGATTATGCACATAATCAGCTAATATTCCTCCATAAATTCCCCATGCTTGCGATGTATGGTCATCACTTAAGATAAAGAGAATATTCGGACGTTCGCCTCCTGCTATTTTTGTATTCGTTTGCGCACACACTTTTCCATTCAAACTAGCAGCCAGCATACCCAGCACAGACAATGAAAAGAATTTACCCATAATATATTTTAGTCCAATTTAAAAGTATATTTCATAATCAGAAGCAGAAGCAAAATCAAATAAATCAAAAAACGAACTTTTTATATAAAATCCTCCCTGCTACAGATATTATAGCAGGGAAGGATTATCATATTTCAGATGTTTTTAGTTCATATTAATCTTTCGTTACATTTTTATCAAATCCCCCACAAATTCAAGCCCCAAAGTTAGTGCCGGGGATGAAGCACTCGCAGCTATATTAAGTACTCCCTTGATTGTATACTTTTGAGTTGTTTCATCATATTGGATAGTCAATGAACCAGGATTTAAAGGATCTACCTGGCTGTTTTTATCAAGACCTTCCACCCCATTAAAAATTACTGTTATGATATCTGTATTAGAATATTCACCAGGAAGCAAAGCTGTCTTATTTAGCACTATATTTATAAGTGAATTATTATTACCTAATAATGCCAACATCAGATAACTACCTGGAAGTTGATATCCCGCCATTACACTCTCAAAGAACAGATCTGTTTCGGATACATCTTTCGCTTCTACTCGGAGTTCGGTTGAAACGCTGCTACCGTCATTCGCTATTATTTCAATAACAGCCGTACCAGGGGTTAAAACCTCAATAATGCCATTCTCTAATGAAATGACCTCATCGCCTTCCTTCAAATTATAAGATACGGATTTATCCTCCGCATTGTCCGGTAATACAACAAGAGTAGGTTTCAAATCGTAAATATCACCGACTTTCAAATCCAAAACTCCCATTCCATCCGCTACGATGATTTCTTCCACTTTCACCTGATAATCTACAGCTACCCTATATTTGGATTGAAACCGAACCACATTCGAATTATCTACCAAGGTAACTGTCAATTCAGCCTCACCCGAAGCAACGCCTGTGATTACTCCTTCACGATTCACTGTAAAAACACCCACGTTACTCGAACCAAACCGGAAAGAGTATTCCTCCAGATCACCGGCATTACCCGGAATAACACTAACACGCAAAGTAGTGGTAATTCCGACTTCATCAAAAACAATATCCCCCTCTTCGGTTATATACTCATTTTCGACGGAAATCCCAGTAACAGGATTTTCTACCACCTCTATCTGGTTTATTATTTCATCATCATCACCACAAGCCGCACATATAGCAGCCGCAGCAAACATTAAATATAGTAATTGTTTCTTCATATTTATTTCATTACAAATCAATTTACTTATCAATTATTCAGGACAGCGTACACCTTCCACCCAATTAAGAGACATATTAATATCCCAGCCATTTCCAGTCCAGTCTTTAATAACATCACCCTCACCTTCATTAAATCTCCAATAAGCAATCATATCCTGATAATTGTCCGGAGATATATAGCACATATTATTTTGAATTTCATTCTGCGTCAAAGCTTTTTTCCACACACGAACTTCACTTATAGCGCCATCCAAATATCTGGAATTCAGCGAGGATCCAATACAGAACCTACGCTTATCCGTCTTTCCACACAGAACAATAGGTCCACGTGGAGCATCAACTTGTCCATCCAGTTCACCATCCACATAAAGCTTGATGCTAGCACCATCGAACACAACCGCAAGATGATACCATTTATTCACTTCGAATTCAGTCTTACCCGTTACAGGGTAGCCACCACCAGCCAATTGAATCTGGTTCGGCTTAATAGTAGTATCACCAAATCTCAATAAGAATTCTTCCTCCACTCCCATTACAGTACTGATATACGGATTAGCAGTAGCAAAATTATTCACCTTAACCCTTGCCTCCATCGTGACTTGCGGTACACTTGCCAACGAAGGATCCTCCTCAAATGCAAGCTGCATATTAGTTCGGGAAAGAGCAGCGGCATTAACTATCATCACCTGACTCAATACAAGATAAATCGTACGAGAAGACTCCAATACAGGCATATCCCCTTTCACCTCTGTAATAGTTATAGGCACACAATAAGTAGCTCCTTCTTCAAAATTAGTAGTTCTCAATAAAGAAAAAACCAATTGTTCAGAAATATTTTCACCTGCTTTTAGCACAATTTCATCATTGGACAACATATAATCTTCAACAGGAACGATTTTATATTTCTTTCCATATTCCGCATTGTAGTCTTCCAGTTTACCCGAATCCACTTTCACTTTAATCAGCTGATCACTCATTGTTTGGCAAGAAGCTGAAATCGTCACACCGATGTCAGCCGGACCATCCACAGTATATTTAACAGCAGGAGAATTTTCTGTACCGGTAAAATATAAAGTATCCTTTAATGGTTCCGCATTTGTACAAGCAGACAAAACGGCCACCCCAAACATAAGCAATAATAAGTATTTTATCTTCATATCTTTTCTGTTTTTAGGTATTATTTATTCGCAGGATTCATTATTTGAATAGCCTCACGAAGATATTTATATTCAACATCTGTATGGTTGTACTCATATTCCATATGGTAGCTTCCAATCCCCCCTTTATGCCGTCCTTCCGTTATGCCTTCCGGTTGCCAACGTGCCATTCCAATCAAAGAGGGAATAGTGCCTAGTTCCGGATCTTCATACTCTACTCCTCCCGTCGACCAAAAGCTTTCAAAATTTTCCGTAGCAATAAAACGTTCAGGAGCAATATATTTACTCACCTTATTATACCGATTCTGTAATGAAGTAGGACTAGATGTTCCATATGCTTGGGCAACCGCATAATTTGCATATTGCCATCCTTCTTCTGTGATTTTCTCTATATATCCGTCTACACAGATAAGCTTGTCCTCTCCCAAATTAGCACGCATTTCTCTCAATAGAGTAGTCATATTTACCGATTTATTGAATAAATCACCTGTACTACATTCATGGTCAAAGTCGACTCCATCATACCCGTACTTAAAAACACTGTCGGCTACCGCCTTCGCCACAGCAGGGATATTCTCCGCTACATTCTCAAAGTTACCGGGAAAGTTGGACATATTATGGGAAAATATAGTAAATGTCACCTTGGTGCCATACACCTCTTGCACATATTTTAAGTCTTCTATCTGCGCAGAAGTTAAGCTATGCCAGGTTCCCCAAATAGAAACCACATCTACACTATCAGGCAAGTTACGTAAATATTTCACAGGAGACGTTCCTGCTGCCTTCCAGCCTCCAAACCATCCAAAAGCTAACTGATGCTCTGACTTTTTATAAGCTCTTAGGTTCTCATAATATTGAGCATCCCGTACAATAGGTGCTTGGAGCGGAATATTCTCTATTTCAGTATCACACGCTGTCATAATCGCAGCTAATACGAAAAGCCAAAAGATTCTATTCATTATTTTATCCATAGCAATAAAATTAAACACGTAATTAATTATTTTTTATCCCACCACAACTTTACATTTCCGTAATCATTACCACCAAGAAAATCTGTTACGGCTTTATTAACCTCTGTCGTATTCGTATCATACTCTGTAGACGGAAATGGAATACGCCGAGGACCAGAAGCTTCCACTTGCCCAGAACTAGCATTCGTTCCGTACAAGTTAAATAGTCTTGGATATCCAGTACGACGATGTTCGCTCCACGCTTCCTGACCTTCCGGAAACATAGCAATCCATTTTTGCGTAATAATACGCTCCAGCTTCTTTTCATCACGATCAATAGCACTCCAAGCAATCGTAATTGTTGATGCTGCCACCGCACTACCTGTTGTTCCCGAGGGGGCAGTAAACTGCACAGGTTTATAATCATCTCCTCTTGTCAGATAATCACCTAAAGCTACTCCCCACTGCTCAAAAGATTTCGTAATGCCCATATTATATAATTCTTCCATTTCACCGCCCATGTTCCAGCCATGAAGTCTTCCTTCCGCACGCAAAAAGTAGATTTCTGCTGCACACATCCATAGAACAGGTGTTTCTGCAAATATATTCGGAGCTGATAACTTGGCGTAGTTTGTTTTATTCGTAATATCCACTCCCAATCGTGCTCCATGAAATTTATCATCGACCGCTCCATATTCCGATTCCTGAAAGTATTTGGAAAGACGGGGATCACTGTAGCCCTTCATTATAGACTCCATATCAGCTCCCATACGTACATCCGCATAATTATCCCAACAAATCTTCAAAGGATGAAATACTGATATTCCGTTGCCTGACTGCAACTGGGCATTCTCCCCGTTTTCCGTAATCACTCCATTCTTAACCGCCTCCTCGGCTAACTTCCGTGAAGTTTTTCCATTCACCTCAAATCCTTCTACATAATAAGTGCGCATAGCCAGACGCAATTTTAATGAATTCGCGAATTTCAACCACTTTGTAAAATCACCTCCATATACCAGATCGTATTTACTCAAAGGCTTACTCCCCGGATGAACAGCAATATAATTTTGCAATTCCGCTATGGCCTCATCAAGATCCTCGAAAAAAGATTTATAAATATCTTCCTGTGAATCGTAAGGAGTTTCCAAGCCCCCATGACCAAACTGCAGATAAGGCAAAGGACCATATATATCCGTTACCCGGTGCATAGCAGCTACCTTCAATATTTGCGCCACTGCATAAGCCTCCGGAAATTCATCCTTGCCATTATCACGAATTTGTTTCCATGCCGGCATCACATTTGTAAAAGCGACTTTGAAAGCGACATCATTCCATTTGTCATACCGCAAGTTATAATGACAGGCAGAATTCGCCCCCCATGTACCAATAGGTGTCATATACCCTGAATGCATATCACCGCATAAGTTTTGAGCACGTTGAAATTGATTAGCATCTACATCACTGGTCGGTATAACGTCCATCTGCATAGCCGGAAAGAAGTTTCCTATTTTCATCAATCCAACCAACATATGTTCAGGGACCTCGGTAGGGTCAGTATTCCATTCTTTATAATTATCCGTACACGACGAAGCAATTAACATAGCTACGCCTAACACGCATATTATATTATATCTTATTTTTCCTAATTTTTTCATTGTATTATTCCTTTCTGGTTAATTAATATTGGAATTTCACACTAAACCCGACACTACGTACACTCGGCTGCATAAAATAATCAAAACCTTGATAATACGTACCCGTAGAAGCAGATAGTTCCGGATCAAAAGGAGCCTTATTATGAAACATAAACAAATTCTTACCAATAAGTGACACTGTTAGGTTTTGTATCTGATTACCAAACCATTTCGCAGGAAATGTATACCCTAAAGTTGCTTCTCTAAGCCGTACATTCGTCATACTATAAACATAATTTGCCAAGACTCCGGTCGAACCATTACCAAGCACATTATAGTAGTCTTTCGCAGTCACAAGGCCGCTATTTAGCCTCACTCCTCCATTATCACGTGCTATAGCCGATGCTTTAGATGTTCCATAATAATCCATTTTAGCTTGTGTAGCCGAAACACCTACTCCGCCGATACGAGCATCAATCAAGAAACCAAGATTAATACCCTTCCAGCTGAAACTGTTATTCCATCCCCAATTAAATCGAGGCGCTGCACTACCAGCTTTTATCCAAGTATTTGGATCGGCCTCAATAGCGCTGGTATTCGCATCCACCTTAATGTTGCCCAAATAGTCCATCTTCAATCCTGTTACATAGATGTCACTCAAAGTACCACCCTCTTTCACTATCATTTTATAACTACCCTGCGGATTGAAAGGTTCTATTTCTGTGATCGAGATAGGTTCTCCTGTTATCGGATTGGTAGCACCACCAGGCAATAGATAAACAACCTTATTACGATTCATTGTAAAAGTCAGACTTGAATTCCACTTTACAGGTCCAAGATTGGTATTAATACCCAAACGCGCTTCAATACCCCAGTTATTTACCTTACCACCATTCAGCATATAATCACTGTAGCCGGTGCTTGGAGGCATGGTATAATTAATGAACTGGTTGTAAGTATTACTATTATAATAGGTGAAATCAATATTCAGCAAATTCTGAAACATTCTCAAGTTCATACCGACTTCAACAGATTTCGTACGTTCAGGCTTCAGATCAGGATTCAATAATCTAGAAGAAGTGTTAACAATGCCATCTTTAACCGTATAGGTTGGCATTGTAATCTGCCGCATCGGAGGATTCCCCACTTCACTATAAGAGGCTCTGACTTTTAAAAAAGAAACATTCGCTTTTGACAAATCAACCATCTCGCTAACAACTGCAGATACACCTATGGATGGATAAAAGAAGCCACTTCTCTCATTATCCGTATTAGCTAAAGTAGAAAACCAATCATTACGAGCAGTCAAATCCAAATACGCCCAGCTCTTATACCCCAACTGGAAAGTCGCAAATACAGCCTGATTATCATCAATATATCCTGCTTGTTCTGCTTTGGTATTCGCTCCATTCTTACTGATATTATTAAAAGAAAAGAAGTTAGGCACAGTAGCCAAATGTCCTTCATAATTCGTCATTTCATAGGTTTGATGATTAAAACTGGCTCCTACATTTGCCGTAATACCCCAATTTTCCCAACGTTTATTAATCTGTGCCATCGCATCACCATAGGTGTTCTTATATCCCGACTTCATATTCATATAATTACCATACTCTGATGCAAACAATTGGTCGGCAGAAGCTGATATTTTACGTTCATACAAATCATTGCTATTATCTATACGCATACGGCCAACCACGCTCATCCAATCAAAAACTTTATAATTCAAATTAGCCGAGAACATATAACGTGATTTATGATTACTCATATTCTCACGGTTCACAATCCAATAAGGGTTTTCTATTGCAAATCCCTGATTACCATATGGCCAGTATTGCACATCGTAATATTTCTCACTACTATAACGTTCATATACCTTATATTTATTTAAATCATCTCCTCTGGGCATAAGATATAATGCAACAAGCGGATTATGGTATTGTCCTTGGGACATCATATTGTTATCATTGGTAATCACATAAGAAGCGCTCATGTCCAATGTTAACTTGTCCTTTATTAATTCTGTCGTATTACGTAATGTAAAATTATATCGGTTATATGTATTATTAGGTATAATACCACGTGCATTAGTCGATGCAGCAGAGAAATAGGTTTGATTGCGATCATTACCTGCAGATAAACCTAATGAGTTCGTTTCTGTAAAACCAGTCTGAAAGAAGTCTTTAACTTCCCATGTCGCATCCTTCTTATTTCCCCAACTGGCAAACTCCCCTTCTAAAGAACCATAGGTTGTCTGAAATTCCGGCATAACTAAAGGACTCATGAACTGCGTGTCGTTAGAATAATTAATTCTCAACTTTCCTTCTTCCCCTTTCTTTGTTGTAATCAACACAACACCATTGGCTCCTTGCGAACCATAAAGTGCAGCAGCTGCCGCCCCCGTCAATACAGACATTGATTCGATATCATCCGGATTTATACTGGAAATTCCATCACTATCTCCTCCGTCTGCATTCTCATAAAAGCTTTTTTCCTGATTAGAACGCATAGAAGCCATAGGAATACCATCAATGACATACAAGGCATTGTTATCATTCGTTATAGATTTCAGACCTCGCATCACAACCCGAGTAGAACCACCAATTCCAGACGCACTTTGATTAATAGTCACACCAGCAATTTTACCAGCCAAACTATTCATAAAACTAGCATCTTTTATTGTGGTAAGATCTGCAGCTTTCATTTCTTGCACATTATAAGTCAGTGACTTAGTTTCACGTTTGATACCTAAAGCCGTAACTACCACTTCATCTAGCACCTCATTGTCCGGACCCATGGTTATAGTATAAAAATCCTTTCCCGAAACGGCAATCAATTGAGTGGCATACCCAATATAAGACACTTTCAATGTAGAGTTAGCCAAAGCTGGCATAGAAAAATTTCCATCCAGATCGGTAATGGTACCGGTATTGGTACCATCCACTACCACATTCACACCAATTAAAGGTTCTCCCTTCTCATCAACAATCTTTCCTTTTACGGTCTTTGTAGTCTGCGAGTTTATTTCCTTCTTTTCCGGAACAATCATGATATACTTATCAGTCAATTTATAAGAAAATCCTGTTCCTTTCAAGATTATTTTTAAAGCGGCCTCTAACGGTTGATCTACTATATTTAAAGATAATTGTCGTTTATCTGAAAGTTGTGATTGATTATAAGCAACAGATAGTTTAGATTGTCTTTCGACTTCCGACAATGCTTTTTGTAAAGTGATTTCTGCATTTTTTATAGTAATACGAATATTACTTTGGGCAAATACAGCAGTTTGCAAAATAAACAAACTGCAAATAATTATTGTACTTTTAGCTGTTTTTAGATATAAATTCATATCTTCGTAGCGTTTTTAGTGTTAAACTCATAATATTAATTCCATCAAAAATCTAGTATTTTACTTTTTAATACTAAAAAACTTATTTCATATCCGGAACCAGGCGGCATCCTCGTTCCGGATACTTTTTTACATAATGATATTTTTTTAAGGTTAAACAATTATATTTCTTATTCTATTCCACTGTTTTCATATAGCAAATATTCTTATCAATTTTGTAAGTGAACTTCCCTGTTACTTCTTTCATCACTCCTATCACTTCTTCAATATCTGCATTCTTGTTAAAACTAAAATTATATTCATCGTTAGTAAATAAATTCGTATTATATTGGAAAGTAATATCAAAACGTCTCTCCAAAGTCAACAGAATCTCTTCCATTGTGCTTCCACGAAACACAATCTGCCCTCTTTGCCAAGCTGTTACATCCTCCAGATTAGCATCTGCTATTTTACTTTGAGCTGTCTTCCGATTATAAACGACCTGTTGGCCCGGCCTCAAAATATATGAATTTTCCGATTGTTCATAGTCAATTCTCACTTTGCCTTGAATCAAAGTTGCAACAATCTCCGAATCTTCCGGATATGCAGCCACATTAAATTCTGTCCCCAAAGCAGTTACAGACATATTCGCAGATCGTACAATAAATGGTTTATCCGGATTCTTCTGAACTTTAAAATCAGCTTCTCCTATTAGATAAACAGTACGAGTATCTCCTTTAAATGCATCCGGATAGAGCAATAACGTTCCCGAATTCACATGAACCCGGCTACCATCCGGTAATTCAAACTCACGTGTTTTTCCATCAGGAATATATTGTTCAATCATTGTAACCGTTTTCTCTTCAAATGCATTTTTTGTTAACCAAAATGTACCGGATACTGTTACAATAAACATGGCGACCGCTGCCGCATATTTCCAGGGAAACAGCCGGTATTGCTTTTTAGTGCCGGCAGAAACTCCGACTTTATAATATACATTCTCTAAAGAAGTCCATGTGCCTGCATCAACTTTTCCTTCTGTTTCCTTCCATAGTGTACCCAACGCTGTATCTTTCTCATCAGCATGCTCCTCATCCACCAACCATTGATGTACTTCTTTGGTTACATTCTCACTATGCTCGGAAGCAGTGAATACATTGATAATTTTTTGAATATAATTCTTCATTTTAGATTTGCCTTATATAATATAGACAACTTGCTAAAACGGACTACTCAACTGAAATAGAAAAAAAATGCAATTAAGATGACTTTTTTTAATTCTTGTAGTGCAAGATAGATGTGGCGCTCCACTGTACGAATAGAAAGTTGCAGATTATCAGCGATTTCCTGATTACTCATTCCATTTTGCCGACTCATAGAAAAAACCTTTCTACGTTGTTCCGGCATATTATCTAAAGTGAGTTTTATTAAAAGTTGGAGTTCTTTAGCATAAAGCTTATCGTAAATATCAAATTCGAAAGAGGGGGAATCTTCCTGAACTAACTTCTCTTGATAACTAAGCTCCACGGACTGATGTTTCAGAAAGTTATAAATCTGATTACGAGCCATCGTATAAATATAACTATCCCATGTTTCTTTGTTTTCCCAGATTTCCGGATTATCCCACAGCTTGACAAATATATCCTGAGCAATATCTTCCGCATCTTCTTCCGAACGCAAAATCTTCCATGCAAAAGCCTTTACCTTCGGAAAAGTAAGAATGAAAAATTGCTCGAATTTCTTCTTCTTTTCTTGTTCACCAATATGTGTCATCAGAGATTTTCCGGTTATTATCATTTTTTATGGGAGCCAAAAGTAGATGCTTTTATTAAAAAAAACAAATAATATCAGCAATAAAAGCAATTTTATTATTTCCTCCAGACATTCATTTTCCGGTATATTCTCTTATTTACCTAGGTCTATAAAAGTGAGCAACAACACCTTAATAGTAAAACTTATTTTACTAAAATAGAACCTTCTAATCTAATATCATCTGAAGAGCTACCAATCATTATCTGAAAAGTTCCGGACTCTACTATTTGTTCCAGACCCTGATTAATGATAGATAAATCTTCTTCTGCTAACGTGAAAACGATTAACTTTTCCTCTCCCTTACTTAAATAGAAACGTTCAAAATGTTTCAACTGTTTCATCGGCTGAACAACTGATGCATATTCATCTCTCATATAAAGTTGTGCTACTTCTTCACCATCATACTTCCCTGTATTCTTTACTTTAAATGAGACTTCAAAACAACGAGCAGATTTCTGCACTACCTGCAAAGCAGAATATTCAAAAGTGGTATAACTCATCCCATAACCAAAACTATATAACGGAGAAGATGACACTTCCACATAATCATGATTTCGAGGAGCTTTCTTATTATAATAAACCGGAATCTGGCCTACAGAACGCGGAACGGAGATTGGTAAACGTCCGGAAGGATTATAATCTCCAAAGAGAACATCCGCTATGGCATTTCCACCCTCCTGCCCCGGATAGTAAGCAGTCAGTAGTGCATCAGCATATTCCGAAGCCCAATTCTTTTCTAAAGGACGACCTTCAATATAAACGACAATCAAAGGCTTACCTGTCTTTTGCAAAGATTCCAATAGTTCTTGTTGTCTACCAAGTAAGGATAAACTGGCACGGTCAAATCCTTCTCCACACTCCATATCACTTACACTACCCTCTTCAGCTACAGCCGCACCTGTTTCTTTATAGCTCGTTTTAAAATCACGGGCACTGGAACCACCCACAACCACAATTACAACTTCGGAGCGGCGAGCAGCATCAATTGCCTGTTCTATCTCATTCACTGTAGTATCACGAATAGCACAGCCTCGTACATATTCCACACGAGAAGGAGATAATTTTGTTATAATTCCATCAAGAACAGTTTTCACATTA
>OGXV01001692.1_pt1 | contig 12698 bp, 10 predicted proteins | sample 1576391 | NCBI WGS metagenome assembly OGXV01 (sample SAMEA3541586, study PRJEB24748) | human gut metagenome | biome: human gut; feature: human-associated habitat; material: faeces | place: China | collected 2012 | reverse complement strand
ATCGCCGGTTTTTTCACGTGTTTTCCACCAGGCCCAGCATCATGCTGGCCACAGCACTGGCCGTTGCACCGGTCCCGCAGGCCCAGGTCTCGCCGCTGCCCCGCTCCCACACACGCATCTGCAGGTGTCTGCGGTCAATAACCCGGATAAACTCGCTGTTGACGCGGTCCGGAAAGCGCTCGTGCATCTCGAAAGCCGGACCGATTTTTTCCAGATCCAGACTGTCTACATCATCCACATAATAAACGGCATGCGGGTTTCCAACATCAATTCCGGTAAACTCAAGTTTTTTTCCATCCACCTGGATTTTCTCCGGCAGCTCACTGGTCAGCTGCGGAATGCCCATATCAACTTTTACGGTTTTCACTTTTCCGCCTTCTATCCTCATATCCAGATATTTGATGCCGCCAAGAGTTTCAACCGAAATCTGCGGCTTGTCAACAATACCGTGATCGTAAGCATATTTTCCCACGCAGCGGATACCGTTGCCGCACATGCTGCCCTCACTTCCATCCTCATTGAACATCCGCATGCGGCAGTCTGCCACCTCGGACGGGCAGATGAGGATCAGGCCGTCTGACCCGATTCCAAAATGACGTTCACTCACAAGCTGCGCTACGCGCGCCGGATCCTCCACATGCTCCTCAAAACAATTGACATAGACGTAATCGTTTCCGATTCCCTGCATTTTTGTAAATTTCATAAACCGCTCCATTTCTATATTTGTTTACGTTACCTGTATTGCTGATTTATTCCATGATACCTTCACCCTACATCAGACTGATGACCATCTGGGCTGTCTCATACATATTGGTTCCGCTGTCCATGCTACATTTCTGTATGTACCGGTGTGCTTCCTCCTCCGTCATGCTGTTGCGCTCCATGAGAAGTGCCTTGGCCTGATCAATAACAGCGCGCTCCTTCTCATTTCTCTGCTTCGGCTGCTGGCGCAGCTTCTTTTTTCTTCTCGCCTGGGCCTGCACGATCATCTCCAGGGTTCCCACCAGATCATGTACCTTTAATGGCATGGGCAGGCACACCACATCCTGTGGTGCGTCCGCAGACCACTTATTTGGAGACGCGATCATCAGCATGGCATTCTCCGCGCTCATACATTCCCTCAGTTCCGAGTACAGCATATCTGTCAGACGATAGCCACACACTACGATCCCTCCATTTAAATCTTCCATCTGGGAAAGAACCTGTGCTCCGGATGTGCAGACAGCGACCACCTCAAACCCGTTTTTCATCAATATGTTTTTTATGCTTTTTGCGTCTTCCGGCTTAGAAAATGCCACAATAATATTTGCCAAAACGCTCACCTCCGGGTTTTGATATCAGGGAACTTCTGAAAACTGCTCCGCTAGAACTTGTACAGGTATTCCTGCACTTCCCAGTCCGTTACTTCCGCGCGAAACTTCTTCCACTCTGCACTCTTTGCTTCCAGATACTTCGTGTAAATATGATCTCCGAGCACCTCTCTTGCGAATGTGCTGCCCTCAAAAGCTTCCAGGGCCTCACCCATGGTCTGAGGAAGCTGTTCAATCCCCAGAGTGCGGATTTCTTCATCTGTCATGGCAAATACATTGCAGTCCACACTGGCCGGAGGTGTCATTTCTTTTTTAATGCCGTCTAGACCTGCTGCCAGGCAGGCTGCCAGTGCCAGATACGGGTTTACTGCGGAATCCGGGCAGCGCAGTTCGATGCGGGTGCTGTCTTCCCCGCGGGAACTCGGAATACGGATCAGTGCGCTGCGGTTTGCATGGGCAGACCATGCCACGCAGACCGGCGCATCATACCCAGGAACCAGACGCTTATAGGAATTGACCAGAGGATTGGTGAGCAGGGTGATCTCCCGGATATGTGCCAGGATCCCTGCCATAAACTGATACGCCACCTTACTCAGACCAAGACTGTCATTGTCATCTACGAACAGATTTTTTCCACGGGCATCAGCCAGAGACATGTTGATGTGCATGCCGGAGCCGTTCATGCCTGCCTTCGGCTTCGGCATGAAGGTTGCGTGAAGACCATGGCGCTTTGCGATGGTCTTTACAGCCATCTTGAAGGTCATAATGTTGTCTGCCGCAGCCAGTCCCTCCGTGTACTCCAGATCGATCTCATGCTGGGCCGGAGATAATTCGTGGTGGGATGCCTCCACCTCAATGTCCATATCCTCCAGATTCAGAACAATATCGCGGCGCACATTTTCAGCCAGGTCGATGCGCGGCAGTGAGCCTGTGCAGCCGTTCACTTTGCTGAGACAGCCGAAGATCGGAAAGAACTCCGCATCCCATTTGATAAGCCAAATAATCCAGCAGATCGATCTCAACCAGCATTGGACACCTCCGTCATACCACATGATACAGATTGGAAGTAAGACTCCCGTTTTCCCGCCAGCGTGGGTACTTTTGCAGCAGACCGGTTTTACAGAGATCATCCAGCGCCCGCTTGACCGTAGAGCGGGAAAGTCCCAACTCCAGAGCAATGGTTCTGATGGCCGGCCAGCAGCGTCCCTCGCTGTCTGCCCGATCCTTGAGGTACATATAGACGCTCTTGGCTCTGTGGCTTAGATTGGAATTGTAGATATTTCTAAAGCTGTTCATTCTGTTTCCCTCCGTCAAGGCCGAAATACCGTTTTGCGGGAATCCGGTGCGGCCTGAATTCCCTGAGCCATACCGCCAGCGGATGTGCCGCCTCCCTGCGGCTGCTCACTATCCATTACAATCGTCCCATAGTGGCGGCGGATGATGGACTCCTCCAACTCCTGTTTGTCAGCATAGGCAACGAACCGCTGGGCCTTCTCCGGTACTTCATAGGGCATGCCGAACCGGATGCCCCAGTCAAGGAACAGCCGCAGTTTGACCTTCATTGGGTGGACGCCGGTCTTGGCCACAATAAAGCTGCCCTTGGGCATGGACTTAAGTTCATCCGGGGTCATGAGGGGACGCTCCATCATCTGGAGGGACTGGCTGGGATCGTTTTTTCCGCGGGAGATACTGCCGCTCATTACCGTCCGGCTGCCCAAAGATTTGGACAGTTCCACCGCGGTCTGACTGGCCGGGGCGAAGCCGCCGTAAAGGTTGACCTGGCAGTTGTCCACGATGATCTCAGAGCCCTCTTTTCCATAGTTTTTCTGCAGCTGTCCCGTAATGCTCTGGACGATAGGCACCAGCATGAGTCCTCTGGACCGGGAGGCGGAAAACATCAGTTCCAGCGACTGAATGGGCGGGCAGGTGCCCAACTCGTCCGCGAAGAAGACCACCCGGTTCTTGAGCCGGCCGCCGTTCTCGTCGGCCACAGTGAGGATCTCCCGATACAGGTTTTGGAGGATCAGGCTGACCATAAAATACTTGGTCTGGTCCTCCTCGGGCAGTACGATAAAGATGGCGGATTTCTCATTGCAAAACTTCTCCGCGTCAATGGCGGTGTCAAAGCAGAGGATCTGCTCCATCTCCGAGTCGAGGAAGGCGTTTAGGCGGGACAGTACCGTTGAGATCACGGAGGCCATGGCCTGCTCCGCCGTGTTGAGGGCGGACCCGGCAAACCAGCGGGCCTTATGATTAGGCGGGAGCTTTTCCAGCAGAAGCTGGAACTGATTCTTTCCCTTCACCCGGCTGGGAGCCAGCAGTTCCTGCACCAGCTTGAACACCGACACGATGTGGCGCTTTTCAATGGGATTGCCGTCCGCGTCCTCGGTGGGCAGGTACTCGGCCACCAGCAGGAACATGGCAGTCAGAAGGCCCTCGGCGGAATCGTAGAAAAAAGCATTCTGCCCATACTGGGCGCTGTCGCCGCCGCTGGTGTTGATGAGGGTCTTGGCGAGGATCTTGGAGTATTTCTCTGCCTTGGCCTTTGCCGCCAGGTTTTTGGGGTCGGCTTTATAGATATCCATGTACTTGTTGATCAGATGAAGCAGGTTGTTGCCGTCCGAGCGGGTGGGATTACGCAGATCCAACACGGCGATTTGGTATCCGTAGCAGTCCTTGGCAATACCGGCATAATTGCGGAACAGGTCGCCCTTGGTATCCGTGCAGAGGAAGGACATCCCGCTGGCGAGGGCATATTCGATGTTGGGGTACAAAAAGAACGCGGTCTTTCCGGCGCCGCTGGCGGCGGTGACCATGGCGTGGATGTCATCGGTGTCCACCAGAGCTGTAACATGGTCTTTGGGCCCTTCGCAGCCAAGGACAAGGCCCTGCTTTTCCGGCAGATGCTCTCCCTTGCGCCACAGCTCTGGTTCAAAAGGGACATGGGCATAGGTCTGCCGAATCTCCTGTTTGGTAGCCCAGCGTGCGGTTCCGTGCTGGCCGTCGCCCACAGTCTTGGATTTGATTCCGTCAAGGGTATAGTAATGGGAGAGAAACGCGAGGCCGCCGATCACGAGAAACATGATGGCGCCTACCACGATAAGTGTTATAACTTGCGTTGGCACATGATCCTCCTTTTGATATCTACGCCTTAATATCAGAAGGGGATGTTCAGTTTTCGCTTTGTCTGCTATAATAAATTGGTATGAGGTGATTGCTTTGATTTGCGCATGTGACCATTGCTACTATCTGTTTGAGGCGCCGGAACTGCCGGAGCAATGCCCGGACTGTGGAAAGCAGGCAACCCGGCCAGCCAATAAGCAGGAGCGGGCAGAATATCTCAGCAGACAAACAAGCAGCCAGGAAGATGCGGAGGAGTGGGACTGAGCCATTCCTCCGCTTTGCTGTTTCAGGCTTAGGCCATCACTGGCTCAGTTTCCCTCTGGGTCTTTTCCTCTTTCTGCCGCCGTTTGATCTCGTCGGCCTCGTACTTGACCGGCACCTTGGCACAGGAGATGGCCAGCTCCAGCCATGCGCTGGCCACCTCTTTTTTCTCTGCCTGGGTACGGATACCCTGGCGATTGTTCTTGGCCAATACGCTTTGGAATTGCATGGCGATCTCATCCGCCCGGTTCTTGAGGATACTCCGGTTCTGGTGAGGCAGGATGTGGCTTTCTAAAAACCGGACTCCCTGCTCAACGGTCAGCGCGGTACCCATCTGTTTGCACTCCCGCAGCACCACCGAGAGGGACAGCGCCGCCATGGTTTCCATGTGCTCCATCGCCTGGTCAAAGCGTCCCCAATGAAGGTCGTTCCGGTACTGCAGGAGCAGGCCGGGGATTTGATAAGCCGCCCGGTCCGGCTGAACTTCCTTGCACCTGGTCCCGATTCGCTGGCAGACGAGGTCTGCCGCCACAAACTGCGGATGCTCCTCGGCGGGCTGTGCCTCCAGTCCATGCCGCGCTTTCAGATCCTCGTCCCAGTCTTTGTGTTCGGATTGCAGCGAGGCAATTTGAGAATAGCCATGCTCCCGCAGAACATCCGAGAGCCGGCCGACGGCCTCAATTCCGGCAGCGTCGTGGTCCAGGCAGAGGATGGTTTTCCGCAGATTTGGATTTTTCTCCAGCATCCACAGCATGGCATGTTCCGCCGTACCACAGAGAGCCACATAGCTGTGCTGCTGCCAGCCGTCCGGGTACAGGGTGAGAAAGGCAAGCAGATCGATGGGGGCCTCGAATACATAGAGACGGTCGCTGGTACCGACCCAGTGGAAACTGCACCGGGGATCACTGCCCTCTATGTTGCCCCGGTAGCTTTTGCCTTGGGTATAGAGCCCCCGCTTGTGGGCATGACGGGCAACGCCGCGTTCATCGAATCCGACGAACACGGCGTTGTGATACACCTTTGTCTGATCTATGGACAATTCCCGGCTCTCATAGATCAGTCCCTTCTGTGCGAAAGCGCTTAGTACCTCCCGGCTGATGTGCCTCTGCTGGAGCAGATAAGCATATACCCGCCGCATGGCCTGGTTTGAGGGAGGCAGGGCAAATTCCTTTGGCGGCTCTTTTTCTTTTTTCTCCGCCGGTACATACACCTCCCCCTGTTCACCATTGAGCAGACGGGTCACTGCTTCAGGGTAAGTCAGGCCGTAGAAATTTTGGACAAAGGAGATTGCATGGCCACCCCTTTCTGCAGCATGATCATACCACTCATTCCCATGCACAGTAATACTGTGATCTGAGGTGAGGCGTTTGTCCTGGCCGGAGGAGATGAGTTTCTCTCCCTGCCGGCGCAGGAACTCCACCAGGTCAACGGAGTTGGCACGGAGTTTTTGGTCCTCTGTGAAGTGGATATATGGCACGCTACATCCCTCCTTATCAAAAAAGAGACCGCAGTATGCGGCCTCTCAAATCTGTGTTAATTCATTCGGTTGGTTGGCATCTTTCGGAGCTCTTGGACTTGATCCCAACGCCCATAGACCACAGCGATAGTGTGACTGGAAAGGTGCCTGAAAGGGTAACTGAAAAAGAGAAAAAGATTTCAGAACTTCTTGTTGAAGCTCCAGAGGCTATTAATGGGAGTCCGCAGGTTCATACCTCATATGCCTCTCACTGATTCCTTCCCTTGAGTTTCCGGTGGAACAGAACAGGTCTGCACGGGATTGGCTTTTGCCTTTTCAGCCCTTGAATGCCTTTTGGCTGCGCCAATAAAATCTGCTGTTTAAACTGCACTTTCTGTTTCAAAAGATTACCTCCCTTATAGCTGCATTTCCGGCTCATGGTCATCCGCCTTGTGGCCCTGAGCGATCTTCTTCGCCTTGATTTTTCGTAGGAGCTTCCGATCCACCGCGACCCGAACGCCACCGGAGGGCGGTGGTTGGTTTTGCTCCTGGAAAATGTTGGCCAGATGGTGGAACAGCGAAATGACGGCCGCCACAGGAGGCTGGCCCAAGCGGTCATCCATGTGTTTCAGGAAATATTGAGCATATTCATTGCCCTGATCCGCTGCCAGCTGGAACCACTTGATCGCACTGGATCTATCTTTTGGGACCTCCTTCCCAAGCAGATAGAGCTTGCCGAGGGCATACTGGGCGTATTGATTGCCCTGTTCCGCTGCGGCGGTGAGCCAGCGGATGGCGGCTTTCACATCCTTTGGCGCATCTTCCCCCTGGAGCAGCAGCTTGCCCAGCCGGTACTGCGCAAACTGATTACCCCGGCCTGCTGACCGCTTCAGCAGACTTAGTGCTTTTACGCTGTCTTTGGGTGCATCTTCTCCTGTGAGATAGACCAGAGCCAGGACGTATTCCGCATACCCGTTCTCCTGTTTGGCCGCGGCAGTAAGCCAGCGGATGGCGGTTATTACATCCTTTGGGATACCGTCGTCTCCCTTCAGCAGCAGTTTTCCCAGGCGGTACTGGGCAAACTGGTTCCCAAGTTCCGCAGCGTATGTGAGCCATTTCAGTGCGGCCGCCGGGTCTCTGGGCAGGGCTGCGTCACCGGCAAGATACAGCTTGCCAAGAGCAAAGGCGGCGAAGCTGTTTTCCTTCGTTGCCGCAAGTGTGAACAGAGCCACCGCCTTTTGAATGTCTTTTTCCACGCCCTGACCATCCCGATAGATTTTGCCGAGCGCGTATTGAGCACAGTCCTGGCCGGCTTCCGCCGCCTTTGTCAGCCGCTCCAATGCCTGGGCTGTCTGCTCCGGTGTAGAGGATGGATCATTGAAAATCATCCGGGCCAGTTGGTACTGCGCGTGGGGATTGTCCAGTTTGGACGCCTGTTCAAACCACTCCCTGGCTGCCGTCTCATCTTTACCAGTCCCTACACCATGGAGGAGCATCCATCCGATGCGGTACTGCAATTTATCGTCATGGCTCTGCTGTTCCAATTCGAGAAATCCGGCGAAGGCTTGCCGGTACCACTGTTCCGACGCTTCGGCGTCCTTCTCACAGCCAATGCCGTCCCGATACATCTTTCCTAACTCGTAGGCGGCATAGGGGAAGTCCTGCTGTGCGGAGGCTGTGTATAACTCCAGCGCCCGTGCATCGTCCTGTTCCACACCCTGTCCACGGCGAAACAGGCCGGCAAGGGAATATTGCGCATACTTGTACCCTTTGTCTGCGGAAAGTTGGAACCACCGGGCGGCATCACCATAGTCCTGCTCACAGCCGAGGCCCGCGGCATACAGTTTGCCGATCCGGTACTCCGCATAGCGTTTTTTCTTCTGCCTCTCAACAGCATAGAAAGCGGCCAGCGCCTTGCTGTACCACACATGGGCGGCCTGCATATCAATCTTCCGGCCCAGCCCGTCCGCAAGCATCCGGCCCAGATCGTGCATGGCCAGCGCATTGCCTTTTTGCGCCTCCTGTTGGAACAGGGTAAACGCCTGCTCAAGATCCTGGGGCTGATCCTTGCCGCCAAACAAACAGCGGCGGGCCAGGCGGTACTCATCGCTCCAGTTCATCTGCGCTTTGGCTGGCGCAGACACCGTTTTGTCTGGGACATCGTCCGGTGGGGACTCCGAGAAATCATTCCAGTCATTATCAGGCTGGGGCGCCTCCGGCAGCGGCGCTTCTTCCTGGTCCTCCACAGGGACACGGTCTTGCTGGTCATCTGGATGGAAAACCTGCTGGCGCGCCCCCAGTGTTACCGCTTCCTCAATGACGATGTTTTTGATCCGCTTGAATTCCTTCTGCTGGGAAAGGGGAAGGCGTGGAGGCAGGTCGTCCTTGTAGGTGCGCAGCACATCTTCCCGCAGTTCATACCACAGGGCATAGGCTGCGGCGACACATGGCTCTTTGGCCAGCTCGTCCACAATCTCATCCACCACGGCCTTCAGCGGAGCCTTGAGGTAGCCGTACTGCTTCCTGCCTCCGGTGTGCCGCAGGCGTTCCGCCAGATGCTCCATGAGCTTCTCCATGCGGTGGTTGACCACGGCGCCGCTCCACATCCGTTCAATCAACTGCTCCAGCACAGAGCGGGCGTCCTCATTCAGCGTGTCCCTACTCTGGGTCTGCTTCTGGTAAAGCTCCGTCAGCTCCTGCCGGAAGATCTCTTTTGCCAGTCCCGACTTGATTTGGGCGATGCCCTGCGTGGTGAGGAAGCCTTTCGACGGATCGGCGCTGTAGCAGACCATGTGGATATGGGGATGGTGTGCTTCATCATGGAATGCAGCGTACCACCGGAAATCCTCCCAAGGGATCTTCATCGCCTCCGCCATTTCCATGGCATACTTGGAGAGCAGTGCTTTCCATTCTTCCGCCTTGTCATAGCCGAGACGGGCGGCGTCTTCCCGCCGCAGAGAGATGATGGGCAGCCACACATTACCGGGGTGGGCCGCGACCGCTTCCGCTACCTGCGCCAGTACGAGCTGATCTTCCTCACCGGTAAACAATCCATGGGAACCGACGCGCTGGGCGCGGGGGCGGGTGGCGATGTACTTCAGATAGTTATCCTTCTTGGCGATCTGGTTATAGTTGTCCTCCAGAGCGCGAGTGATGAACTCCGATGCGTTGGTGCGTGTCGGCTCGGCCGCATAGTCCTCGTATTCAAACATCCCACGGCTGAGCGGGAAGTCCCGCAGGATCTGTTCCACCATCTTTTTCTGCTTTGAGGTGGCCGGCCACTCACTGCGTCCCGGATCGATGCGCTCCACACCATTCCGTGTGGCCATATATTTCACATAGTTTTCAAGATGAGCGGTGGCGGAGGAGGTACCGCCCTTGATGTAGGGGCACTTGAAAATCAGGCGCGGCACAGACTGTCACCACCTTTGTGCATCACTCCACGCCCCGCTGGTAGTCGATGGCGTCCTTGAAGCTGATGCGCCCATTGGTCTGCTTCACTTCACGGACGGACCGGGCGCGGAGTGTCTTGAGATCCTCGTCACTGATTTCCATGCCCGCCGCCAGTACATTCATCATCATGTTGACCTCCACCGCCAGTTTGAAGAGCAGGCGGGCGATGCGGTTCTCACTGTCCTGGACGGTTCCGCGCATGGCTGCCACCAGTGCGGGCGGCAGATATGCTGTGGCTTCCTTGCCGGAAACATAGCCGGCATAGAAGCGGATTGCCTTTTCAATAAACTCGTTCTGGCTCTGGCAGTTATCCCTTTCACAGAGTTCTTTGACCAGTTGCTGTGTTTCGGGAGCAATACGCAGAGCGAACTTGATTTTTTCTCTCGCCATACTTTCCTCCAATCAAAAATCCCTGACCTTTGCATGGCCAGGGATTCGTTTTCTTTAAGAGGCTTCTTTACTTCAAAGCTGAATGCCGCCCATACTTTGCTTTTGTGCCTCCTTTTCTGTCCATATCCCTGTTATAATGCCGGATAAACGCCGAAGTGATGGGCCATTCCAGCCGTGGTGACCCCCGGTGTGATCCCATCCCCTGAAAAGTGACCCCCGCAAAACCGTTCCCCGGCCCGCATTGCGGGGCGGTGTGAGCCGAGCGGGGGACGCTTTGCGACCCCCGCTCTTTATCCCGCACTGTTTTCGACCCCTCGGTTCACCCTCGCTAAAGGCGAAAGTGAGAGGCCATCAACGCAGGACGGTCACTGCTCATTTTAGGAACGGCCCGCACAAAGCCCCCACAAATCGCCGGGAGGGACGGCAGGGGTACGGATGCCACCCAGCCCCGGAAAAGGGCACACCGGGCCGCACAGGGGGCAATGGCGGAGGAATGCGCTCCACTTCACAAAAAGAGCCGTGCTGCCGCACGGCTTCTCATGGAGCATCGGCTATTGGTTTGCTCAGTTCTGTGTGCAGGCCATAGACACCTGGGCCCCCTCGTTCTCTGTCTGGCTCTTGATGATCCAGTCCGTCAGGTTCTGGCATTCACTCAATTCCCTGGCCAGTGCGTACATTTCACGGCGGCCATCGGCGCTGTTCAGCTTCACTGCTGTCTCGAACAAGCCCCAGATATTATCCAGGGTTTGGAGGCCGCTGGCGTTTATCGGCAGGTCTTTTTCCTCCATCACATGATTCACCTTTTCGGGCTCGGCTGCTTGGGTAACTGCGATTTCTTCCTGACGGATCAAGTCCAGCCACCGCTGTGTGTCTGGTATTGGAAGTCCCCATGCCGTTCCAACCTGTGTCACAGCCTTTCGATATGGAGTTACATCCACAGCTGTTCCATAGAGCATAAGGTATGCAATGGCCTCCTTTGCGAGATTTTCCTGCAGTTTACATACTTGTTTGGCTTTCATTCGTTGAACTCCTTTCCTCGGATTTTTGGTTTGTTTCAGGCGCCGGTTGGCTGCCCATGCAACAACACAATGCCACACTTCCGGAGAGAAATCCATTCATCATTGCCAATAAAAAGCGGCTTGAGAAGCTGTGGGAAGTCGATAAAATTTACCGAGCGGCGTTTCCTACAGCCGAATCTCCAGCCCTTCTTCCGCCTGCTCCCGCAGCAGGGCGGTCCTTGTTTCCCCCAAGCTCTGTCCATTCTGTTGGTGACAGTAGGCGTCCATCTGGTTCCACAACTGGACCTGTTCCGCGGAAGTCAGCGGGTAGAAAAACTCAAACTCATGACCGTCAGAGCAGACGAGACATACGGTCAATGCGCTGTCTATCCGCCCGGTCTTCCAGCCAAAATTGGCGTACACATTCAGCCAGTCATCGTTGAAGGCAGAGGCAACATTGGTACCAAATACTGCGTCAGGATCGAAGTTTATGGGGATATAGAAGTTCAGTTTCCCATCGCACTCTGTGATCTCATCGGTGAAGGATACCGCATCTACCGGCAGCCTTTTGGTACCTGCAGTGAGTTCCGGAGGGGCTTCACGCTCCATATCCAACTGTGCGTAGTAATCGTTCAGCGTTTTCCCGGTCCTGCCGAGGTAGTCCGCTTCCATCTGTTTTCGCAAAAGAGCCCGTTCTTCTTTTCCCAGGGGATAGGTGAAAAGTTTCTGTACCACTCCATCCTGGCGATGTAGAGTAAGGGAAAGGGTGGCGTCGGCCTCCTGCCGTGCGGCGTCGTAATTGCAGAGAATATCCAGCCAGCCCCCCGGCTCTAAACAGTCCGCCGCCGGGCCAAGAACCTCCCGCTGGGCCTCATCGCTGGTGAAGTCAAACTGAAAATTCAGTCCATGGCCTGACAGAATGATCTCCTCCGAGAAGGTAAGATCGCCCTCCCGCAGAGGTCGGATTCCTCTGGTTTCAATCGAACCAAAGGTCTGCAATTCAATATTCCGGCCGTACAGATAATCTACAAGTCTGCGCCATTGTTCGTTTCTCTGGAGGTTGCGAGTTCGGTTGGCGTGGTAGGCGGCCGTAGATACATCCTTGTTTTTGAAGGTCTGCCAACCGTCTGCGAGATTCAGCGCGGAACACCAGCCGGCATCCAGATCAATCTCAAACGCACCTGATACTTTGCCAGTATTTTCGAGGCGCAAGGCGGCCAATTCATCAAACCGCTCCCGCGTAATGGGCTGTGTCTTATAAAAGTGGTGGGAGAAACCGCCCTTCACCGCCTCGGCGTCTCCTTGCAGATAACGGCGCAGCCGTATGGCCACATCCAGAAATTCCTCGCCATTACCCGTTGAGAAGATACTGTCATGGCCATTCTCCCGAATATGAAAAGCCGCATAGACTTTCTGGTCTTCCGCTGCCTGTGCTGACTCCAGTTCTTCCTTTGTGATAGCTGTTTCAATCTGTACCCACCGTTCTAATGGAACAGTTTCGTTGTACAGCGTTATCAAATAATCCTGCAGATGCCGTTTAACATTACTGCCTTGCGCCTTCAGCGCCTCCTCCAGCGCCGCCCAGCGCCGCTGATCCAGCCACGCCTCGGTAGATACAGAATCGGCCATTATTCAACCCCCTTCTTCTCGTCAAAAGTATCCGGCGGGCCCGGAAAGGAGAGGAAGTCGAACTAAAAGCAAAACAGC
>OGXV01001665.1_pt1 | contig 12831 bp, 10 predicted proteins | sample 1576391 | NCBI WGS metagenome assembly OGXV01 (sample SAMEA3541586, study PRJEB24748) | human gut metagenome | biome: human gut; feature: human-associated habitat; material: faeces | place: China | collected 2012 | reverse complement strand
CTTCCGATCTGTCAAACTCAACTATTTTGTAAAAAATAATTTTAAATCAATATAATAACAGTGATTAAATAAAGTTTTTGTTAAAGTTATTTGCTTTTTTACCCTCTGTAACTAAACCTATAATCATATAGATTAATTGTTGGGAGAGGTTTTTATGTTTAGTCATGCCTTGGTACTTAAAAAGAGTTTTGGTCTTTTAAGTGCTATTTTTATGACCTCTGCTGTCTTTTTATTTGTAGCCTCTCAGTGGTTAACGTGGTCGATATCGCTACGTTTTGCATTCTTTTTGTCACTAGTAATATTAAGTGGTATTTATTTAAGCCTGCGCATAAAGCAAGGTCTTTTAGATCTGCATACCTCTCTTGCGGCAATTATTCATTTTCTCTCTATGGGCATTTTTATGGTGATCCATGGACAGAGCTTTATTTCAGGAGCTGGTAGTGAGGAGCTGTTTTGTATTTGGGCTTTATTACAAATGCCTTGGCTCTTTATTCTAAAAAGTCCGCTATGTGCTTTTATGACTTATATATGTGGTGGAGCGGGAGTATTTTTACTTACATATAATTATTTTGATTTTTTTTATCTTCAAGTATCTTCATCAGTTTTGCCTTCCATTGTTTATAGCTTTATCTTTATGCTGATAGCTCAGATATTTTTTCAAGAGCAAAAATTAGGTCAAGCTTTAGCTATTTTGTGTCGTTTTCTAGCTATAAGTATGGCTGCTACAGCTATCTCTATAGATTCATTTATCTTTGAAAAATTTGCTGCCCAAACTTTTGGGATAATGGTTATTTTTGCCTTTTTAGCTATGCCTGTCTTATTTAAGAAATACCATGTAAAAGTTCAAGCTTCAGCAAATATATGCGCAGTTATAGGATCTTTAATTATTTTAAATTTTGCATTCTTATTTAGTTTGCAATATTTCATTTCTGTATTTTTATTACTATTTATCAATATATTAGCATTAGGATTAATTAATAAAATTGTACCTTTAAATACACATGGAGCTTTGATTTTATTTGCAAAGCTTGGAGCTAGTTTTTTTATATTATTAAATTTGCTTTATTTTATATTTTTATACACTAATGGTAATTTTTTAATTTCAGGTATTACTCTTTTAATTTTATCTTTTGCTTTTGGATTATGGCTTTTATATAAACATCAGGATTCTTTATTATTAAGCATGATAGGAGCTATTTTTGGTACACTCGGTGCTTCTATAATTTTCTTTTATAATCAAGATGTTGATATAAAAAGTAATTTGTTATGTATAAGTTTAATCTTATTTCTTCTTACCTGTGTTTATAGATTAAAACTGTTATTTTTTATAGCGCTTGTCTTGCTTCATCTATTTTGTTTTGAGATAAAGTTTTATTTAGATATTCAGTTTGTATTTTTACTTTTAGTGGCTTTTTTACTTAAATTGCCAAAGTTTAAATTTAATAAAATTTTATCTTTTGTCTTTTTCCCTTTAGTGTGGAGCTCTTTTTTAATCAATTGCTTTGATAGCGAATTTTTTACGAAAGTTAATTTTGAGTCTTTTTTAATTGTAAAGATTTTATTAATTAGTTCATTAGCTTTCTTTATTTATCACGATAATCCTTATTATAAGCGTTTTTTAGTGGCTATATTATTTGCCTTTCAGGTATATATATGGCCTGAAAGTGCTTGTATTAGCATTATTCTGCTCTCGCAAGGTTCATTTTCTGAAAAAGGACGTAAGAATTTGCAGATATCTGCAATAGTGATGGCTGTTAGCTTATATTTTGCTACCATCTATGTTTTAGATGATGCTGATGTATTAATTACAATGTCTAAAAAGAGCGGCTTAACCTCACTTATATTGATAACTATATATTGTTTATTAAGTTCACAAAAGTGGGATAGAGCTAAATTTAATTATACTTTTGCCGGGGGAGCTGTCTCTAAAAGTTTTTGTGGAGCTTTAGCTTTATTGATTATTACGATTTCACTTTTTTCTTTTAATTTTTACAAAGACAATAAAATTTTAAATTCTGGAGTTTTAGTTTATGCAAAACTTGAGGTTGTAGATCCCATTGACATACTTATGGGCTATTACATGGTGTTAGCATATGATTTTGATAATGAGAATACTATGCGTAATGATGGTAAATATCATACGCTTTATCTTAAAAAATTAGATCAAAAAGGATATTTATTAAGCGCTGAAAAGCAAGATTTGAGGGTTTTATTTCCTCAAGATAGTTTTAATCATGAAAAAGCAAAACTTCCAAGACGTTTTTATTTTTCTCAAGATAAATCAAAATATTATCAAGACAAAAATTTTGCAGTTTTAAAGTGTAATCAAGAAATTATTTCAAATAATCTAAAGATTGGCGGGCAAGAAAAAAAAGCTAAATGTCTAGTTGTTGATTTAAAATAAGATCTTTTTTTAATAAAAATATTAACGAGAATTTTTATACATTGTTATCTTATTAATATTGTGATTATTCGTTTATAAAAATATAATATTGTCATGCAAAGGAGATCGCTGTGGCAAATTATATTTCTGTAAAAGAGACTGCAAAAAAGTTTAAGTTATCTGAAAGACGTGTTCAGATACTTTGTGAAAATGGACGTCTTGAAGGAGCAAAGATTGAAAAGGGTGTTTGGCTTATCCCTGACAATCTAGAAAAACCAGCCGACGCTAGACGTAAAACTACTGCAAATGCTAAGCCTTCAGATGCGCTTACTGTAAGTAAGTTAGCGCAATATTTGTCTATTTCTGAGGATACAGCTAAGATTTGGCTGAGACTTGGTAAACTTCAATATGATGTTGATGGTCAGTATTTTTCTAAAGCTTATGCTAAAAAAATTGCTGCTGATATAAATTCAGAGTCATCGTCACAACTTAAAAGTCGTCGCAATAAAAGTCGCCTTAACGGCAAGGTAGTCTATAAGGATTATATTGAAACTATAGAAAATCAAAGAGTTGTTGAACGATTATTAGATCTTAATGTAGTTACCACACGTCGTGAATTATTAATTGTTTTAGCTAACTTTGCAGTTCAGCAGTTTTATGCACGTCATAATTATGGCTTTAAAAAGCCTTTTGTTCTCTGCGATTTCTTATCCTCATTATTTGATGTTGAATTTAGAGCGTTAATTGAAGATCTTTTAGAAAATAAAATTCCTACTTTAGATGAATTTGATGCTTTAAAAGAAGCTTTAAACTTAGAACTTAAATATGTAAAGGGCGAGGATAGTTTAGGCCTTGTATATGTTTCTTTTAAAGATCTAGCTTTGCGTAAGAAAAAAGGTTCTTATTACACACCTTTATCAATAGTTAAAGAATTAATCTTTAGTATTAAAACTTTTAATGGCGATCTTAAAGACAAACTTATTTGCGATCCTTGTTGTGGTAGTGGTAATTTCTTATTGTCACTAGCTTCTTTAGGCTATGATTGCGAAAAACTTTACGGTGAAGATACAGATGAAACCTCTGTATATTTAACTAGAATTAATTTAGCTCTACAGGCTCCAGAGCAAACAGCCGATCAATTACGTAAACGAGTAATTATTGGTAATAGTTTGACCTCAGGCTTTAAGCATAAATTTGATATTGTTATTGGTAATCCTCCTTGGGGTGGTAATTTTACCCAAAAAGAGCGTCAATCTTATAAAAAACGCTTTGTCACCGCACAGGGCAAATCTATTGAATCATCGTCTTTATTCGTAGAGCGAGCTTTAGCTATGCTTAAAGATAAAGGCTTGTTAGCCTTAGTATTGCCAGAGGCGCTTTTAAATGTAGCAACCCATGCTAAATTAAGAGCAATTTTATTGGAAAATTGTGCTTTTAGATTTGTAAATTTTCTTGGCAATGCTTTTGATGGCGTACAATGTCCGGCTATTTTATTAGGTGTACAAACAGGTTTTCACGGTGAGGTTTTAGGTTGTAGCATTAAGCAAAATAAAGAGAGCTTTGTAATTAAAGAGGAGCGTGTCTTTAATGAACATAATTTGAGTTTCCATGCTTCAGATTATGATACTGATTGTTTGACACATATTGAGACTATCTCCCCTGTAGCTTACTTAAAAGGCAATGCTCGTTTTGCATTAGGTATTGTGACTGGTAATAATCAAGCCTTTGTTAAGCAAGAGCCTTTTGAGGGATGCGAGATAATCTTAAAAGGTAGTGAGATCCGTAAATATGGAATTAAGCCTGATGGTAATTATATTAAATATACTCCAGAGCAGTTCCAACAGACCGCACCAACAGATATTTATCGTGCTAAAGAAAAGCTCTTATATCGTTTTATTTGTGATGTACCGGTCTTTACTTATGATGATAAGCAAACTTTGTCTTTAAATAGTTGCAATATATTGATTCCTAAGATTAAAGGCTTAGATATTAAATATGTTTTGGCTATTTTAAATTCGAGCGTTGCATCTTATTTTTTAGTTAAGCATTATAATGCTTTGAAATTATTGCGCTCTCACTTAGAGCAGATTCCTATTCCGCTTATCAATAGAGACGAACAACAACCTATTATTGATATGGTTGATGAGTTATTGGCGACTACATCAGATGCTGAGCCTCTCTATAAGAAGCTTGATGAAGAAATTATGAAGCTTTATAAGTTGAATAAAGAGCAACGACAGGTGATCAAACACACCTTAAAGTCAAAAAATATAAAATTAAAATAAAGCTTCTAAATTTAGCTTATATAAGCGAATTGAGGTTTTTATCAAGACAAATTGTCTGAGGATGTTTTATGTCTCAGTTTGATAAACGTAATTTATCCATGATGATGGATCTTTACGAGATGACTATGGCAAATGGTTATTTTGCAGATCCAAATGCATTTCAACGCAAAGTTACCTTTGATGTTTTTTATAGACAAAATCCAGATCATGGTGGTTTTGCAATTTTTGCTGGTTTAGAGCAGATTGTTGATTATATTGAAAATATGCATTTTGAGGACGATGATATTGAATATTTTGAGTCCTTAGGCATTTTTGCTGATGAATTTTTAAATTATCTTAAGAATTATCGTTTTCGTGGCGATGTATATGCCTTTCCTGAGGGTACGATTATGTACCCTAATGAGCCGATAATCACTGTATATGCCCCGCTTATTGATGCTCAATTAATCGAGACGGCGATTTTAGCGCAAATCAATCATCAATCTTTAATTGCTACTAAAGCTCAACGTATTGTCAAAGCTGCAAAGGGTAGAGTTGTTTCTGACTTTGGTGCTCGTCGAGCCCATAATATGGATGCGGCTGTTTATGGCGCAAGAGCTGCCTATATTGGAGGAGCCTTTGGTACTGCAACTTTATTAGCTGGAAAAATGTTTGGTATTCCGGTTTCTGGCACCATGGCTCATAGTTGGGTTATGTATTATCAAGATGAGTACGAGGCTTTTAAGCATTACGCAGAACTCTATCCTGATAATTGTCAATTCTTAATTGATACCTATGATGTCATGCATTCAGGTGTGCCAAATGCTATTAGAGTTGCAAAAGAAGTATTATTGCCTAAAGGAAAACGTCTTTTAGGTGTACGTATTGACTCAGGTGATTTGGCTTATCTCTCTAAGAGAGTACGTGCAGCTTTAGATGAGGCCGGTTTAAATGATTGCAAAATCATAGCTTCAAATAGTTTAGATGAGTACACTATCTCCTCAATTTTAGATCATCAGGACGGTTGCATTGATATTTTTGGTGTAGGCGAGCGTTTGATTACAGCTAAGAGCGATCCTGTTTTTGGTTGCGTTTATAAGATGTCAGCTGTAGAAGAAGGCGATGTTTATATCCCAAGAATAAAGGTCTCTGATACATTTGAAAAAATTACCAATCCAGGTCGAAAGAATGTATATCGCGTTTATGATGTTGAAGGTCATGCTATAGCAGATTTATTAACTAAAGCCGGAGAAGAGCCTGATTTCTCTAAGCCTTATCAATATGTAGATCCGCATAAGCCTTGGAAAAAGCGTAGTTTTAGTGATTGTAAGATAAAGTCTTTACAGAAGCTTATTATTAAAGATGGTAAGTTAGTTGAAGAATTGCCTTCATTAAAGCAGATTAGGGATTTTGTTAAATATCAGCTTGAAAATGAAATTTGGCCTGAGGAGCAACGTTTTGAAAATCCTCATAAGCATTATTTGGATATGAGTCCTGATTATTATTCTTTAAAAAATGGACTTTTGTGCCAAAATAAATTCTAAAAAAGGCCGATAATAGAGAATTTTTATATCTCTGTTATTTATCAAAATTTAGGCACACTACATCCTCGCACTGAAGTACCAGGTTTTGTGTGCCCAAAATTTGATAAACGTCTTTTAAGCATTAATGGTCTTAGGGGTAAACGTAATTTTCTCTTTAGGATGACGATTTAAGCTTAAGCATAAGAGCGATGCTAATAAACACAAGCTAATATCTATTACCCAAATTAACTCATAGGAATTAAAGCTTTTTACAAAGTAACCTCCTAAAGAGGCACTGATAAAACATCCTGCTTGATGTGAAATATATACAAGTCCAAATAGAACAGCTAATTTTTCAGGACCAAAACGTGCGTTGACTAAGATTGATGTGGGAGCTACGGTCGCATCACAAGTCAAACCTAATCCAAAGGCAAATAAAATTGCGGAAAAATCATTTTTGGGTAATAGGAAGATATAAGCTAAAACGATCAGAGCTCGCGCTACATATAAAAAGCCTAAAACATTAGCTGAACTATATCTAATACATGCAATACCACATAAGAAGGCTCCGATAGCAATAGCTAAACCTAATATCGTATAGGCAAGAGTTGCTGTGGTACTACTTAAACCTAAATGTATAAATTCTGAATATAAGTGGGTAAAAATAATTCCCATGTGAAAGCCACAAATAGCAAAACTTATAAGCATGATTTGATAGCTTTTGTCCCCTAAGGCTTGACGTAAGACGCTTTTTATAGGAAGGCTCTTAACGGCATCAAGCTTTTTTAGAGAATTATTTAACTTGCCAATATAGATGGAAATAGGAATTAAAATTAAAATCGGTAACGTTAAGATTAAAAGTGTTGTACTTACGCTAAATCCATCTAAAAGTAAGGTAAAGGCTGGTGAGAAAATTGAGCTTCCAACACCAGCTGCAGTATTTAAAATTCCGGAAAATATTACAGCTTGGCGCTCGCTCATAAGTGGGCTTGCGCAGCTTAAAACTAAACCAAAGCATAAAGCTCCGGTAGAGGCATAGAAAAATACTCCCAAAAAGATAAACATAGCTATGCTAGAACTTGAGTAAGCTGTACCTATAAGCCCTATAGCTAACATAGCACAACCTAAGAGTAATACATCCTTATAGGAGTATCTTATGGCTAAAAAACCAAAAAATGGTTGGGATAAACCATAGATAAATTGTCCTGAGGCCAGGATAAAACTTATAAAAGCATAAGAAATACCAGAGTTTGTACTTAAAGGATCGATCAATAAACCTAAATTTACGCGAATGCCATTACTGACAGCATATATGAGTGCGGCTGTCAGCGCCAAAAACGCAAAATGAACGCTTTTGGAAAAATTAACTGCTCTCATACAAAACTCCATTATAAATGTGACATAAATCGTAATTTTTACTTGATATCAATATATACAGAGTTTTAATATAAGTAAAACAAAATTATCTTATTCTAAGATTAGAAAAACTTATCAAAATTATGCAAAGATATATCGCTTTACAAAAAATCGTTGAATTAGGAAGCTTTTCAAAAGCGGCTTTAGCTTGTTGTTGTACTCAATCAGCTATAAGCCAGATGGTTTCCTCATTAGAGGATGAATTGTCGTTAAGGCTTTTAAATCGTAGTCGTAGCGGTATTAGTCTCACAGATGAAGGAAAAAGATTATTTCCTAAAATTGAGAAAATGGTTTTTGACTATTTTTCTATGCGCGAGATGGCCAATGAAATCAAAGGTCTTGATGTAGGAACGGTTCGCATAGGTACGATTTCGAGTATTTCTTCACATTGGTTGCCATTGATTTTAAAGGAGTTTAGAAATAAATATCCGAATATCGAATTTGTTTTAAAACAAGGTGATTATGATACGATTTTAGAATGGATTAAAACCGGTGCTGTAGATTTTGGTTTTTTAGCCCCACAAATTGCACATGGAGTAAAGTCTCTGTTTATGAAAGAAGGTCGGATGTTGGCAGTCTTACCTGAAAATCATCCTTTATCTAAATTAGATATTATCCCTTTAGAGAGCATAGCTCAGGAGAACTTTATTCTTTTAGAAGAAGGAGCTAATGTTTATGAGCCTCTTTATGCTTTTAAATCAGTAGGTATCAATCCTAATATTCGTTATACCATGCATGACGATTATTCAATTATGAGTATGGTGGAAGCTGGATTAGGTGTAAGTATCCTAGCTGAATTAGTTTTAATGCGTTCTAGTGCTTATAAAGTAGTAACACGACCAACATCACCACCTATTGTAAGACAGTTAGCCATTGGCTATAAGGATAAACAAAGTTTACCAATAGCCGCAAAGCGTTTTATTCAAATGTTACATGACGCTATAGATGAGTTGCCTTAATAAAAATGCTTCTAAGAGATTAGTTTTTAATTTTTTTAGATCTGGATTATCTTCTATGATCTTTTACAAAAAAAGGAAACAAAAGACTTATCTATGAGAGAATGGAATTGTCCTAATTGTGGTAATCACTACAATTAAGATAAGAATGCTACAATAAATCTTCGTTAAGAAGCTTTGCGAATATCTTCTTAACGACATATATAAAATACCGTGGGTCGCACGGAAATCTACGCCTGTGGAGAGAGTGTAAGACACAGAGGTTCTTTGAAATCATAGTGCAGTTCTCGCTGAAGCAGGAAGCTTCATCCTCTAGATGAGGGAGTTCTTTCACTGTTATAAGGAGTTTATGAGTGAAAAAATTAGCCTGTGTATTTGCTTGTGCCGTGGCCTTAAGTGCTTGTTCTAATACTCAAGAACCTATGGGTAAATCCTTGCAAGATCTTGATGGCGAGTGGAGCGTTGAATCTGTTAAAGGTAAAAACTTTAAAAATGCAGAGCAGGTCAATAAAGCTTTTATTGGAGTTAGAGCTCAGGATAAAAAACTTTATGGCAGCGCCTCTTGTAATCGCATTATTTCAGAAATTTCTTATGACGCTAAAGATGGTTTAAATTTAGGAAATGTAGCTTCTACCATGATGATGTGTCCTGATATGGACAATGAGCGTTTATTTTTAGAAGCCTTATCTGAGGTTAAAGATTATAAAATCTCTGGAGATAAGCTTTATTTAGTTAATGGGGATAACCTCCTGTTAGTTGAATTAAGTCGTATCACTAACTAATTGTAAAGTAGCGTTATAATCACATATATCAAAAATTTTTTGGAGAAAGAAAATGATCAAACATATTGTAATGTGGAAATTTAAGGAAGGCTCTGAGGAGCAAATGCATCAATTTTTAGATGGCCTTAAAGGTTTAAAAGGACAAATTGAGTATTTACGTTCCTTAGAAGTTGGTGTAAATGTAAATCCTAAGGAAAAGTTTAGTGCTACTTTAATTTGTGAATTTGACAATATGGAAGATCTTCAGAAGTATGCAGTTGATCCGCGCCATGTGGCCTGTCAGGCTATCTGCAAACCGATTGCTTTAGAACGCGCTTGTGTGGATTTTGAATTCTAAAAATCTTTAACTAGCATCTTGTTAAGCTTCTTTTCAAGATGAATTTTTATTAAACAAAATTTGCGGCTGTATTTTAGTTTTTAGTCTAAGATACAGCCGCAATTATTTTTATAAGATTTTTTTTAGATTTTTTACAGATTGTTTGCAATAAAAGATTAACTTTGTGATATATAGCAAAACTCAGTAGAAAAATTTTCCAATTAAAGCTTACTTGCTAATATCCTAGAGATATTGTTTGTAAAATCTTTTTGCAAGAATTTAAAATCTAAAAAAAATCTTATTTATAAATAGCTTAAATAAAACATATAGGGATAACATATGTTAAAGTTTGGAATTTTAGGCGCCGGTAAAATTGCAGAAGTGATGGCTACAACCATCAATATGATGATTGAAAATGGCGAAGATATTTGTTTATGGGCTGTAGGCTCTAGATCTAAAGAGAGAGCTCAGGAGTTTGCTCAAAAATATAATATCAAACATGCTTATGACTCTTATGAAAGTTTAGTCGCTGATCCTAAGTTAGATTTAGTTTATATTGCTACTCCACATAATCTCCATTATGAAAATGCACTTTTGTGTATGGAACATGGTAAGCATGTATTGTGTGAAAAAGCTTTCACTGTAAATACATTGCAAGCTAAAAAGTTATGTGATTTTGCTAAAGAGCATAAGCTTTTATTAGCTGAAGCCATTTGGACTCGCTTTATGCCTATGCGGCAGATGATAAACGAGGAGTTAGCAAGTGGCATTATTGGCAATGTCAGAATGCTAACAGCTAATTTAAGTTATCCGATGTTAAAAAAAGAGCGCTTATATAATATTAATTTAGCCGGTGGTGCGCTTTTAGATGTCGGTATTTATCCTTTAAATTTTGCTAATATGATTTTGGGTACACCAGATCGCATTGATGCAAGTTGTATCAAAAGCGCAACTGGGGTTGATTTAAGTGAGTCTATGACTTTAACTTATGAAAGTAGTGCCCGTATGGCAGTTTTATGCTCAACTTATGCCGCTGCATCTGATCGTTTTGGATTTATCCATGGTGAGTGTGGTTATATGCAGGTTGAGAATATCAATAATCCTCAGGGATATAAGATTTTTAATAAAAATTTTGAGCTTATAAAAGAGGTTGCTTGCCCTAAACAACTTACTGGTTATGAGTATGAGGTTAGGGAGTGTATGCAGTGCATAAAGGATGGTCTTTTAGAGTGTCCGTCAATGCCGCATCAGGATACCTTAAATATGATGAATCAATTAGACACTATTCGTGCTCAATTTGGTGTCAAATACCCATTTGAATAGAGATATTTTATGCAAAAAATAGGTTTTATCGGTTTAGGAATCATGGGAAAGGCCATGGTTTTTAACCTCTTAAAGAAAGGTTATAGCGTTGATTTTTATGCTCGTCATAAAGAGAGAACTTTAGATGTTATTGAGGCTGGTGCAGTATTTCATGACAATATTCGTGATGCTGTATGTAGATCTGATGTAGTCATTACCATGGTTGGTGGACCTAAAGATGTGGAAAGCCTTTATTATCAAGATGGAGGCATCTTAGAGAGTGTAAAAGAGGGAACTTATCTTATTGATATGACTTCCTCAAGCCCCTCATTAGCACAGAAATTGTATCAGGATGCTAAAGAGAAAGGTTTATTCTCATTAGATGTTCCGGTAACCGGTGGTGATGTTGGTGCACGTGAGGGTACCTTATCTTTGATGGTTGGTGGTGATAAAGAAGTCTTAGACAAAGTTTATGACGTTTTAAATACCATGGGCTCAAAGATCACCTATATGGGAGAAGCTGGTGCAGGTCAGAATTGTAAGCTTGTAAATCAAATTATGTGTGCCGGTTCCTTAGCTGGTATGTGTGAGGGCTTAGCTTATGCATCTTTTAAGGGCTTAAATCTTAAAGATGTGTTAGCTGCAGTTTCAAAAGGAGCTGCCGGTTCGCGAGCTTTAGAATTATATGGTGAGCGTGTTTGCCAAGGAGATATGCAACCTGGCGGAGCTTTGTGTTATTTAGTTAAAGATTTAAAGAATGCTCGTTCTGAATTAAGTGATAAAAGTTTGGAACTTAAAATGGCAGATGCGGTATTGGATGTTTATGCCAAGATGGAAAGTCTAGGTCAGGGTGGTCTTGGCGTTCAGGCTATGTATGCATATTTATTAGATCAGGCAAAAAATCATGAGTAAAAAAATCTTAGTGGCTGTTGACGTTAATGCAGAGCATTTAACTTTATTTAAACAGGTTTCACAAGACAAATGTGAATTTGTCGTTAAAAGTTTAAGCGATGTTAATATTGATGATGTTGTTTCTGTTGATGGCATTATCGGTAATGTCGATCCTGAGATCGTAAAGCATGCTGAGAACTTGGAGTTTTTACAGTTAAATTCAGCAGGTTGTGATCAGTATTTAAAACCCGGTATCTTAAAAGATAAAACCGCTTTATGTACAGCTGTAGGCTCTTATGGTCTTACTGTAAGTGAGCACATGCTAGCTTTGACTTTTGATTTAGTTCGTCATTTTGCTTTATATCGTGATAAGCAATTAGCTCATGATTGGTCAGATTGTGGCAAGATTACCTCTGTATGGGGTTCTACAATTGCGGTGTTAGGTTTAGGCGATATTGGTGGAAGTTATGCTCAAAAAGTAAAAGCCTTAGGGGCTAAATGTGTAATAGGTATCCGTCGCAATATTCAAAATAAGCCTGACTATATTGATGAGCTTTATACTTTTGAGGATTTAGATAAGATTTTACCGCGTGCAGATATTGTGGCTATGGTATTACCTGATAGTCCTGTAACTCGTAATCTTATGAATAAAGAGCGTTTTAATCTTATGAAAAAGGGCGCTTATTTAATCAATGCAGGTCGTGGTAGCGCTGTAAATCAAGAGGATTTATTAGAGGCAATTAAGTCAGGACAAATCGCAGGTGCTGCTTTAGATGTAACGACTCCTGAGCCTTTGCCTAAAGATAGTCCTTTATGGGATGAAAAACGGATTTTTATTACCCCGCATGTTGCAGGTAATTTCTTCTTACAAGAGACCTTTGAGCGCATGATTAAAATTGCTGCCGGTAATTTACAAGCATATCTTGAAGGTGGTGAATTAAGAAATCTGGTAAGGCGCTAATTTTAGTTGACTTCCTCCCCTTGCTAAAGCAAGGGGA
>OGXV01001664.1_pt1 | contig 12832 bp, 17 predicted proteins | sample 1576391 | NCBI WGS metagenome assembly OGXV01 (sample SAMEA3541586, study PRJEB24748) | human gut metagenome | biome: human gut; feature: human-associated habitat; material: faeces | place: China | collected 2012 | reverse complement strand
AAAGAAGCTAAGAAGAAATAACAGGGTGGCATAACATGTTTGACAAGAAAGAAGCACGTATCCGTCGCGCCACTAAATCCCGTGCAAAGATGCACGAGCTGGGTGTAACTCGTTTAGTTGTTACCCGTACCCCGCGTCACATCTATGCTCAGGTAATTAACAAAGATAATTGCGTTTTAGCCTCTGCTTGTACTTTAGAGAAAGATCTTATCAAAGACTTAAAGTACACTGGCAACGTTGAAGCAGCTAAGCTTATCGGCAAGACTGTTGCCGAGCGTGCCATTGCCGCTAAGGTTGAAACCGTAGCTTTTGACAGATCTGGCTATCAGTATCACGGCCGTGTTGCAGCTTTAGCTGACGCCGCTCGTGAAGCCGGCCTTAAGTTCTAGGAGTGCAGCAGATGCAACACAAAGATGAAACTCAAGCTGGCGAACTGCAGGAAAAATTGGTTGCAGTTAACCGTGTAGCTAAAGTTGTTAAGGGTGGTCGTATTTTCTCCTTCACCGCTTTAACTGTTGTTGGTGATGGTAACGGCCGTGTTGGTTTTGGTTATGGTAAGGCTGGTGAAGTTCCTGCTGCTATTCAAAAGGCAATTGAGCAGGCTCGCCGCAATATCAATAACAATATCTCTTTAAACAATGGTACTTTGTTCCACGCCGTTAAGGGTGAGCACTCTGGTTCCATGGTTTATATGCAGCCTGCCGCTGAAGGTACCGGTATTATTGCTGGTGGTGCTATGCGTGCTGTACTTGAGGTTGCTGGTGTTCGTAACGTTTTAGCTAAGGCTTATGGTTCTACTAATCCTATCAACGTAGTTCGTGCTACTGTTGCTGCTTTAGCTTCCATGCGTACTCCTGAGGCTGTTGCTGCTAAGCGTGGCCTCTCAGTTAAGGAAATTTTGGAGTAAAAAATGGCAGAGAAGAAAACCATCAAGGTTACTCAGACTAAGAGTTCTATCGGCCGTTTACCCAAGCACGTTGCTACCTTAAAGGGACTGGGTCTGCGCCGTATTCGTCATACCGTTGAGCTTGAGGATACTCCTTCTGTTCGCGGCATGATCAATAAAATTAGCTATATGGTCAAGGTCGAGGAGTAAAAGATGTTTCTGAATACTTTAAGTCCGGCTGAGGGTTCTCACAAGAGAGCCGTTCGTGTCGGTCGTGGTATTGGTTCTGGCCTCGGTAAGACCTGCGGCCGTGGTGTTAAAGGTGCTGGTGCCCGTAAGAGTGCCCACAAGCGTCCTGGTTTCGAGGGCGGCGCCATCCCTATGAAGATCCGTTTACCGAAGTTCGGTTTCTGGTCTCCTAAAGCTGCTGTTACCACTGAGGTTACCTTAAACGATTTAAATCGTATTGAAGGTGATGTTGTTGATATGGACACCTTATTAAAGGCTCGTCTTATCACCAAGAAGGACAAGTTCGTTAAGGTTGTTTTATCCCGTGTACCGAACTTCACCAAGAAGATCACTGTTAAGGGTATTGGTGTAACTAAGGGTGCTAAGGCTGCAATTGAGGCTTGTGGTGGTTCTGTTGAAGAAGCCGCTTACATCGCTGAAGCTGCTGCTCGTTTAGAGGCTTCTGCCAAGCGTTCTGCTGCTAAGCAGCAGGCTCGTCTTGACAAGCTTGCTAAAGACGGCATTCAAAAGCCTGCTAAGAAGACTGCCGAACAAAAGGCTGCCAAGAAGGCTTCCAAGTAATTTAATTTTGGGCATCGTAAGATGCCCTATAGAGGTTTTGCATGGCAAGAAAATCGCTATTTGATAGAAGTCGCGAAGTGGCGCAACAAAGCAAATCCGGTAACGGCGAGCTGCGTTCACGTCTGCTCTTCGTCTTCATCGGACTTGTCGTCTTCAGACTTGGTTCGTATATTCCGGTTCCAGGTGTAAATGCCGATGTCCTGCAGCGAGTTTTCGATGAGCAGAGCGGAACCATCTTGGGTATGTTCAATATGTTCTCCGGTGGTGCTTTAGAGCGTGCCTCCGTTTTAGCATTAGGTATCATGCCTTATATTTCTGCAGCCATTATCATTCAGCTGTTGGCAGTTATTAATAAGAACTTAGCAGAATTACGCAAAGAGGGTGAATCTGGTCGTCGTAAGATTACTCAGTACACTCGCGTGGCTACGCTCTTTTTAGCCGCCATTCAGGCTTTGGGTATTGCCACTGGTATTCCTAATATGATGCCAGGGTTGGTTGACAATCCAGGCTTTGGTTTTTACTTTGTAACAACTGTAAGTCTTGTCACTGGTACAATGCTCTTGATGTGGCTTGGTGAACAGATTACTGAACGCGGTATTGGCAATGGTATTTCTCTTATTATCTTTGCTGGTATCGTCGCTGGATTACCTTCAGCTTTAGCTCGTACTTTCGAGCAATCGCGTCAAGGTGATCTATCGACCATTGCCCTGTTGATTATTGGTGTTGTCGTGGTCTTAGTGACCCTATTCGTAGTTTTCGTTGAACGTGGTCAGCGTAAAATTGTTATCGAATATGCCAAGCGTCAGATGGGTAACCGCATTTATTCACAGCCTCGCTCTACTTTACCGTTAAAGATTAACTTATCTGGTGTTATCCCGGCTATTTTTGCGTCGTCGATAATTTTATTCCCAGGTACTGTTGTATCTTGGTTCGGTCAAGGTGATAATGCTGTGGCCAATGTGCTTCAGGAAATTTCCATGTTCCTCCAGCCAGGTCAACCGCTTTATGAGTTGATGTATGCTGCAGCCATCATATTCTTTACTTTCTTCTATACCGCGTTGGTATTTAATCCTCGCGATGTGGCAGAGAATTTGAAGAAGAGTGGAGCTTTTATTCCTGGTATCCGCCCGGGCGAGCAAACAGCTCGTTTCATCGATAAGGTGATGACTCGTTTGACCCTGAGTGGTTCTTTATACATGGTGTTGGTCTGCCTGGTACCGCAGCTACTTATGAACTGGTTTAATGTTCAGTTCTACTTTGGTGGTACTTCATTACTGATTATCGTAGTGGTCAGCATGGATTTCGTAGCTCAGCTTCAGAGTCACATGATGAATCAGCAGTATGGCGATATCATGCGTAAGGCAAACCTTCGGAATTATGGCCGTTAGAGTTTTTCACTCTGTTATGGGAGAAAAAAATGAAAGTTGGTGCTTCAGTTAAAAAGATGTGTCGCAACTGCAAAGTCGTTCGTCGCCACGGTGTAGTCCGCATTATCTGCAGCAATCCTAAGCATAAGCAACGTCAGGGCTAATGCTTTTGTAAAGATGTTCTTGAACATCTAAATAGATTTCTGTATAATCATACAGTTTACACGGCACCTTAGGTTTTTAACCTTGGGTGCCGTTCTGACATGCCAATGTGCACTATAGTGGTTGTTGCGTATCCATTAAACGGGCTTTGCAGCAACCGTTGTTTTTAATAGACCTTTAATTAGGAGATCGATAGTGGCCCGTATAGCTGGCATTAATGTGCCTGACCAGAAGATTGCCATGATTGCTTTGCAATCGATCTATGGCATCGGCCCGACCCGTGCTCGCGATATTCTCGCTGCCGTTGGGGTTGAACCTACCACCAAGTTCAAAGATATCGACGAACAGGTAGTAGATAAGATTCGTGCTGAAGTTGCAAAGTTCACCGTAGAAGGTGACCTTCGTCGCGAAATTTCCATGAACATCAAGCGTCTTATTGATCTTGGTACCTATCGTGGCTTACGCCACCGCCGCGGCTTACCAGTTCGCGGTCAGCGTACTAAAACCAATGCTCGTACCCGTAAGGGCCCGCGCAAGAGTGTGAAGAAGTAGGAGAGTTTAGATGGCTGAAGAAATTAAGACCGCAACTGCAGCGGCTACCCGCGTACGCGGCAAGCGCTCTAAGAAGCAGGTTGCCGATGGCGTGGCTCATATCCATGCATCTTTCAACAATACCATCGTAACCATCTCTGATCGCCAGGGTAATGTCCTTTCTTGGGCAACTGCCGGCGGTTCAGGTTTCCGTGGTTCTCGTAAGTCCACTCCGTATGCAGCTCAGGTTGCTACTGAGCGTGCTGGTGAGGCTGCCAAGGAATTCGGTGTAAAGAACCTTGAGGTTTTAGTCAAGGGACCAGGTCCTGGTCGTGAGTCTTCTATCCGTGCTTTAAATGCAATCGGCTTTAAGATCACCAACATCACCGATGTTACCCCTATCCCTCACAATGGTTGCCGCCCGCCTAAAAAGCGTCGTGTCTAACCTTCGAGTTAAATTTCTGGAGAAAGATAAATGGCAAAATACACAGGTCCAGCTCTGAAATTAAGCCGCCGCGAGGGTGTTGATTTATTTCTGAAGTCTGGTGTTCGTGCAATTGACACCAAGTGCAAATTAGATACTGTTCCAGGTCAGCACGGCGCTAACAAGCCGCGTTTATCTGATTATGGTATGCAACTTCGTGAGAAGCAGAAGGTTCGTCGTATTTACGGCGTTCTTGAGCGTCAGTTTGCTAACTACTACAAAAAAGCAGCTCGTATGACCGGCAATACCGGTGAAAACTTACTCCAGCTGTTAGAAAGCCGTTTAGATAACGTTGTTTATCGTATGGGCTTCGGTTCTACCCGTATGGAGGCTCGTCAGTTAGTTTCCCATAAGGCTATTACCGTAAACGATCAGATCGTTAATATTCCTTCTTATCAGGTACAACCGTCCGACGTTATTGCTGTTCGTGAAAAGGCTAAGAAGCAGTTACGTATTAAGGCCGCTATGGACCTTTCTGGTCAGCGTGCTTTAAAGCCTACCTGGATTGACGTTGATGTTGACCATATGAAAGGCACTTACAAGAACAATCCTGAGCGCTCTGAGCTTCCTGCCGACATTAAGGAACAGCTCATCGTCGAATTGTACTCTAAGTAATTAACGGCAACCCTTGCCAGCACCTAATAATGTGGGGTATCTCTAGTGTCTGTTGTTGAACTGCTTAAACCTAAGCCGGTAGATTTTACCGAAGTCGGTCCAAATCATGCTCATGTGGTTTTAGAACCTTTAGAACGTGGTTATGGCAATACTTTAGGCGTAGCGTTAAGCGGAATTTTGCTTAAGACCTTGTCTGGAACTGCAGTAGATGCTTTTTCCATCGAGGGGATAAAAGATCAATACAGCGTAAAAGAAGATATGTCTGAATCAATGTTCGAGTTAATTATCAATTTGAAATTACTCGGCATTGTTACAAATGATCTTCTAAATGAGCCTGTATGGTTGTCGCTTGAGAAAAGCGGCGAAGGTGAGGTGAAAGCTTCAGACATTATTTGCCCTGAAGGTATTAGCTTTGCCAATCCGGATGCTCATATCTGCACTCTCACTGGTGCCAAGGCTTCGTTGTCGATGAAACTTCGTTTAAGCTCAGGAGTCGGTTATGTAATGGCATCTGATCCTAAGCACCTCCCTGCTGATGCAGAGGATGTGATTTTGATGGATGCTGATTACTGCCCGGTAAGACGCTTCGTTTATGAAGTTGAGTCAGCTCGTGTTGAGCAACGTACCGATCTTGACAGATTGATTATTGATCTGGAAACAGACGGTACTATTACTCCTGAAAATGCATTGATGAAGGCATCTGATTTATTAGTTGATAGTATGTCTAATATTATCAACAAAGAGGATATTACAGAGCGTGCTTTGGCTCCTTCTGCTCCTCCGATGCCGGATCCTGTGCTGATGCAGTTAGTAGATGATCTGGAACTTACTGTCCGTTCAGCTAACTGTCTCAAAGCGGAGAATATCATTCACATCGGTGATTTGGTACAGCGTACAGAGGTTGAGTTGCTCAAGACTCCGAACTTAGGTAAGAAGTCCTTAACTGAAATTAAGGATGTTTTAGCTCAGAGAGGATTATCCTTGGGTATGCGTGTGGCTAATTGGCCTCCTCCGGGACTGAGAGTACCAAACAATTAACTTAATAAGAAAGGAATTAGGAAATGCGTCATCGTTTAAGCGGCCGTCATTTTGGCCGTACTGCTTCACATCGTGCAGCATTGTACCGCAACCTCGCTAACGCTCTCCTTAGCTACGAAGTGATTAAAACCACTGTGCCTAAGGCTAAGGAATTACGTCGCTTTGTCGAGCCTTTGATCACCTTAGCTAAGGTTGATTCTGTTGCAAATCGTCGTTTAGCCTTTGCTCGTCTTCGCGACGATGCTGTTGTAGCTAAGCTTTTCAACGTTATTGGTAAGCTTTCTGCCAATCGTCCGGGTGGCTACACCCGTATCATCAAGGCTGGTTTACGTCCTGGTGATAAGGCACCTGTTGCCTACATCATGTTAACCGATCGTCCTGAGGTTCAGGATGAGAGTGCTAACACTGAAGCCTCAGCTTCTGAGAACGCTTAATAAGTGATGGGCGTGAGAACGCCCATTTTGCTTGAAAGCTTGCCGACTGTATACAAAAACGAGGGTGAAACCTTGGATCAGATCATTGATTCTATCAAACCAAACATCAAGAACGTTACCGAGCTCTCACGTTTTGTCTATCGTGTAACTCTTGAGCCGTTTGAAAAGTATTATGCGCAAATTGTAGGCACGGCACTGCGTCGCATCATGTTATCCTCAATCCCAGGTTATGCAATTACTGCCTGTGAGATTGAAGGTGTTGTTCATGAATACAGTGCAGTTGAAGGTATTCAGGAAGACGTGTTGTTGGTCCTGCTCAACCTCAAGGAAGTTGCGGTTGCAGTTGAGGGTTTATTACACGACGATCCGGTACTTGAAATTAAGAAGACCGGTATTGGTCCTGTAACTGCAGGTGATATTATTTGCCCGCACGGTGTTGAAATCCGCAATCCTGATCTGGTGTTATGCCACATCACTTCTGAGGACGTTAAACTCAACATGCATTTGCATGTTTCCCGTGGTCGTGGTTATGTTCCAACTACATCTCATCCTTATGTTGAGGGTAGTGAGGATCGTTTCATCGGCAGATTGTTGATTGATGCTATGTACTGCCCGGTTTTAAATGTAGCTGTTCATACTGCGCCACTTGCAGATGAAAAAGAACAGTTAATTCTTGATATCGAAACTAATGGAACTATTGATCCAAAAGATGCTGTTGGTATTGCTTCCACCATTTTTGCTGATCAGTTAAATTCCTTTGTTGATATCCGCGGTGCAGTTGCTCCTCAGGAAGATGCAAACTTCAGACCGTTAATTGATCCTAAGCTTATCTGCCCAGTCGAAGATTTAGAACTTACTGTACGTTCTGCTAATTGCTTGAAGACTGAAGGTATCAAGTATATTGGCGACCTCGTACAAAAAACTGAAGTCGAATTATTAAAGACCCCTAACTTAGGTAAGAAGTCCTTAACAGAAATCAAGGATGTTTTAGCTGAAAGAGGTCTATCCTTAGGTATGCGTCTTGAAAATTGGCCTCCGGCTGATTTAGACATATCTATGTAGGAAACAATTTGTTAAAAGAGGCTGCTTTGCAGCCTTTTTTGTTTAATGAACTTCAGTGATAAAATTTTAAATATACTTAAAATCTAGACGCAATCATTGGCGATTTCTATTTGATCTAATTTGTAATAATTAGAATTAACCAACATTTATCAAATCTCATTTTTGTAACTTGCAACTTTCTAAGGATTGTAAATTTAATATATATTCGATTTTGTATACAATATTAAGTTATATATAAGATATATAGATAAATTTCCTTTTTAATGGCGAGAGATCTTTTAAGTCAAAGCTTTTTTTAGGATAGGAATTTTCTGCTTGTACCTAAATTCAAATTGATCATATTTGTTTGGAGTTAAATTATGACTTATCAAAAGGTAGATATTTCACAAGCTTTTAGAGTATTTACAGGTGGAAGTACAGTTACTGTAGCTTCAACTTCGGCTGCTGGTGTAAGCGATATTATGACTGCAGCTTGGAATTGTCCTTTTGATACAGATCAAATTTTGGTGGTTTTAGCTTCCACACATACCACTACAGAAAATATTTTAAAAACATCCAAATTCGTTGTTGCTATTCCGGATGCTTCTCAAAAGGATTTTATTTTAAAAGTAGGATCTCTGCATGGTCGTGATTGCGGTGATAAATTTGAGGCTACAAGAGTCCCTTACGAACTTTCAGAAAAATTACAATTAAAGGTTATCCCCAATTGTTTAGCTTACTTTGAATGTGAGCTTGCTGATGAACAGTTGTTAGCTAAAACTGGTATTTGTATGGGAAATGTAATTAACCTTTATGTAAGAGAAGGTTTGTGGGATAGTGAAGCACATAATTTTGCTAAAGGGGCAAAATTAGCTTTGCACCATGTTACTGAAGATAAATTTCTCTCAGGTGGTGAGGAGGTTTAAATGGGCGAAGAAATTCAAGATAGAATAGTTGATTATGCCGTGGCTTTATATAAGTCTACAGCAGAGGAGTCCTTAGCCTACGATTCTCCAGATGAGTTTCAACGCTTATTGCACTTTGCACAGAATGATGAATATGAGCTGTGTTTTGAAATAGAAATTTTAGGAGAAGGCGAGGAATTTATTGAGGAAGATTTTGGTTATCCTCTGTATAAAGTTAGCTTTATTTATAGCAAACAAGATCGTCAAGATGATTATGATGATATTGTGGTAGCTAACCTTTACTTCTCTGAAGAAAGCATGACAGAGCAGCAGGGTAGAGTTGATTGGTTCCCTAATGGAGATTAAAATCAAATAAGATTTAGATTAGATAAAATTATGCCTGTTTGGGGCATAATTTTTTAACATAATCAGCCAGAAGATTCCCTCCTCTAAGGAGGAAGGGATATTTTTACGGGTAGATTGTTATTTTAGTACCAACATCAACTAAAGAAATAAATTCATCGATATCTGGATTTAATAGGGCAATACAACCATTAGTCCAATCAGTACGTTGAACAGTTTCCTGATATTCTCCGCGTGAAGGTGGTTGGCCGTGGATCATGATCATGCCACCGGGACGCATACCCATTTTGCGAGCATTTTGAATATCAAGTTCGTTTGGATAGGATATGTGGAAAGCGCGGTAGTAACTAGAGCGTTCCTTGATATAATCAAGAGTATAGGTACCCTCAGGAGTACGACGATCGCCTTCATATTGTTTGCGACCTACAGGTCGGTCTGAAAGTGCAATCCAATATTTTTTTACAATTTGATCTTTATTCATTAACAGCATCAGATGATGTGATTTATGCACAATGACATGGTCAACAAGATTTTTTTTAGGCCCATAGATATCTCCAGGAAAAATATCTAATCCATAGATTTTGCCTAATTTTTGATAATCAAAATCTGCATCATAAACAATATCCTCGCAAACCGCTTGAGAGAGAATATCTGCAGGTAAGTTGTGCATAGTAGCATAAGCGTTACTGGCAAAACTTAATATAGTTACAAAAATGCTGTAAACTAAGAATTTCAATTGCCGCTCCTGAATAAAAATGGCAGCAGTTAGCTGATGTTTTGTTTCCGCATGAATTATACATTATAGCCATACTTAGGTGAGAATTTTCCATGCAAGATAATGAAGAATATAAGCGCTCTTTAAGCTTAGATGGCGTAGAACAGTTACCGCTATCTCAGTTTGCTGAGGATGCTTATTTAAATTACTCCATGAATGTAATTCGTGACCGAGCTTTACCGTCGGTCACCGACGGGATGAAGCCTGTACAGAGACGTATTGTTTTTGCTATGGCTAAATTAGGAATTAATCCTAAGTCTAAGCATACAAAATCAGCTCGTACAGTGGGTGAGGTTTTAGGTAAATACCATCCTCATGGCGATTCTGCTTGCTATGAGGCTATGGTTTTAATGGCCCAAGACTTTAGTTATCGTTATCCTTTGATCGATGGTCAATCCGCGTAGATTCATCAACATTCTTGCCAATTATCTATTCCGCCGATGCGGAGGAACCTAAGTCTTTCGCGGCTATGCGTTATACGGAATCACGTTTGGCGCCTTATTCTAATGTTTTGCTTGAAGATTTAAATCAAGGCTGTGTGGAATGGGTATCAAATTTTGATGGTACTGTTGATGAACCTAAAGCGTTACCAGCACGTTTACCTAATATTCTTTTAAACGGAACCACGGGTATTGCCGTGGGTATGGCTACTGATATTCCTCCGCATAATTTAAATGAGGTCGCAGAGGCTTGTATTTATCTTTTAGATAATCCAAATGCAAGTATTGCTGATCTTATGACTATGGTTAAGGGACCTGATTATCCTAGTGGATGTCAAATTACTACCTCTCATAATGAACTTTTACGTATGTATGAAAGTGGTAAAGGCATTATCAGACAAAGAGCTGTATATGAGGTAGAAAAAGAAGGTATTGTGATTAAGGCATTACCTTATCAAGTATCAGGCGGCTTAGTTGAAAAGCAGATAGTCGATCTTTTAGCTAAGAAAAAATTAGTACAAATAAGTGATATTGTTAACGCCTCTGATCATGAAAATCCTTGTAAGCTTATAATCGTTCCACGTTCAAAACGCGTAGATGTCCATGAACTTATGGAACAATTATTTGCTTTAACCTCGCTTGAAAATACTTATAGAGTTAACTTAAATATTTTAGGTTTAGATGGTAAGCCTGCGGTAAAAGATTTAAAGACCATTTTAAGTGAGTGGTTAAGCTTTAGATTAAAGACTGTAGCTGCTAAATTGCAACATCGCTTAGATGCGGTTAATGCACGTTTGCATCTTTTAGAAGGATTGTTGACGGTATTTTTAAATCTTGATGATGTTATTGAAATTATTCGTCATCATGATGAACCTAAAGCAGAGTTAATGCGACGTTTTAATTTGACAGAAGTTCAAGCTGAATATGTTTTAGAAACTAAATTAAGACAGTTAGCGCGTTTAGAAGAAATCAAACTAAATGCTGAGAAAGATAAACTTTTAGAAGAAAAAGAAAAACTCTCAACATTGTTAGGTTCAGAAAAGAAATTAAAAAGCTATATTAAACGTGAACTTAAAGAGGATATGAAGCTTTATGGCGATGAGCGTCGTTGCGAACTTAATGCTCACGAGGCTGCACAAGCTTTAAGTGAGGATGAATTATTGCCAGCAACAGCTACGACTGTAGTCTTGTCTAAGATGGGATGGGTTAGAGCTGCTGCTAGTGCTGATATTGACGCTACTAGTTTAACCTACCGTCTAGGAGACAGCTTTTTATCTAAAGCCTCAGGTAAGAGTAATGAAATTGCATCCTTTATTTCTAATAAAGGTCGTCTTTATGCTGTAGATATTCGGGATTTACCTTCGGCACGCAGTCAAGGTGAGCCTTTATCTGCAAAGGTGAAATTTGCTGCAGGAGAGGTGCCTGTACATGTTTTGATTGCCAATAGTAGTGATAAATATCTTTTAGCTACTAATAAGGGCTATGGATTTATTTGTAATGGTAAGGACTTACAAACACGCAATCGTAGTGGTAAAGCTTTAATTACTTTAGATAGCGATGCAGAAGTTTTTACTCCATTTAAGCTTACATCTTATGAGAGTGATTTAGTTGTAGTTGCAAGTAAAGCTGGACGTTTATTGATATATAAGGTCAGCGAATTACCTAATTTGAGTTCAGGTCGTGGTAATAAACTTATCAATATAAATGGTTCTAAACTAGCTGTTGGTGCGGATGGTATTGCCGCTATTACTATAGTTCCAGAAAATAGCTTCTTGATTATTCATTGTGGTAAACGAGTGTTGAATTTAAGTGCAACTGAACTTGCAGATAGAATTAGCTCTCGCAATCGTAGTGGAGATATGTTGCCACGCGGTTTCCAAAAGGTAGATTCTTTAGAGACGGTTAGTAAAGAACCGTCTCCAGTTGATTTTGAATTAGCTTAAAAAGTCAGCCAATAGACACCAAAAATACCTAAGAAGAGGCGATTTAGTGCAAAAATCGCAATCAATACTACCATAAGTGAAATATCAATCATCCCGATAGGCGGGATGATTTTTTGTACTGGGGCTGTAATGATTGAGGTTATTTGACCTACATAAAAACTAAAGCCACGAGTGCTTGGTAACCAAGAACATAAGGCTTGAGCTAAAAGTAGACCTATGATGAGATAACCAAAAGTCTTTATATACATTACTAATGTAAAGATCACTACTTCACGCATGGGGAGTCTATATATAAAGAACAAAGCTATCCACACAAATATAGTGAAAAAGAGTGCACAAATAAAGCCTCCTAAGTGTATAGGTCCTAATTGTAGACCTCGTTTAGGCAATAGTTTTAAAGCAGGTTCTGTAAGCTTGATTACTCCTTGAGTTATCGGATGATAATAGTCTGCATTCGATGACTGCAATAATGAGCGTAGCTGAAAGAGCATGATGATGGCTTGCACGGCTAAAAATAATAAATACACAATAGCTCCCTTTTATTAGTAGAGTTTTTCAAATTCGTAGGTTCTATCTAGACTGGCTTTGATAGTAGCAGTCATCATTTCTTCAAATTTGCCCTGTGTCATCATTTGTAAACCTGCGTAGGTAGTGCCTCCTTTTGAGGTTACAGCCTCGCGAAGACTTTGCAAAGAAATTTCAGGGTTATTTTTTGACATATTAGCAGAACCTAATAAAGTTAGTTCTACCATTTCTCTTACGGCATTAGCATCTAAACCATGACGACAACCTTCAGCGCATAAAGCTTCCATAAAACGGTAAACAAAAGCCGGACCGCAGCCGCAGATAGCGCCAATAACGTTTAAGTTTTGTTCATCTCCCTCAAAACACTTTCCTAGGTTTGCTAATAGTTCACGACATAGTTGGCGCTCTTGATCGTCGACATTATTGCCATAACTAACAGCAATTACTCCTAGGCCTATTTTAGCTGGGTTCGGCAAAGTGATCGGAATCGTGTCCTCGTTTTTTTGTCTAAAC
>OGXV01001658.1_pt1 | contig 12886 bp, 7 predicted proteins | sample 1576391 | NCBI WGS metagenome assembly OGXV01 (sample SAMEA3541586, study PRJEB24748) | human gut metagenome | biome: human gut; feature: human-associated habitat; material: faeces | place: China | collected 2012 | reverse complement strand
GGCTACTTAAAATGGGTTGATATTGTTAAACCTTATATAAATAAGAAATGAAAAAGATACTATTCTTATCTCTGTTCTTGATGGTATGCACCATTTTATCCGCACAGAAGCGGGTGAAAGTGGCTTGTGTAGGGAATAGTATTACATACGGATATACTCTTCCGAATCCTGCAACGGACTCTTACCCATCACAGTTGCAACAACTCCTAGGGGAGACTTACGAAGTTGGAAATTTCGGGAAATCAGGAGCTACCTTATTGAATAAGGGACATCGTCCTTACATGCAGCAAGAAGAATTTAAAAAGGCAATTGCTTTTGCCGGTGATATTGTTGTTATCCATTTGGGTATTAATGATACGGATCCACGTGATTGGCCGAACTATCGTGACAGTTTCGTGAAAGATTATCTGGCGTTGATTGATTCTTTCAGAGTTGCTAATCCTAAATGTCATATTATTATTGCCCGTTTGACACCGATCGCTGACCGTCATCCTCGTTTTGAGTCAGGTACCCGTGATTGGCATGGAGAAATTCAACAAAGTATTGAGACGATAGCTAAATATGCAGGAGTTCAGTTAATGGATTTCCATGAACCGCTTTATCCTTACCCCTATCTTCTTCCGGATGCTGTACATCCTAATGTAGAGGGAGCCGGTATTCTTGCAAAAACGGTATATTCGGCGATTACAGGAGATTTTGGAGGGTTACATCTATCTGAGTTGTATACTGATAACATGGTACTTCAACACGGAGAGCCGTTGGCTATCCGGGGCAAAGCAAATGCGGGTGAAAAAGTGACTGTTTCAATAGCTAAACAGAAGTTGACTGCAAAGGCTGCTTCCAATGGAGACTGGGCTGTCACCATTCAGCCGTTAAAGGCCGGTGGTCCATATACACTGACTGTCTCTGCCGGAAAACAGAAACAAACATTCAATAATGTTTTGGCTGGAGAAGTGTGGCTTTGTTCCGGACAATCTAACATGGAATTTTATTTGAGTTGGAGTAAAACGGCTAAAAGAGATATTCCGCAGGCTGCTAATGATCAGATTCGTTTGTTCGATATGAAGGCACGCTGGCGTACGGATGCAGTGGAGTGGGATACATCCGTATTGGATTCGTTGAATCATTTGCAGTATTATAAAGATACCGAATGGACGGTTTGTTCACCTGCAACAGCAGGTTCATTTTCTGCTGTGGCCTATTATTTTGGCAAAATGCTGCAGGATAGCCTGAAAGTGCCTGTAGGATTGATTTGTAATGCGATCGGTGGTTCGCCTACTGAAGCATGGGTTGATCGCAGTACATTGGAGTATAAGTTCCCTGCTATATTACGTAACTGGACTCAAAATGACTTTATTCAGGATTGGGTGCGCGGTCGCGCTGCTCTTAATGTGAAAAAGGCTGTTAATAAGCAGCAACGTCATCCTTACGAACCTTGTTATTTATATGAGGCAGGTATTCGTCCTTTGGAGCAATATCCTATTAAAGGCATCATCTGGTATCAGGGTGAATCGAATGCACATAATCGTGAGGCACACGAGAAATTGTTTAAGCTCTTGGTTGAGAGCTGGCGTAAAAACTGGGAAAATGAGAATTTACCTTTTTATTATGTACAGTTGTCAAGTATCAACCGTCCGTCATGGCCCTGGTTCCGTGATAGCCAGCGTAGAATGATGTATGAAATACCTCATACGGGTATGGCGGTATCGAGTGACCTGGGCGATTCACTTGATGTGCATCCCAAACATAAGCAGCCGGTAGGCGAGCGTTTGGCTCATTGGGCTTTGAATCAAACTTATGGAAAGAAGAATGTTACACCTTCGGGACCAATGTTCCGTAATGTAGAGTTTCGTGATGGCGCTGCTTATGTATCATTCGATTGTGCCGAGGGTATGCATGCATCGGACGGAAAGCCGTTACAGACATTCGAAGTGGCAGAAACAGAGGATATTTATTATCCGGCCACAGCCGAAATCGTAGGAAATCAAATTAAAGTATATAGTAAAGAAGTGAAAAATCCTCTTCACGTGCGTTACGGTTGGCAACCTTTTACCCGTGCCAATCTAGTCAACGGTGACGGTTTACCGGCGTCTACGTTCCGTACGGACTGGGGAAAATAAACTTGAAAAAGTGAGCAGTTTATGATGAAAAAGTTATTGTATGGACTTGTATGTTGTTGCAGTTTAGCCTATGGGCAAAACCAAGACACTTCGGATATGTTAATGCTGAATGACGATTGGTCGTTTTCACAGGTAGGAACAGAAAAATGGCTGCCAGCTACTGTTCCGGGCACAGTTCATCAGGATTTGATTCATCATAAACTGCTACCTGATCCGTTCTATGGGACCAATGAAAAAAAGATTCAGTGGGTGGAGGACGAAGATTGGGAATATAAAACTTGTTTTGTCGTTACAGAGGAACAATTAAAGAGGGATGCCGCCCAGCTTTTCTTTGAGGGATTGGATACCTATGCTGACGTTTATCTGAACGGTTCTTTGGTTTTGAAATCAGATAATATGTTTGTGGGTTATGCGGTTCCTGTAAAACAGGTGTTACGTAAAGGTGAGAATTTGCTGCATGTCTATTTTCATTCTCCTATAAAACAAACTCTTCCACAATGGTCATCCAATGGATTTAATTATCCGGCTGATAACGATCATCACGAAAAGCGTCTTAGTGTATTTACTAGAAAAGCACCTTATAGTTATGGATGGGACTGGGGAATCCGCATGGTTACAAGCGGTATCTGGCGTCCTGTGACTCTTCGTTTTTATGATGTTGCCACTATTGCCGATTATCATGTGAAACAGTTGAGCCTGACAGATCAAGTCGCAAAACTTTCTAATGAATTGGAAATTAATAGCATTTCAGAGAAGGAAAAATCTGCTGAGGTTTTGATCTCTTATTCATTGCAAGGAGGGAAAGAAGTAACAGTAAAGGAGAACGTGACGTTAAAACCGGGTTTAAATAAGATTCATATTCCGTTGGATATTCAGAACCCTGTGCGTTGGATGCCCAATGGATGGGGAGAACCTCATTTATATGATTTCTCAGCACAAGTGATATGTGACGGTAAAACAATTGCCTCGCGCCAGCATCGCATCGGACTTCGTACGATACGGGTGGTAAACGAAAAAGATAAAGAGGGAGAATCTTTTTATTTTGAAGTGAATGGTATCCCGATGTTTGCCAAAGGAGCCAATTATATCCCTGATGATGCATTGCTTCCCTGTATAACCACTGAGCGTTATAAGACTCTGTTCCGGGACATGAAAGAGGCCAATATGAATATGGTACGTATATGGGGGGGAGGAACTTATGAGGATGATCGTTTCTATGATCTGGCAGATGAAAATGGTATTCTTGTTTGGCAGGATTTTATGTTTGCCTGTACTGCTTATCCCAGCGATCCTACTTTCTTGAAGCGGGTAGAAGAAGAGGCTGAATATAATATCAAACGTCTGCGCAACCATGCTTCATTGGCCATGTGGTGTGGAAATAATGAGATTCTGGAAGGATTGAAATATTGGGGATGGCAGAAAAACTATACTCCGGAAGTGTATGAAAATATGTTCCGGGGGTATGATAAGTTGTTCCGGGGATTACTTCCTGCCAAAGTACAGGAACTCGATGAAGGTCGTTTTTACAAGCATTCTTCTCCTTATTTTGCAAATTGGGGACGTCCGGAGTCATGGGGCATAGGTGACAGTCATAATTGGGGAGTGTGGTACGGCAAAAAAACATTCGAATCATTAGACACGGATTTACCGCGATTTATGAGTGAATTTGGTTTCCAGTCGTTCCCGGAAATGAAGACGATTGCTACATTTGCTGCTCCGGAAGACTATCAGATTGAATCGGAAGTGATGAATGGGCATCAGAAAAGCAGTATTGGTAATGACTTGATACGTACCTATATGGAACGTGATTATATCGTTCCTGAGAAATTTGAAGACTTTGTGTATATCGGACTTGTGCTTCAGGGACACGGCATGCGTCATGGGATGGAAGCACATCGTCGTAACCGCCCTTATTGTATGGGGACATTATATTGGCAGCTTAATGATAGCTGGCCGGTAGTTTCCTGGTCCAGTATAGACTATTATGGCAATTGGAAAGCGTTGCATTATCAGGCAAAGCGTGCTTTTGCGCCGTTACTGGTCAATGCAATACAGGAAGGCGATAGCTTGAATATTTATCTGATATCCGATATGTTGGAAAAGCAGAGTCAGCTTACACTTGAAATGAAAGTCATTGATTTTAATGGCAAGACATTAGACAAAGAAGTCATCAAGGCAGTTGAGGTAGCGATGAATACTTCTTCTTGTATCGTGCGTAAACCGTTGGACACTTGGGTGAATCCGGAACAGCGAAAGAGCAGTTTTCTACTACTTAGCCTGAAAGATAAATCGGGTAGGAAAGTGGCTGAAGAAGTTTATTTCTTTGATAAAACCAAGAATTTGGAGCTGCCTCAGACAGCTATTTCCATGAAAGTGAAACAACTCGATGGGAAGTGTGAACTGACCTTGTCATCTCCTAAACTGGCAAAAGATGTCTTTGTCCAGATTCCTGTTCAAGGAGCCCGTTTCACTGATAATTTCTTCGATCTGTTGCCGGGTGAAAACAAAAAAATAACGATAACGTCTCCGGAGATTAAGAAGGGAGAAAGCTTGAATATCACAGTGAAACATGTACGAGATACCTATAACTAACACCTATTAAATAATTTGTATGAGAAATCTTTTTAAAATTGCCGGTTTACTGGCGCTCACGGGATTTATTTCTTCGTGTAACGACAAAGAAACTACAGCTAATTACCAGGTAATTCCTTTACCTCAGGAAATTACGACTGCTCAAAGCCAACCATTTACATTAAATGGTAGTGTAAAAATCATCTATCCGGAAGGAAATGAAAAGATGCAACGCAATGCCCAATTCCTGGCTGATTATCTGAAGAAAGCCACAGGTAAGGATTATGCCGTTGAAGCAGGTACTGAGGGCAAAGGTGCTATTCTGCTTAAGTTGGGTATGGAATCAGAAAACCCCGAAGCTTATCAGTTGAGTGTGAACGCAGATGGTGTAACTATTGCTGCTCCTACTGAAGCTGGTGTATTCTATGGTATCCAGACTTTACGTAAGTCTATTCCGGTAGCTATCGGTACAACTCCTTCATTGCCGGCTGTCGAGATTAGCGACTATCCTCGTTTTAGTTATCGTGGTGCCCATTTTGATGTAGGTCGCCATTTCTTCACAGTAGACGAAGTAAAGACATACATCGATATGATGGCTTTGCATAACATGAACCGTTTACACTGGCACTTAACCGAAGATCAGGGATGGAGACTTGAAATCAAGAAGTATCCTAAACTGACTGAGATCGGTTCAAAAAGATCGGAAACTGTAATCGGACGTAATTCCGGTGAATATGACGGAAAACCTTACGGTGGTTTCTATACTCAGGAAGAAGCCAGAGAAATCGTAGCGTATGCTGCAGATCGTTATATCACTGTTATTCCTGAAATTGACCTTCCGGGACATATGCAGGGAGCATTGGCCGCTTATCCGCATTTGGGATGTACAGGTGGACCGTATGAGGTTTGGAAAATATGGGGAGTATCTGATCAGGTGCTTTGTGCCGGAAACGACAGTGTACTGACTTTTATTGATGATGTCCTGACAGAAGTAATGGATATCTTCCCTTCTGAATATATCCATGTCGGAGGTGACGAATGTCCGAAGACTGAATGGGCGAAATGTCCGAAGTGCCAGGCTCGTATCAAGGCCTTGGGAATCAAGAGTGACGCTAAACATTCAAAAGAAGAATATTTGCAGAGTTTTGTTATCAATCATGCAGAAAAATTCCTGAACGAACATGGACGTCAGATTATTGGCTGGGACGAAATCCTGGAAGGTGGACTGGCTCCGAATGCTACAGTGATGTCATGGCGCGGCGAAGGTGGCGGTATCGAAGCTGCCAAGCAGAAACATGATGTTATCATGACCCCGAACACTTATCTTTACTTTGACTACTATCAGACCAAGGATACAGAGAATGAACCTTTGGCTATCGGTGGTTATGTGCCTTTGGAAAGAGTTTATGGTTACGAACCGATGCCTTCTTCATTGACACCGGAAGAACAAAAACATATTATTGGCGTACAGGCTAATCTTTGGACGGAATACATTCCTACTTTCTCTCAGGCTCAGTATATGGTGTTGCCGCGTTGGGCTGCTTTAGCAGAGGTTCAATGGTCTAATCCTGAAAAGAAGAATTATGAAAACTTCCTGAGCCGTTTGCCGCAGTTGATTAATATTTATGATGCTGAAGGATATAATTATGCCAAACATGTATTTGATGTGAAATCTGAGTTTGTAGCTAATTCGGCCACAGGAGCAGTAGACGTAGTGATGACTACTATTGACGGTGCTCCCATTCATTATACATTAGATGGAACTGAGCCTACGGCAGCTTCTCCTGTGTGTGATAGTATTCTTACAATCAAGGAAAGTTGTACTCTGAAAGCGGTTGCTGTCCGTCCTACCGGAAACAGCAAAATGCTGACTGAACAGATTGCTTTCAGTAAATCTACTTCAAAACCTATTAAAGCCAATCAGCCTGTAAACAAGCAATATGAATTTGGTGGTGTTTCTACATTAGTAGACGGACTGAAAGGAAATGGCAATTATAAAACAGGTCGTTGGATCGCTTTTTATAAAAATGATATGGATGTAACGATTGACTTGCAACAACCTACCGAGATCTCCAGTGTAGCTATCACTACTTGTGTTGAAAAGGGCGACTGGGTATTTGATGCACGTTCTTTCTCAATTGAAGTATCAGATGACGATAAGACTTTTACAAAGGTAGCTTCTGAAGCATATCCTGAAATGAAAGAGACAGATCGTAATGGCCTTTACGAGCACAAATTGACTTTTGATCCGGTAAAAACCCGTTATGTGAAAGTGATTGCAACATCGGAACACTCGATTCCGGCATGGCATGGTGGTAAAGGTAATCCGGGCTTCTTATTTGTAGATGAAATTACGTTGAATTGAAAAAATAGAAATGACAGAAATTAAAACGATTCGTTTTCTTTCTATCATTGGATGTTTACTTGCCGGGATGGCTGCTTCGTGCAGCTCCCGGCAAGTTGCGCCTAATGAAGAAGGGATTAGCGTGCAGAAAATGACCGGATTCCCCGAAGGAGAACCCGGTTTTTCTTTGGGTGTATCGGCATGTTATGCCGGCATCTATCAGGGAGAATTATTGATTGCCGGCGGATGTAATTTTCCGGAAACTCCGGCAGCTGAAGGAGGGAAGAAGAAATTCTACCAAGGTATTTATGCTGCTGACGCTTCTGCAGATTCAGTTTTCGTGTGGCGAAAAGTAGGTCAGCTGCCCGTTGCTGCTGCTTATGGAGTCTCAGTATCGACTCCTCGAGGGATAGTGTGTGTGGGTGGATCGAATGAAAATGGATCCTTATCTGCCGTTTACCGCCTTTCTTTGAGTGATGATAAACAAGCTGTGATTGTAGATACGCTGCCATCTTTACCTTGTACGATGGATAACATGAGTGGTTCGGTTGTTGATTATACCCTTTTTGTAGCCGGAGGCAATGTGAATGGCAAGCCTTCGAATGGGCTTTATTGCCTCAATCTGGGCAACCCTGAGACCGGCTGGCAACAACTTCCCGATTTTCCGGGTGCTCCCCGTGTACAGCCTGTATGTGTGGGGCAGCGTAAAGAGAATGAGACACTTTTATATCTGTGGGGAGGTTTTTCCGGGGCATTCGATGGGCGGTCTGCAACTCTTTCTACTGACGGATACTGTTATTCCCCCTCTTTGCAACAATGGCAACCCGTCTCTACTCCGATAGGGAGTGATTCTGTGCCTGTAGCTTTAGGTGGAGGTGCAGGTATAGCTCTGACAGACAGTCTGATACTTTGCACCGGTGGGGTTAATAAAGATATTTTCTTGTCTGCCCTGCAACGCGAGGAGATGATGGAAGCAGCAGTGACCGGCGGTAATCAGGCAGCTGTAGACAGTTTGAAATCTGAAGCAAAAACATATATGTTGCATCCGGCTGAATGGTATCGTTTCAATGACCGTATCCTGATTTACAACACACGTCGGGATAAATGGGAAGAGGCTGTTCGGAGCCAAGATGTCGCTCGTGCCGGTGCTGCATTGACAGGACAGGGACAGACCTTCTTTAACATCAATGGTGAGTTGAAGCCGGGGATCCGTACTCCGGAAATAGCTAAGATAATGATTGACTAATTGCAGATAATCTGACATTTTACTTATATTTGTGCATTGAAAACAAAAAACTAAAACCAATCATATCATGATAAAACCTACAATGAGAATTTGTACTTTCTTGCTTGCAGCCGGTTTGATGATAGCAACAGCTGGTATGAAAGCGCAGTCTGTCATTCCCATACCTCTCCGGATGGAACAAGGAAGCGGAACTTTTCAGTTTTCCGGTGAAACCCTGTTGTATACCAATCTGAAGGGTAAGGAAAAGAAAATGATGATGGATTATCTGGAGACATTACCCATTCACTTTAAAAGTTCCAAAAAACAAGCCAAAGAGAATGTAGTCTCATTGCTGATAACAAAGGATAACTCTCAGTTACCCTCTCCCGAGAGCTATACCTTAGAAGTTACTCCCCGTAAAATAACAGTGCAGGCTACTTCCGGAGCCGGATTATTCTATGGCGTACAGACCCTTTTGCAAATGGCACAGCCTGCAATGGGAGATACTTGGTCAGTTCAGGCTACGACGATTCAAGATTCACCACGATTTGAATACCGGGGGCTGATGCTCGATGTTTCAAGGCATTTTCGCTCCAAGGAGTTTGTAAAAAAGCAGATAGATGCATTAGCTTATTATAAACTCAATCGTTTACATTTACACCTAACAGATGCTGCGGGGTGGCGTATCGAGATTAAGAAATATCCTTTATTGACAGAATTTGCCGCCTGGCGTCCGGAAGCTAACTGGAAAAAATGGTGGAATGAAGGTGGACGTAAATATTGTCGTTTCGATGCTCCGGGGGCTTCAGGCGGCTATTATACACAGGATGATATTCGTGAATTGGTCAATTATGCACGCGAGCGCCATGTTACCATTATTCCTGAGATCGAAATGCCGGCTCATTCAGAAGAGGTTCTGACCGCTTATCCGGAACTGTCCTGTTCGGGAGAGCCTTACAAGGATGCCGACTTTTGTGTCGGAAACGAGAAAACCTTTACGTTTCTTGAGGATGTGTTGACGGAGGTCATGGAGCTTTTCCCTTCTCAATATATTCATGTTGGAGGCGACGAAGCCGGTAAGGTAGCTTGGAAAACCTGTCCTAAATGCCAAAAGCGCATGCAGGATGAGCATTTGGCTAATGTGGATGAATTACAGAGTTACCTGATCCATCGCGTAGAAGTATTTCTCAATGCTCATGGACGTAAACTGTTAGGATGGGATGAGATTTTGCAAGGAGGACTGGCGCCCAATGCTACTGTGATGTCATGGCGTGGTGAACAAGGAGGTATCGATGCCGTAAAATCCGGTCATCAGGCGATTATGACTCCCGGGTCACATTGTTATATAGATGGTTATCAAGATGCACCTTATTCCCAACCTGAGGCTATTGGCGGATATCTGCCCTTGGAAAAGGTATACTCTTATAATCCGATCCCTGCCTCACTTACACCTGATGAAGCGAAGCTGATTTATGGTGTCCAAGCCAATCTTTGGGCGGAATACATCCAGACTGACGAGCATTGTGAATACATGATTTATCCTCGTATTCTTGCGTTGGCCGAAGTGGCTTGGTCTGCTCCCGAACGAAAATCATGGACTGATTTTCGCCCGCGTGCTCTAAAAGCCGTAGCATATCTACAATCCAAGGGATATCATCCGTTTGATTTGAAAAAGGAGATCGGTAATCGGCCTGAAGCGTCAAAACCGGTTCAGCATCTTGCCTTGGGCAAAACGGTTAAATATAATGCTCCTTACAATGCGTCTTATCCGGCGCAAGGCGATAAAACCCTGACTGACGGAATCCGGGGTAGCTGGACTTACAGTGATGGGGTATGGCAGGGCTTTATTTCCCGTGATCGTTTGGATGTAACTATCGATATGGGTGAGTCGACTGCTTTGCATTCGATTGGCGCAGATTTTATGCAGGTAGTAGGTCCGGAAGTCTTTTTGCCTACCGAAGTGATAATTTCTGTTTCGGAGGATGGCAAGAACTTCACCGAATTGAGTCGTCAGACACATAAAGTAGTGAAGTCGGATGCTGTGGTCTTTAAAAACTACGCATGGAATGGGGAAGCCAAAGGACGATACATCCGCTATCAGGCTCGTGCCGGAGAAGAGTTTGGAGGGTGGGTGTTTACCGACGAAATCGTTGTAGAATAACCTTCCTCACAGAGCGGGTGAAACCAAACGTATATATTAATAAATAATAGTATTGAAAGAATGAAGAAACTACCTTATTTTGTATCATTTGCAGCTGCCTGGCTATTTATAGCAGTGGCTTCTGCGCAAGAGAATCCGGTAGATTATGTAAATCCGTTCGTCGGAACGACGAATTACGGAACAACGAACCCCGGAGCTATCTGTCCGCAGGGAATGATGTCGGTTGTTCCTTTTAATGTGATGGGGGACAAATCCGTTGGTAATAAAATAGATAAAGACAGCCAGTGGTGGTCTACACCTTATGAACATACCAATACCTATTTCACCGGATTCTCACATGTTAATCTGAGTGGAGTAGGATGTCCGGAGCTGGGCTCCTTACTTTTGATGCCCACAACCGGAAAATTGAACGTTGATTATTTACAATACGGAAGTGCCTATAAAGACGAGAAAGCCACTCCGGGTTATTACTCAAATGTTCTGACTAAATATGGGATTAAGAATGAGGTTTCGGCTACTTTGCGTACCGGAATCAGCCGTTTTACTTTTCCCAAAGGAGAAAGTAATATCCTTTTGAATCTGGGCGAAGGATTGACCAATGAAACCGGGGCTACCGTTCGTTTTGTCAGTGACACCGAAATAGAGGGGAGTAAGCTGCTCGGTACATTCTGTTATAATCCGCAGGCCGTATTTCCCATTTATTTTGTGATGCGTATTAACAAAACTCCTCGTGCACGTGGCTATTGGAAGAAGATGCGTCCGATGACGGTGGAAGCGCAGTGGGATAATACTTCCGGTAAAAATAAGCTGTATACTGCTTATACCAAAGAGATGAGTGGTGATGATATCGGTACTTGGTTTACGTTTGATACCGACGAAGGTGAAACGATCGAAGTCAGTATGGGAGTGTCGTTTGTCAGCATAGCCAATGCCCGTCTGAATTTAGAGAAAGAGCAGGCCGGAAAGGGATTTGATCAGATTCGTGCCGAAGCGCGTGCCATGTGGCAGAATGATCTTTCACGGATTCTTGTAGAAGGTGGTACCGAAGAGCAGAAAAGAGTATTCTATACCGCCATGTATCATTTGTTGATTCATCCGAATATTTTGCAGGACGTGAACGGACAATATCCGGCTATGGAAGGTAGCGAGATTCTTACGACAAAAGGCAACCGTTATACTGTATTCTCGCTTTGGGATACCTACCGTAATGTACATCAGTTGATGACACTGCTTTTCCCCGATCGGCAGTTGGATATGGTTCGTACAATGGTAGATATGTACAAGGAGCACGGATGGTTGCCCAAATGGGAGCTTTACGGGCGTGAGACACTTACCATGGAGGGTGATCCGAGTATTCCCGTTATCGTGGATACCTGGATGAAAGGGTTGCGTGACTTTGATGTACAAGCAGCCTATGAAGCTATGTATAAGTCTGCTACGACACCTGGCAAAGATAATTTAATGCGTCCCGACATAGATGATTACATTGCGAAAGGATATGTGCCCCTGACAGAGCAGTATGATAATTCTGTATCGCATGCACTGGAATATTATATAGCCGATTATGCGCTCTCACGTTTTGCCCAGGCGCTGGGAAAGAAAGAAGATGCGAAGTTATTCTACGACCGTTCGCTGGGATATAAACATTACTACTGCAAGGAGTTCGGTACATTACGTCCCATTTTACCCGACGGAACATTCTACTCTCCATTCGATCCGATGGAAGGAGCCAATTTTGCTCCGAGTCCCGGTTTTCATGAGGGGAACTCCTGGAATTATACATTTTATGTTCCCCATGATATTGCAGGCTTGACCCGATTGATGGGAGGTAAGAAGAAGTTTGTGGATAAACTGCAGAAAGTATTTGATGAAGGCTTGTATGATCCTGCCAACGAACCGGATATTGCCTATCCTTATTTATTCAGTTACTTCAAAGGAGAAGAATGGCGTACCCAGAAACAGGTGAAGCGTTTGCTTGCCGAATATTTCACTGACCGGCCTGACGGTATTCCCGGTAATGATGATACCGGTACGATGTCAGCATGGGCTATTTTCAGTATGATCGGTTTGTATCCTGATTGTCCGGGAATGCCTGATTATACGCTGACTACACCTACGTTTGACAAAGTAACCATTCAGTTGGATCCGAAATATTATAAAGAAAAAGAGCTGGTCATTACTGCTGTCCGTCCGGGAGATAATGCCGATCTGATTAAGGAGGTAAAATTGAATGGAAAGAAACATGCAGGTTATCGTATCAGTCATGAGGAGTTGGTACATGCCGGGAAGATAGAATTTATATTAAAATAAAAACAAATCAATCATGAACAAGAAAATCAAAATTGCATTTGCTTCGATGCTCGCTGTGCCGCTGTTGGCGTGTGCGCAAGTCCGTACGGAACAAACCTTTGAGAAGGGATGGAAGAAAAAGAGCACTGTCTGAAACCAGTCACGATACACATACC
>OGXV01001655.1_pt1 | contig 12896 bp, 13 predicted proteins | sample 1576391 | NCBI WGS metagenome assembly OGXV01 (sample SAMEA3541586, study PRJEB24748) | human gut metagenome | biome: human gut; feature: human-associated habitat; material: faeces | place: China | collected 2012 | reverse complement strand
AGTGAATTCCGATAGGGATCAGCACTGCGAACCCCCTGAAGCTAGATAGTAATCTAAGCAGCAGAAATCCCCTTGCTAAAGCAAGGCGAGGAAGTCAATTTTGTTATAGAATGTTTAGCATAAAATAAATTAAATAAAGGATTTTAGTAATTATGGCTGATTATATCGTAGCAATTCCTGCTCGCTATGCTTCAACTCGTCTTCCAGGCAAACCTTTAGCTGATTGTGACGGTATGCCGATGATCAAGAGAGTAGCTTTGCAGGCTCTAAATTCTAAAGCTAAGCGCATTATTATCTGTGTTGATGATGAAAGGGTGTCTCAAGCTCTAGAAGGGGTTGATGTTGAGGTATGCATGACCTCTCAAGATTGCAAATGCGGTACAGATCGAATTGCAGAGATGTTACAGAAACTTGATATAGCTCCTGAAACAGTAGTAGTAAATATTCAGGGAGATGAGCCTTTAATTAATCCTGAGCATATTGATAAAGTAGCTAATCTTTTAATTGATAGTGGCGCAGACATGTCCACACTTTGTGCAAAAATTACTGAAATTAAAGATGTTTTTGATCCTAACTGTGTAAAGGTAGTTATGGATTGTAAGGGTACTGCTTTGTATTTTAGCCGTGCACCAATTCCTTATGAGCGTGATAATTTCAAGAATGAAAGCATCTCTAAGTTGCAATATCCTCATTATCATCACATCGGTATCTATGGCTATAAAGCTAAGACTGTCGTCGCTTATAGTTCTATGAGTCAGGCTGAAATAGAAAAATGTGAATCATTAGAGCAGTTAAGACTGTTGAATTTAGGATATAAGATTGCTGTAGGTATTACCGAGCGCCCGCCAGAGACAGGTGTTGATACTGCCGAGGATTTAGTTCGTATCAATGAAATTTTAAAGCGTAATCATTAAGTAAAAATATTAGGCTATTTATAAGTAGTAATTAAATTCTTAGTTAATCATACAATCACAAAAAGCTGATCTCCATAATATGGAGATCAGCTTTTCACATTTTAAATATCAACAATCAAGTATAAATCACCCTTTTTTTTAGGATATGGGATCTATATCAATATATGTTGAAAATTATTTTTTATACTTCAACATATGACGTCAGACGTCAGTTCTGTTGCAGAGGGGTTTATGAAGTTTTTGAAGCTTATAGATGAGTATCTTGAGATGAGTATTTGCGTAGCATTAATTTCAGTTATTGCTATTGTTTTAGGTCTTCAAGTATTCATGCGTTATGTTATGCAAAATTCTTTGTCTTGGTCCGAAGAACTAGCTAGATATTTGTTTATTTGGTTGATTTATATAGGTATTTCTTACGGAGCAAAAATTATGCGCCATATAAAAATAGATGCAAGTCTATATTTATTTCCTAAAAAATGGCGAGCTTACATAGTAATAATTGGGGATTTTTTATTTTTAATATTCTGTTTCATTGTTATTACCTACTCGGCGCTATTAGTAAATAGACAAATTATGTTAAGCCAAACTTCTCCTGCAATTGGGATGCCAATGTGGATCGTATATGCCGCGCCTGGTGTTGGATTTTTTTTAACAGCGATTAGACAGATACAAACAATTATTTATAGATCTAAAAAGATAAAAGAAAACATAAATTACGATCCTTCTGAAGAATTAAATATATAAGGAGAAAAAGGTATGGCTGTCATATTATTATTTGTATCTTTAGCAATTCTCCTTATTTTAAATGTACCTGTAGGAATTTCTTTAGGATTTTCTGCAATGGTAGCTATTGCTTTTGGAAGTTCCTCTCTTACTTTAATTTCATTAACTCAATCATTAGTTACATCCTGTGATTCCTTCCCTATTTTAGCAATTCCTATGTTTATTCTTGCTGGAGATTTGATGAGTGCAGGAGGCGTATCTACAAGAATCCTAAATGTTTGTAATATCTTTTTTGGTAGGGTAACTGGTGGCTTAGCTATTGTTACAGTGCTTGTTTGCATGTTTTTCGCCGCTGTTTCAGGATCGGGGCCGGCTACAGTTGCAGCCGTTGGCACAATGGTTATCCCTACAATGTTAAGACAAGGTTATAGTAAAAGCTTTTGTTTGGCTCTTGTTGCTACAGCTGGCGCTATAGGCGTCATTATTCCGCCTTCTATCCCTATGGTAATTTTTGGCGTTGCTACAGGAACATCTGTAACAGATCTTTTTATGGCTGGTTTTGTCCCAGGTATTCTTATTGGAATTTCATTAATTGTTTATTGTTATTTTCATTGCAAAAAAAATAATATTAGATCTAATGAAAGTTCTCCTTCAAAAAAAGAAGCTTTTAAGGCTATCTATGATGCTAAATGGGCGTTAATAAATCCGATTATCATTTTAGGTGGTATTTATGCAGGCATTTTCACTCCTACAGAGGCGGCCTCTGTAGCGGCTCTTTATGCTTTTGTTTGTGGCTGTTTTTTTCATAAAGAATTAAATTTAAAAAAGCTTTTTAAAGCCATTTCAACATCTTGCTCTACAACTGCTACAACGATGGTTATTTTAGGATGTGCATCAGCTTTTACTAAGATAATCATGGTTGAACAAATACCAGCTCTTATAACGCAAAGTTTTTTAAGTTTAACCACCAACGGTATTATATTAATCATATTAATCAATATATTATTGTTGATAGTTGGCTGTTTTATGGATACAACACCAGCTATTTTAGTTTTAGCTCCAATATTAATGCCTATTGCAAAAGCTATTGGTTTAGATCCAGTACATTTTGGAATAATTATGGTTGTGAACTTGGCTATTGGGTTTACAACTCCTCCTTTAGGCATAAACCTTTTCGTTGCGTCAAGAATATCTAATTCACCTATGGAAGTCATTTTAAAAGGAATAATGCCTTTTATTACCGTAATGATAATAAATTTATTACTGATATCTTTTATACCAGGGATATCTATGACGTTACCAAATTTATAATTTTTAACAAATATCAAGGAGTTATTTATGTTAAGAAATATAAAAAAGAAGACTTTGTGCGTAGCTATTATTGCTACAGGTATATGTGCTTTAAACACTTCTTATGCTGAGGATAAGGTTGTTTTACAGTTTGCTAATGTCGCCAATCAATCAGGAAAAGAAGCTGGCGCGTTATTAAAAAAATTGGTTGTGGAAAAGAGCAATGGCTCATTAGATATTAATTTATATAACGATAATTCTTATGGTGATGATCGTGTTGCAACTGAGTCTGTAATTTTAGGTGAGATTGATATGGTGAATACACCGACCTCTCCTATTGCAAATATGATGCACGATTTATATTTATATGATGCGCCATTTCTTTTTGATGATTCATCAGAAGCTTTTAAATGGTTTGACAGTGAGCTCGGTAAAAAAGTTAATAGTGTTGTAACATCAAAAGGTTTGAAACTTTTAGCTGTATGGCAAAATGGTTTCAGAATGTATACCAATAACAAAGTTCCTGTAAAAGTTCCTGATGATATTAAAAATCAGAAATTAAGAACCATGGAGAATGAGATTCAGCTTGCAATGTGGAAAAATTGGGGAGCAAATCCAACACCGATGGCTTTTACAGAAGTTTTATCAGCTCTTCAGCAAGGAACTATTGATGCTCAAGAAAATCCTCTAGCTTTAATTGATTCTAATCATTTTTATGAAGCTCAAAAATACATATCTCTTACAGGGCATGTATATGGACCTCATTTTGTTATGATAAATCAGGAAAAATTTGATGCTTTATCTGAAAATCAACAAAAAGCTTTACTAGAATCAGTTGAAGAGGCAACTAAATTGCAAAGATCTAGAGCTGTAGAAATTGATAATCAGTTAAAAGATAAATTTAAACAGTTAGGTAATGAGGTGGTTGAAATAAGTCCTGCTGAAAAAGAAATTTGGAGAAAACAAGCAATTGATGGCAAGGTTTATGATTTAGTTAAAAACAAGATGGATAATCCTGAAGTTTTAGATAAAGTTTTACAAAAACAATATTAAGAATATAGGTATCAGAAAATATTTCTGATACCTTGATTTATGAGATTTTATTATGGATAAAATTAAAATTGGCATTATTGGATGCGGTAAAGTAGCGCACTTTCATGCTAAAGCTATAAATAATTTAAATAATTGTGTTTTAGTCGCAGCCTGTAATCATACAGAAGCTAAGCTTAAAAGCTTTTGTGAGGCATACGATATTCACGGATATTTAGATTGCGAGGAGATGATTGAAAAAGAACAGCTTGATGTTGTAACCATTTGTACTCCTCATCCAACCCATGCAGAAATTGCTATTAAGTGCGCAAATCGTCATTGTCATATTTTAGTTGAAAAGCCTTTAGCGGTTAATTTAGAAGAAGCCGATGCTATGATCAAAGCGGCTCGAGAAAATAGAGTTTTATTAGGAACCTTAGTACAAAGACGCAATTATTTGCCATGTCTACGTATTAAAAAAGCTATTGATGCTAATAAATTAGGGGTTCCTATTTTAGCTCAAGTGACCATGTTAGGATGGAGATCTGAGGATTATTACAATAGTGATCCTTGGCGTGGCTCAATTGCTGGAGAGGGGGGAGGAGTTTTAGTTTCACAAGCTTCACACCAAATTGACCTCTTAAATTGGTATATGGGCGAGATTGATTCTATTTATGGTTTGGCAGCTAATTTTAATCATCCTTATATCGAAGTTGAAGATAGTGCTGTTGCGGTAATTAAGTACAAATCAGGAGCTTTAGCTACTGTTCTTGTAAGCAATAGTCAAAACCCAGCTCTTTACGGCAAGGTCCATGTCTTTGGTAGTAATGGCTCCTCAGTTGGAGTTCAAACTGATGGTGGTCAGATGTTTATTGCTGGAATGTCTGAAATTGAAGAGCCTCCTGTTACTGATATGTGGAATGTACCTGATGATAGTGTTTCATTAGGAGCCTTAGTTAGTGCTGATAAAGAGTTTTTTAATAGCGTTGATAAGATGATCTATTTCCATCAATTACATATTGAAAACTTTGTGAATGCTATTTTAGGTAAAGATAAGCTTTTAGCCGATGGCGAGGCTGGACGCGCTACAGTTGAGGTATGTGAAGCTATTTATGCCATATCAAAGAATCCTAATATGATTTGGAAAAGTAGTGAACATCGCGCTTAATTAGTATTGAGATCAAATCTTGGAGAAAAATATGACTCTTTATTGTTATAACGAAGCTTGCACTAAAGATTTTTTGAATTTGGAGCAGGATATTGTCTTAGCTAAAAATTCAGGATTTGATCTCATTGAAATACGTTTTGATTGTCTTTTAGAGTATTTAAAGCATCATAGTTTACAAGATCTTAAAGATCTTTTAGAAAAGACCAATATAAAGCCACATGCTTTAAATGCTCTTTATATTTATCCTGAGTTTTTATCTTCAGGTAATGATGAAAATAAGGATAAGGAGATATATAAAACACTAGATCTAATTGTCTCTTTGCATCAACAATTAGGTATAGATAAATGTATTGTTGTGGCGCCTCTTCTTGAAGATGAGTCTTTATGTTCCAAATATGAGCGCGCTGAAACTAAACAAAATTGTGTAAGAATTTTAAATTTTTTATCTCAGCATTATCCATATATAAACTGGATTTTTGAGCCAGTAGGACTTTCACGGAGTTTAGTGCGTGATGCTAGTTTTGCTTATGAGATTATTTTAGATGTTAAAGCATTAAATGTAGGATTAGTTCTTGATTCTTATAATCTTTATCTAAAAGATAGAAAATCTAATTATGATTTTAAACATATAGATGTAAATAAAATTATGGCCATTCATCTTATGAATGGAATTAAAGTGAGTGTTAGTGAAAAAATCTTAGATCAAAGATATAGAGTTTTTTGTGATGAGGGTGATGCTATTGATATAGCAAGCTTTTTAAGAGCGCTTGATGATATTAACTATAAAGGAATGGTGTCAACAGAGATTTTTAATAGCTCATATTGCAAAATGTATTCACAAAAAGAAATTATTCAAAAAGCATTTAATAGTCTTTTTAATGCTTTACAAGACTGTGATAGAATTTTAGGAACGAACAATAACACAATATAAAATATATTATGCCTACTTTTACACAGAATAACCTTGAAAATTTGATTCAAAATTGTATGAATACCTCTTTGAGTGTATATAAACTTAAATCCAAGGTTGATCTAATAGCTGAAACTATCATAAAAATGATTCAGGAAGGGTATTTAAAAAAAGAAGAGTCTCTTCCTCCTGAGATGGAATTAGCTAAACTTTTAGGAGTAGGTAGAAGTTCGATTCGCGAAGCTGTAAAACTTTTAGTAAGTCAAAATATTTTAGAAATTAAAAGAGGTTTAGGAACTTTTGTTGCCAAAAATCCTGGTGTGTTGCCAGATCCTTTTGGGTTTCGTTTTTACAAAGACAAACTTCAATTAGGATATGATTTATGCGAAATAAGATTGCTTATAGAGCCAAAATTAGCAGAAAAAGCGGCTGAAATCGCGACAAAAGAGCAAGTGGAAAAAATATGTGAAGCTCATGAAGAAATTAAGAGACTTGTAAATATAGGAAAAAATCATTCTTCTGTAGATATTTCTTTTCACTCTAGTATAGCTACATGTTTTCCGAATTGTGTTTTGCCATCAATTATGGATATTATTTATGCTTCTATTGATTATGTTATTAATCTTAATGATAGAACTTTATGTAAAGAGGCTATTGATACTCATGAAATGATTGTGCAAGCTATCTTAAATAAGGATGGAAAAGCTGCTAGTGAAGCTATGAAATTACATATTGCCCAAATTCAAAATGATATTAAATTAAGACAAAAAGCACAAAATAGTTAAATAAGAAGAAATTAAGTATTTATTAAAAAAATTTCTAGCTAAAAAAATACATTTGCACCTTGATGATATTAGTATCATAATAATTATGCTTGTCGGAGTGCCTTATGGCTGAGATTGCATTTGCAAAATCCGTAAACCTGATTGGGATAATCCCCGCGTAGGAAACAACAGCCCTTCGGCATGCACCAGATATAACAACATTGAGGACATGCCAATGCAAAATAAAAAATCCCCCCAGAAATTTTGCGTAAATAAAAGCCGCATCTATATAAATGGTTCTTCTGATGATATCCAAGTTCCTTTTGATAAGGTTGAGTTATCTAACGGTGAATCAATTTTGATGTATACCGTTGAAGGTAATACAGATAATGTACGTGCTATGCCTAAATTGCGTGAGAATTGGCAAGCAAAGAGTCCTTGTGGCGATAAATTTAAGGTTAAAAAGACCCAATTAGATTGTGCTCGTGAGGGTATTGTTACCAAAGAGATGGAATATGTTGCTATCCGTGAATCCTATAAGCACGGAGACAATATGGCCTTTACCCCTGACGATGTTAAAAATGCCTTAGCTCGTGGTGTTGCGGTTATTCCGGCTAATATTAACCATCCTGAAGTTGAGCCGATGATTATCGGTAAAGATTTTTCTGTTAAGGTTAATGCTAATATTGGCGCTTCATCTTTATCATCAAATTTTGATGAAGAAATTTCTAAATTGCGTTTATCTTTAAAACACGGTGCAGATACAGTTATGGATCTTTCCACCGGTATTAAGGATTTAACCTCTTTACGTGAAGCCATTTTAAGAGCATCTCCGGTACCTATTGGAACTGTACCGATTTATGAGGCTTTAGATAGAGCACATGGTGATATTAATCTTTTAACCTGGGATCTATTTAAGCAAACAGTGATTGATCAGGCCAGACAGGGTGTTGATTATTTCACTATTCATGCAGGTTTAATCTCCTCTTTATTACCGCACGCAGCAGCACGTATGCTTGGTATCGTGTCTCGTGGCGGCTCAATTATGGCTAATTGTATGGTGCGTCGTGACGAGGAGAACATGGCGTATACTCACTTTGATGAGCTGTTGGAAATTTGTCATGACTATGATGTAGCCTTATCTTTAGGTGATGGTTTACGTCCTGGTTGTATTGCTGATGCTTGTGATAAGGCTCAATATGGTGAGTTAATGGCCATCGGTAAATTAGCCTCACGTTGCTATGAAGCTGGTGTACAGTGCTTTATTGAGGGGCCTGGACATGTACCTTTAAATCGTGTTGAAGAAAATCAGCGCTTAGAAGAAAAATTCTGTCACAATGCTCCTTTCTATACTTTAGGACCTTTAGTTACCGATATAGCTCCAGGATATGATCATATTACTTCTGCTATTGGTGGTTGTAATATCGCCACTTATGGTACAGCAATGTTGTGTTATGTCACCCCTTCTGAGCACTTGGCCTTACCAACTCCAGAAGATGTGAAGACTGGTCTTATAACTTATAAATTAGCCGCACATGCTGCTGATATTGCTAAAGGCTTGCCTGGTGCAACCTTAAGAGATGATGCTATGGCTCGTGCTCGTGCTGAGTTTAGATGGCACGATCAATTCGCCTTATCTTTAGACCCTGAGCATGCCTATGAGGTTTGGAAATCACAGATGCCAGATGAGTGTGAAACTCGTGGTCATCAGCCTGCCTATTGTTCCATGTGTGGTCCGCGCTTTTGTCCGATCCGCTTAAACCGTTTTTTACAGGAAAAATACAATGTTAAAAAATAGTTTAAGACCTTATGTTTTGCTAATTGCAGGTGTAGATTCAGGTGGTGGAGCTGGTATCACTGCAGATTGTTTAACTGTTTTTGATACAGGCTCTTGGCCTTTACCTTGTGTGAGCGCTTTAACTGCACAATCACTTTTACAAGTTGCAAGTGTTGAAGCGGTTAATGAGGAAATCTTTAAAAAGACTATGGATACTGCGATCTCAGATTGGGATCGTCCATCTGCAATTAAAATTGGTGTGATTACCTCGCAAAAGATCCTCTCTTTATTACTTGATTATTTAGAGGGACCTTTACAAGGAATTCCTGTGGTATGGGATCCGGTTTTATGCGCAACTGCAGGTGGTATGGATAGTGCTGATCTGCATAAAGATTTAGAGCGTATTTTAAAAGTAAGTACGGTTTTTACCCCTAATTTGCCTGAGGCTTTAGCGTTAACTCAGTCATCAAGTGAAGATTCAATCTATTCTGTAGCTTCAAAGCTTAAGGATAAAGGCGCCGTAGCAGTAATTGTTAAAGGTGGACACAATGATAAAGCTACATATGCTGTAGATACCTTAATTACACCTACTTTAAAGACTACTTTAACGCATAAAAAAGTTTTGGGTAATGGTGTTCATGGTGGAGGTTGCGCTTTATCGTCAGCTATTGCTTCATTTTTAGCTCAACGTTTTGCGATTGAAGATGCTATAGTTTTAGCCTCAGCTTATGTCTATCGTGGCATTAAGGCTCCAGCTTTAGATACTAATACTGTAAGACCTCCTTGTGGTCATCATGGTATTGATTTTACTTTAGCGGATATGCCTGAAGTCGCTGAGGAAGGTTTTCCTCAAGAAGGAGGACCTTTTGCGCCATGTCCGATGAAATTAGGTCTATATCCTGTAGTTGATAGTCCTGAGTGGATCGAAAGACTCTTAAAACTTGGAGTTAAGACTATACAGCTACGAATTAAAGATAAAGAAGATCCTAAGCTTTATGACAAGATTGTTAAAGCTGTGGCGCTTGCCTCTGAGTATAAAGCTCGTCTTTTCATTGATGATCATTATGAATTAGCTATTAAAGCTAAAGCTTATGGTGTGCATTTAGGCATGGAAGATCTGCGTGAAGCTGATATTTGCAAGATTAAAGAGGCCGGTTTGCGCTTAGGAGTTTCCACCCATGGCGCCTATGAGCTTTTAAAAGCTTTGCAATTGAAACCATCCTATATAGCATTAGGCCATATTTTCCCCACTCAAAGTAAACAGATGCCTTCTAAACCTCAAGGAGTTAATAAGCTTGCATTAGAACAGCGTCTTGTAAACGATCTTATGCCTACTGTCGCAATTGGGGGTATCAAGCTTTATAACGTTCAAGATGTTTTAGCTACAGGTGTAGGTTCAGTTGCGCTAATTACAGGTATTACAAAAGCCTCAGATCCTGATGCTGAATGCAAGGTCTGGCTTGATATATGCGGAAGCGGGGATGAGGAAGATGCACATTAGTATAAATGACGAATTAAAAGAAACAAACTCCACCACTCTTTTAGAGCTCATTGAATCATTAGCTTTACCATCACAAGGGGTAGCAGTAGCTTTTGACGGTGAGATTGTCCCTAAAAATAACTGGGAGCAATTTGAGCTTAAAGAAGGAATGGCGCTTGATATTTACAATATGGTTGCAGGAGGTTAATCCATGTCAGATAAGTTAATTTTAGCAGGAAAGGAATTTGATAGTCGCCTTATTATCGGTACTGGTAAATATGCCTCAGGTGAGGCTTTACACGCATCAGCTGTAGCATCAGGAGCACAAATTGCTACTATGGCTGTTAAGCGTATTGACATGCGTACTCATAAAGATGAGATTATCAAGCCCTTATTAGATTTAGGTATTACCTTAATGCCTAATACTTCAGGGGCTAAAAATGCCAAAGAGGCAATCTTTGCTGCGAATTTAGCTAAAGAGGCTTTAGGCACAGATTGGGTCAAGGTTGAGATTCATCCGGATGTAAAGTATCTATTACCAGATCCAATTGAAACCTTCAAAGCTTGTGAAGAACTTATTAAGCAAGGATTTAAAGTTTTCCCTTATATTCAAGCTGATCCAGTTTTAGCTCGTAAACTTGAAGATTTAGGTGTAAGTGCAGTTATGCCTTTAGGCGCACCAATTGGTTCTGCTCGAGGTATCGAAACTGCACAGATGATCAAGATCATCATTGAGCAATGCCATGTTCCTGTAATTGTTGATGCAGGTATTGGTGCTCCTTCTGAGGCAAGTTTAGCCTTTGAATTAGGTGCAGATGCAGTTATGGTCAATACAGCTATTGCAGCTGCCGGTGATTGTATTGCTATGTCTGAGGCTTTTGCCTGTGCTTGTAAAGCAGGACGTATGGCTTATAGAGCAGGTTTAGCTGGTAGAACGGAAACTGCAAGAGCCACTTCTCCTATGGAAGCCTTCTTAAAGGAGGCTATGAAATGAGTTTTTTTGATGAAATCTCAAAGATTGATGTCGACAAGTTTGCATCTTTAGTTGATAGCAGAACTGATGCCGATGTAGAGCGCGCTATTGCTAAAGAAGGACGTCATACTATTGAAGATTTTGCGGCATTAATCTCTGAAAATGCTCGTAAGCATTATTTAGATGTAATGGTAAAAAAATCTATGCAATTGACCCGTAAGCGTTTTGGTCGTTGCATTAATATGTATTTGCCTTTATATCTGTCAAATTTATGCTCTAACAAATGCACTTATTGTGGATTTTCTGTCTTAAATAAGTTCAAACGTGTAGTTTTAACTTTAGACGAGGTTGAAGAGGAATTACAGGCGATGAATGAGATGGGATATTACAATATCCTGTTAGTCTCAGGTGAAAATGAGCATCGCTGTGGTATGCCTTATTTTAGAGAGGTCTTACCTTTAACTCGCAAGCACGCCACTTATCTGCAGATGGAAGTTCAGCCTATGTCCACTGAGGATTATGCAGAACTTAAGACTTTAGGTTTAGATAGTGTTTCTGTTTATCAGGAAACCTATCATCCTGATACTTATAAGGCCTGTCACTTAGGTGGTAAAAAAGCTGATATGCGTTGGAGAATGGAAACTCCTGATCGCTTAGGTCAAGCTAAAATTGACAAAATCGGTATGGGAGCTCTTTTAGGTCTTTATAACTGGAAGGTCGATCTTTGTGCGGTAGCTATGCATGTTTTATACATGCGCGAGCATTATTGGCAGAGCAATTTAAGTATTTCCTTCCCGCGCATTAGACCGTCAGCAGGTGGTTTCCAACCGCATTCACCGGTATCAGATGCTAAGCTTTTACAGATTATTTGTGCTTGGCGTATTTTTGATAACGAGTTAGATTTAACTATTTCAACTCGTGAGAGTGCTTCTTTCCGTGATCTTTTATTACCTGTGGGTATTACTGCTTTTTCAGCAGGGTCTTCTACTGAACCTGGTGGTTATGCGCATAAAGGTAAGTATTTAGAACAATGGACTGTAAATGATGACAGATCTGTAGATGAGGTCGTAGCAGTTATGGAACAACATGGCTTTGAAGCTGTATTCCAAAATGCCTCTACCACTTACTTTAAAAATGTCAGTGCTTAAATATTAGTATCGATAAGCCTTCAAGTGGATCGCTTGGAGGCTGTTAATTTTTTAATATTTTTCTTTTCCCCTGAATATAGATAAGGCATTTTTGCCATGATCTAAACGTTTGTAACTTTAATTTCTATATACAACGTTCTATTTGATAGCTACTTTGATATTCGTTAAAATAGATTTAAATTCTTCATGTAAAATTAGGTTCTAGCGCTGGATTTCTATGAAAAAATTACTTATTTTAGGAACACTTATTGCTTTAAGTGTGGGTAGTGCTTATGCCTCTGTACGCATTGATGTCAAAAATGAGTCTAGTGAAGATTGCTCTTTAGCGATTAATGCCAGAACAGATAAAACTAAATGGTTAACTGAAGGTTGGTATGTCTTTGCCTCAGGAGAGGAAGCTCCGATCATTTTAGATAGTATTAACGATATACATAACGTATATATCTATAATGATTGTACTAAGGACAATATCCCCGCAGGAGCTGAGACTAAAAAAGTCTGGGTTAATACCAATTTAAAATTTAGAGATGAAGTTCCTCGCGAAAATCAACAGGGATATGAAGAGGTTACCTTTGTAAGGTTGACAACAGGAAAATATACCATCTCGGCAAATTAAAAAATGTAAGCTTTTGGAGCAAGCATTATCTCCTCAAAAAAGCTGTGTTAGTATTTACAGACTTTTTTGAGGAGTTTTTTTTGTGACTATTGATATCTATACCT
>OGXV01001652.1_pt1 | contig 12904 bp, 7 predicted proteins | sample 1576391 | NCBI WGS metagenome assembly OGXV01 (sample SAMEA3541586, study PRJEB24748) | human gut metagenome | biome: human gut; feature: human-associated habitat; material: faeces | place: China | collected 2012 | reverse complement strand
CGGATGGCGGCCCACCGGCCCGCCGGCAGGGTATCCAGCGTATCTGCCACGGAAAAGACCTCCTTTTAGGGGAGTGGTCTATCCTATGCCGCCTGTAGGGCGGCGGTCACAGCCACGTCTCGTCGAAGCCATAGGGCAGCAGCTCCTTCAGGGCGAAGTGCTTGGCCTCCCCCTTGTCGTTGAGGCAGATGACCTCCATCTGGGGGGCGAATTCCTGCATCACCTGCCGGCAGGAGCCGCAGGGGACGCAGTAGTCCTCGCTCTTCCCAGCGATGACGATGCGTTTGAAATCCCGATGGCCCTCACTGATGGCCTTGAAGATGGCGGTGCGTTCGGCACAGATGGTGAGGCCGTAGGCGGCGTTTTCAATGTTGCAGCCGGTGAACACCGTGCCGTCACTGCACTCCAGCGCCGCACCCACGGGAAAATGGGAATAGGGGCTGTAAGAACGGTCCAGCATGGCAATGGCGGCCCGGCACAGTTCCTGTTCTGTCATGGGATGACCTCCTTTTGCACTTAGGTGGGAAAGCCCTTTTGGGGTCATTGTAGCGCATTTTGCCCGGCCCGTCAAGGCAGGCCTCAGTCCTCCAGCAGCAGGCGCAATGCATCATCCGTGGGGAGCTCCAGCTCCGGCACGGCGGCGTTCAGATCCTGTACCTGCTGGGCAGTGAGGGAATAGACACCGTCCTCGTCCGGCTCCAGCCCCTGCTGGGACAGCCACTGGCGGGCCTGCTGGGCCAGCTCCGGGCAGCCTATGAGAACGTAGTCTGCCGGGTCGGAAGGCTCCTGCCTCTCTGTGCCGCCGGAGGCGAAGGTCAGACCGCCGTCAGTATTTCTGAGAGTATCCAGAGCATGATCACATCGTTTCCACAGGAAGCAAAGGATCTGACGAAATGGGTAGACGAGGTGACAAACGGTGATACGGAATTTGCGTCCATGATACAGCAGGGCGTGGACAAAATAACGGATACGGTTGAGACCTTTTTTGAAGATGATATTTTTTCAAAGGTACAGACCTATCTTACATCGATCACAAGCGGTGTCATCTATGGAGTCAAGTTTGTTTTAAATGTGATCATCGGTCTGATCATTTCAGTTTATGTGATGGCGGACCAGGAACATTTTGCCGGACAGGCAAAAAAGATCGTATATGCACTGTTTAAACCGGTGCGTGCTAATGTCATTGTTGATACTGTCCGTAAGAGTAATGAGATTTTCAGCGGCTTTATCAGTGGTAAAATTTTAGATTCGGCGATCATTGGTGTGCTTGCCTATATCGTGCTTGCAATCATGAAGATGCCGGATACGGTGTTAGTCGCCGTGATCATTGGTGTTACCAATGTTATACCGTTTTTCGGTCCGTTTATCGGTGCGGTGCCGTCCTTTATCATTATTGTGCTGCAGAATCCGATACAGGGATTATATTTCCTGATCTTTATCGTTGTTTTACAGCAGATCGACGGAAATATCATTGGACCGAAGATCCTTGGAAGTTCTACCGGATTATCGGCATTCTGGGTTGTGTTTGCAATTCTGGTATTTGGCGGATTATGGGGATTCCCGGGAATGTTGCTCGGAGTGCCGCTTATGGCAGTAATTTATTATATTGCACAGAAAACAGTGTCTTATTTATTGAAAAAACGCGGACTTACAGCAGATACATCGGCATATGTATATCTGACAAAAGTTGACAGGGAGAGCAACCAGCCGGTTTATGATAAGAATCCGACCAAAAAAGAGCTGAAAAAGCATCGCGAAAAGCATATAGAAGAGAGTAAAAAAGAAGAAAAAGATCAATGACAGAAAAGAGGGGGAGCAGACTGCAAACCCCCTTTTTTTGCGTGTATCATAGCATTTTTTCTTAGATTAATTTTTGACATCTATATGTGCGTATGATAAACTAAGAACAAAAGAAGCAGCAAAAGAATAGCGCGTTCAAAGGTGGCATAATTTTGGATAAATATGAATATAAATTAAAACTGGATCAGATGAAATCACTGACTGCCGAACATAATTATGAAAAGGCAGCAGAGATAGCTGATACGATCAACTGGAATAAAATAAAAAATGTAAATGCACTTGTAAAAGTTGGAGAAATTTATGAGAATACCGGTCGTCTGGAGGACAGTCGTGAAGTTTTGCTCATGGCATATGACAGATCACCGATTGGAAGGATGATCATTTTCCGCCTGGCAAAGGTTGCAATCAAAATGAAAAATTTTGATGAGGCGAAGGATTATTATCAGGAGTTTGTGGAGATCGCACCGCATGATAATTTAAAATATGTGCTGAAATATGAGATCTGCAAAGCGCAGGGTGCAAATATAGAGACTCTGATCGGAATCTTAGAGGAGTTAAAAGAGCAGGAATATACCGAAGAATGGGCATTTGAACTTGCATGTCTGTACCATAAAGCGGGTATGGCAGATAAGTGTGTGGAGGCATGTGATGAGCTGGTTCTGTGGTTTGGAGAAGGTCCATATGTGGAGCGTGCCTTAGAGCTGAAGATGATCTATCAGCCATTAAATAAACAGCAGGAAGAAAAGTACCGGAGATTCTGTCAGAAACGTGAAGGCGTTGTTGAGGTCAGACCGGAGGAGGAACTTGATTCGGGGGAGATCGTTAATGAAACCGTGCAGATACCGGATGTGAAACTTTCACCGGAGCGGTTTAATACACAGAATCTGCAGGAAGAATTACAAAAAAGCATGCAGCAGATCATGCAGGCAACGGAAAAAGAAACCGTCACGGACAGTATGGATAATATCAAAAAACTCGTGGAGGAGATCCCTTATCTGCAGCTTCCGAAAGAAGAATATGATCAGTCCGGGGAAGATGAAAATAATCTGGCACATATAGAGTCGGATCACGAGATCGATGATTCATTAAAGATAAATTTTAAAGAGCTGCTTGCGGAAGAACATGACGGACAGCTTGGAATGTATATGCCGGAAAAAACGGCATTAGAGCATCAGATTACCGGTCAGATGAGTATTGAAGAAGTTCTTGCCGAGTGGGAAAAAACAAAATATGCTGCCGAAGTTGCATTAGAAGATGCAAAGCAGCGCAGACTTGAATCGGCAAAGGCACGCGCCCTGCAGGAAGCTGAAGAAATTATGGGACGCCTTGCTGATATTATTCCAAAACTTGATGCAGGCATTGCTCCGAAAGATATACTGCAGGATCAGTATATAGAAGGCAAGCCGCTGGAAAATGACAGGGCAGCAGCTATGGTTGCAAACATGAATCAGATCTTGCAGGAAGAGATCGAACGGATCTCGACTGAGACGGCAAACATTGATAAACAGCTTGCAAAGGCAGCCGGATCGGCAGCGACTGAAACCGCATCGCAGATAGCCGGATCGGTGGCGACGGAAACTGCACCGCAGATAGCCGGATCGGTGGCGGCGGAAACCGCACCGCAGGCAGCTGCATCAGAGGAAGAAACGTCCGGGCAGGAAGAACCATCAGAACTGGAAGTGAATGAGGATGAGATCGCAGAAGAAGTATCAGAGATGATGCAGACCCCGGAGAATATGGAAATTCCTGAGGAGGATCAGCTACAGGAATCCTGGACAGAAGAGGAAAAGGAAGATTTTTCTCAAGCAGATCAGGAAGATGAAATGCCGGAGGTAAGGGCACAAGAGCAGTCGGCAGATGATTATGATGTAATTACTGCCGATACGATCGACCTTGGAAAAGTGGTAACGGATCAGACATTAGCAGAGACAGTAGAACATACTGTTGACGCGGAAAGTGTTCTTCCACAGATCAGTGAGCCTGAAGATGAGGAAGATTTTGAGGCGGTTACATCTTTGAGTGAAGAACTGCGAGGGATATTTACTTATTTTGTTTCGATAAAAGGAATGGAAGAGCAGATATGTCAGGCACTTACAGGTGCGGCAAGACATCTGAAAACAGGGAAGGATGCCTCCACCGGAAACATGGTGATCCAGGGTGGAAGCGGAAGTGGAAAAACAGTTCTTGCAACGGCTATGGTAAAAGCCTTACAGAAGGAAACCGGAAGGCCGAAGGGCAAGGTTGGAAAGATCGAAGCATCTGCATTAAATAAAAAGGATGTTGCATCGTTACTAAAGAAGATTTCCGGTGGGTGTCTGATCATTGAGAAAGCAGGCGATATTTCCAAAGAAACAGCAGTCAGGCTGTCACTTCTTCTTAAAAGTGATACAAGCGGATTATTTGTCATTATGGAAGATACACATCGTGGAATTGAGAAAGCACTTGGCAGGGACGAGGGATTTGCTTCCCGTTTCTCTGAGAAAATCAATATTCCGATATTTACCAGTGATGAGCTTGTCTCATTTGCAAAAGCATATGCAAATGAACTTGGATATACAATAGACGAGATGGGTATTCTGGCACTTTATAACAGTATCAGCAATATTCAGAAATATGACAGGGCAACAACACTCACAGAGGTAAAGGAAATCGTGGATGATGCGATCAGTAAATCTGAAAAGGGCGGTTTACGAAAAGCATTTAGTATCATCACATCCAGAAGATATGATGATGAAGATTATGTGATTCTTCGCGAAAAAGATTTTGGAATCTAAAATATACAGGCTATAATCATGACATAAAAATAAAGGGGTGTAAGGGTATGGCTAATTTTTCAGAGTTGGATCGCTATTTATTTGGACAGGCGACGCATTATGAGATTTACCGCAAACTGGGGGCACATTTTACGGATCAGTATGGAATCCGTGGTGTATGTTTTGATGTATGGGCTCCGAATGCCGCAAGAATCTGGGTAATCGGTTCTTTTAACGGATGGGATGAAACGGCAGATGAAATGACAAGGCTTGAGCCGGATACGATGGGAATATTTGAATTGTTTATTCCTGGTATAGAGGAAGGGGCTCTGTATAAGTATCTGATCGAGACGAAAGATGGCAAGCGGCTTTATAAAGCAGATCCATATGCAAATTATGCGGAACTTCGTCCGGGAACAGCATCTGCAGTCGCAGATATAGATCATTTTAAATGGACTGATGAAAAATGGATGGAAGAGCGTGCTAAGACCAAAGATGTCTATGCAAAACCTATGGCAATCTATGAGGTGCATCCGGGTTCCTGGAAACGCCATCCGGGCAGAGAGGATGACGGATTTTACAGTTACAGGGATCTTGTGAAGTATCTGATCCCATATGTAAAAGAAATGGGATACACACATATTGAGCTGATGGGTATTTCGGAATATCCATTTGATGGTTCCTGGGGATATCAGGTGACGGGTTATTATGCGCCGACTTCCCGTTATGGAACACCGCAGGATTTTGCGTATTTTATCAATGAATGTCACAAACATAAGATCAGCGTGATCTTAGACTGGGTGCCGGCACATTTTCCGAAAGATGCACATGGACTGACTGAGTTTGATGGGACATGTCTATATGAATACGCAGATCCGAGAAAAGGAGAACATCCGGACTGGGGTACAAAGATATTTGATTATGGCAAGAATGAGGTCAAGAATTTCCTGATCGGCAGTGCATTAATGTGGATCGAGCATTATCATATTGACGGACTGCGTGTGGATGCGGTGGCATCCATGTTATATCTGGATTATGGAAAGCAGCCGGGACAGTGGGTTCCGAATAAGTATGGCGATAATAAGAATCTTGAGGCAGTGGAGTTTTTTAAGCATGTCAATACGCTGATCCTTGGAAGAAATCCGGGGGCAGTCATGATCGCAGAGGAATCTACAGCATGGCCGAAGGTGACTGGCCGCGTGGAAGACGATGGACTTAATTTCAGCTATAAATGGAATATGGGATGGATGCATGATTTTCTGGATTATATGAAACTTGATCCATATTTCCGTAAGGATAATCATCACAAGCTGACCTTTGCCATGAGCTATAATGAGAGCGAGAAGTATATCCTTGTTCTTTCCCATGACGAGGTGGTACATCTGAAATGTTCCATGATCAATAAGATGCCTGGCGAGATGGAAGATAAATTTAAAAATCTGATGGTCGGTTATGCATTTATGATGGGACATCCAGGCAAAAAACTTCTTTTTATGGGACAGGAATTTGCGCAGCTTCAGGAATGGAGTGAGGCAAGAGAATTAGACTGGTATCTGCTGGAAAATCCGGATCATCAACATATGCAGAACTGGGTAAAGAAATTATTACATATTTATCAGAAAAACCCGGCACTTTACGAGCTTGACAGCAGTTGGGGCGGATTTGAATGGATCAATGCCAACGACGCTGACCGCAGTATTTTCAGTTTTATCAGAAAGAGTAAAGATGGAAAGAATAATCTGCTCTTTGTATGTAATTTTACACCGGTGGAACGCAAGGACTACCGTGTCGGCGTACCAAAACGAAAGACTTATAAACTGATCTTAAACAGTGAAGATGCGGAATTTGGTGGAAATGGTAAAGAATGTCCGGTAAGTTATAAAGCTGTTCGGCAGGAATGTGACGGAAGACCTTATTCGTTCGCATATCCGCTTCCGGGGTTTGGTGTAGCGGTATTCCGTTATTGAGATTCTGTAAAATAGCAGGCTAGAAGCTGGAATTATATCGAAAAACTTAATAAATACGCTGATGTATCCGATATATACATCAGCTATGGATGGCGCAGATATTTCAGGGAAATGAAAGTATGCGCCATTCTTTTGTCCTGATATCAGAGACTATGGGACAAATGTTTTGAAAAAACGGATACAGATGAATGAAGGAATTTACATCAGCCGGTGCAAAATGACAGAGATAACAAGGAGAGTCGGATCATGAGAATAGATAACCAACAGCAACAGAATAAGGGAGTAATGGATCTGATGCCGCAGACAGGAGCGGTGGAAGAAAAAAACGGGATACAGTTGTTTGCGGATGCGGTAAAGACGGAGAGCAGTAAAAAAGCGACAGGAACCACGTCTTTTCAGGCAAAAGAGGTTACTTATCTGAATCCGGCAAAAGAAGAGAAAAAGACGATCATAGATGAGATCGAGCAGTCAGGCTCTATGGATGCAGGGGAGAGAAAAGCTCAGATGGCAGTGCTTGCGGAGACTACTTCACCGGAAGACTATAAAAAAATGCAGGAGGAAGGTTTTTCACTGGATGATACCACAAGCAATAAGATCGTGACCGTGACGGATAAGATCAAAGCACAGCTTGCAAAAGCAGGGGTGGATATTTCTGCATTCGGAGATGATCTTGATTTTGAACAGCTTGCGCAGATCACGGGAAGCCCGGAACTTGCAGCGCAGATTGCAGACAGTCTGCGGGAGGCAGATCTGCCGCTTACAGATGATAATTTTAAACAGATCGCAGAGACAGTAGATATGGCAGACTCTTTATCGCCCTTGGATGATGGAGCCGTAAAATATCTGATTGATAACCAGTTAGAACCTACTGTGCAGAATATTTATTTTGCCAGACATTCTGCCAGCGCAGGCTATATGCCGGCAGAACAGCAGGATATTTCTTCTTTCCTTCCACAGGTGAAGAATGTGATCGCATCAGCAGGGCTGGAAGTAAATGATGATACAATCGCAACCAGTAAGTGGATGTTAGAAAACGATATACCGTTGACGAAAGAAAATCTTACCTATGCGCAGGCACTGCGTCAGACGGAGCTTACTACAAGCGCAGAAAATGTTGCTGCACTTGCAGCGGAGGCGGTCAGTGAAGGAAAAAGCGCACAGGATGCGGTGATACTTTCCGGTTACACATGGATGGAGCAGGCACAAAATGCTGTGGATACTGTAGAAAATGCAACGGATGAAGACCTTGTTTATATTGTGGAAAAAGGACTTCCTCTCACATTAGACAGCTTAAGGGAAGCTGCGGCAAACAGGGTATCAGAAAGCACAGTACAGGATGCGGACGGAAATTATACACAAAAAGGGCAGCAGCTTCTGACTGCACGCAGGCAGTTAGAGGAGATCCGTCTTGCCATGACTGCCGAAGCAAATTACCGTTTGTTAAAACAGGGTATTTCCATTGACACAGAGCCGCTGGTAAAACTGGTGGAGCAGTTAAAGGATCAGGAAAATGAATATTACAGAAATCTGTTAATGTCTGAGGGTGTGGATGCGACTAAGGAGCAGGTAGAACTCTTTGGAGAGGTTGATAAAAAAGTTACCGACATGCGTTATGTCCCGGCATATGTGCTCGGAATGAAAGATGCTGACGTGTCGACGATCAATGGTGTCCATGAGGCAGGAACGGAACTGAAGACTTCCTTTGAAAAAGCAAGCCGGCAGTATGAGACACTGATGACAGCACCGAGAGCTGATCTGGGGGATTCCATCCAGAAGGCATTTCGCAATGTGGATGATATTTTAAATGATCTTGGCATGGAACTGACGGATGAGAACCGCCGCGCAGTGCGTATCCTTGGATATAATAGTATCGATATTACGCAGGATTCTGTGCTTACGATGAAAGCGGCAGATGAAGAAGTGCAGCGTGTCTTTAAAAACATGACACCGGCAGTTGTTACACAGATGATAAAACGTGGAATAAATCCACTGGAAATGGATTTTACATCGCTGAATCAGGAGGCAGAGAGTATCAAAAGCGAGGAGCTTGGCGGGGAAGATTACCGTAAATTTAGTGAATATCTCTGGAAAATGGAACAGAATCATAAGATCAGCGAGGAAGAACGCAGTTCTTATATAGGAATCTATCGTCTGATCAGACAGGTGGAAAATACGGACGGTGCAGCGATCGGTGCATTGATACAGCAGGGAGCACCGATTACCATGAAAAATCTCCTGACAGCTGTGCGTTCCGAAAAACGCAGCAGTAAGATGGATTATTCCGTAGATTACAATTTCGAGGGTGTATCCGGTACATCGAAAGGCAGCTCTATTACGGATCAGATTGAGGCAGCATATCAGAATAATTGTTTAAAAGATGCATCCGAATTACTGACGCCGGAGCGTGCAAAAGTTCTATTTGAGCAGGATATGGAATGGGAGAATATGACACCGGAGGAATTGAAGGCAGTACTGACACAGGCAGGTGAACAGGCGGATGAGAGCAGTATCAATGCGGATTACGCAAAAGAGCAGCTTGCACAGTTAGAACAGGCAGCAAATGCAGATGAGAGCATTTATCGTATTCTGGATAAATATGATATCCCAAATACCGTGTCGAATGTACTGGCAATGGAATCTATGCTGAACCAGCGAAACCAGATGTTCCGGAAGATTTTTGGAAGCAGTACGGCAGACCACAATGGGGATGATCAGGTAGATGCAGAGGACTTAGAGGCAATTAAACAGGAGTTGTTGGAAGAATTTGGAGAGGCTGTTTCGGAACCGGCAGATATGGCGGTTGCGCAGGAAAAGCTAGGAGAGCTTGCGGAAAATGTGATGAAAACAATGATAAACAGCGATCATGTGACAAGCCTTGATGTACGGGATATGAAAATGCTTTCTGCACAGCTTTCTGTAAACAGTATCCTTGCAAAAGAAGAACAGTATGCTGTTCCGGTGATGGTCAATGATGAACTCATGAATGTTTCTGTTAAGATCGTGCGCGGCGTGGACAAAAAAGGTATTGTCGATATCATGATGGAAAGTGAACTGCGCGGAAAAATTGCGGCGACATTCCAGGCAAAAGAAGATGGCATACATGGACTGATCGCCACAGATTCAGAGGAGACGGCAGAACTTTTTAAGGGACAGACACAGGATCTTTCGGATTTGCTTGGGGGAGAAAATGATGATGTCACAGAGTTACATTGTGCGCATATTCCGGATCTTGATCTGAATCATTTTTCCATGGGGGCATTTGGAGTCGATGCAAAGGAGGAAACGCAGCTTTCTGATTCTCAGAAAGCTGAGAACCGTGATACTTATCGTGTGCAGACTTCACGTTTGTATGGAATTGCGGAACATTTTATCAAAGCGGTAAAAGGAACACTCACAAAAGAAGTTTAGAGATAGATGCAGGATCGATGCTATTATTTTGAACTATGTTGATTCCGACAGATAATTCTGTATACCGTTATATATGGCATCGACAAGCTGATTTTGATAATCATCTGTCAAAAGAAGATCCGCTTCTGTCGGATTGCTTAGGAACCCACACTCTACGATAACAGTAGGTGTGGGTGTTTTTTTGAGCAGATAATAACTTTCATTTGCCTTTGCAACGCGGTGATTATCGGGATCAACATTTGAAATCAGACTGTCCTGAATCATATCGGCAAGTTTTTTTCCGTCCTGTGACTGACCAAAATAAAATACCTGTGCACCGCAGACTTCCGGAGAGGGGTAGCTGTTCTGATGCAGGCTGACGGTAAAAATGGGTGAGGCATCTGAAATGATCTTACAGCGGGTTTGCATATCTTCCGCTTTTTTGTTTGTACTTCCCTCAGAATAAAGACCGGTGTCAGAGTCACGTGTTAAAATGATCCGGATGGAATCCTGACTGAATTTATCGCGCAGTTTCAGTGCCAGTGCAAGGTTGATATCTTTTTCCAATGCATCATTAATGCCGACTTTGCCGGGATCGATACCTCCGTGTCCGGCATCGATCACGATCGATAAACCATCGGAAGATGATTCATTTTGCCCGTTTCCGGCAAGTTCTGTATCAGAAACGGAATCTGTGCCTGGCGTATCGGGTAGTTCTCCTGTGTCCGCGTGACTGTTTTGTACCAGTATGGCACTTTGGCTTCCAAGAAAAAAAGCAGCAATCACCAGACAGACAGCCATTATAAGTTCTATCTTTTTTTTCATAAAAAATCCCGGAGTATCGTTTTTATAAAATATTCACGATCTCCAGGGTTTATGTCATGATCTCATGTATGTATTTAGTTTATGCATTTAGATCATATAGTTCATGCATGTATTTAGTTAATATATTTTATAACAGTGTCCCATGTAGAAGGCAGCTCTAAACCAAGTTTCCAGAAAGAACCACCGGCAAGCTGGTTTTCCTGAAGAACTTTTAACTTCTCTTCCAGGGAAGCAGCATCCTCCACCCATATTTTGTAAGTGACCCCATTGTTTTCATACTGAACATAATATTGACCATCTGCATCTGACCATACCGGCTCGGCTGCATTGGCACTGATCAGTTTTTGGATCTCTGACATACCGGTTGCATAGGAGTCTAATGTAAAGAGCTGATAACTGTCAGCATCTGTAGTGTCGTCAGCAGGTGTCTCAGACCATACACGGGCATAAAACGGCATACCTAAGATCAACTGATCTGCAGGAACTTCTTTTAAGGTATTGGCAACCCCTTCTTTTACAAAATTGATGGAAGCTACAGATCCTGCTTCTTCAGAACCGGAATAGTGCTCATCGTATGCCATGACAACAACATAATCTGCAAAAACCGCCTGCTCTGCACGGTTATAGAACGCAGTATAGCCGGTAGGAACATAATCATCCACGGAAAGGACGATTCCGTTGTTTGCACATTTCAATGAGAGTTCACGGATAAACTGAATGTAAGAGTCGCCGACTTCGGAACTTAATGCCTCGAAATCGACGTTGATACCGTCAAAGTTATACTGAATGGCTGCGGAGATCAGGTTATTAATCAGATTTTCGCGTTTGGAAGTATAAGTTAAAACGGATGTGGTATCGACATCTTTGTTTTCCAGATTGCTTACAAGTGCCCACACTTCAATACCATTCTGGTGGCAGTAATTTACATAGTCGGAGCTTGCAAGAGAAGCAATATTTCCGTTATTGTCATTCAGATAGAACCAGGTAGGGGAGATAACATTGATCCCTTTGGTATTCTGGAGCACAGATGCAATGGTTGTATTGGCATCCGCATTTGTGATCTGATGCCAAGCCATGTTGATCTTAAAATCCTTTTTAATATGTGTAAATTCTTCTGAAACGTAATCGCTGGTCAGTGTTTTGGCAGATGTGGTGCCAAGTGCTTTTGATTTGACGTATCCAATGATGCCATCTGCGGTGGATATTTTTGTCCAGGTATCACCTGTCTCTAAGACAGTAACTTCCGTATTTTTATCGATATCTGCAAGGATCGGACTCTTAATGCCGCCTTTTTGCCGGACCTTCGTTTTTTGTTTAGCCGGTGCAGTTGTGTAATCGCCCCAGGCGGTTGTAAGAATTACACGGTTTGGAGACTCAAGTACTTCATATGAGAAATCAGAGTACAGTTTTAAAAAGTCAATTGCAATATATGCAGTCTGTGCATCTGCCTTGACAACTGCATGATCTAAGGAATGGGAATCCTTTGTTACATAGTAACTGGTGCTGTCTGCATCTGCAGAAATGAGATCTGTCGCAGTTGTATAAAGAAGTTTATTTTCGTTGTGATCCCAGTAAAAACGGTCATTAAGATTAGAACGTACTGTTTCATAATCAAGATAGACAGTTCCGTTAAGGAGTTTTCCTTTTGCATCAAGAACCTGGTTATTCAGAATCAGGGCTACGTCCTGTTCACTGGACAGATTATAGTAATCAGATAAGTTCATATGTTCCTTGGAAGGTGTATATTTTTCAATGATGCTTCCGAGAAGCATAAAACAGATAATGACGACGATCAGAGCACCGGCAGCTAAAACAGGGACAAATTTTTTTTTCATATAAAGAACCCTCTTCTTCTTAAGAATTATCGTATGTGCCCCTATTGTAGCATAATGATATGTAAATTCAAAGTTATTTGCTTTATTTTAAGGAATCATTCATTTTATTTTAAAGAATTAGAATTTTTAAAAAACTGCCGTAAGGAAAAACTCCCGCATACGGAAGGCTTTCCTTACGGCAGGGTTTATGTTCGGTAAAACCCTGCCGTTTCTTTTTTTCGGATTTGTATGTTGCCTTAGATAGTCGTTTTATATTCTGACTGGGTGGGCATTGAGGTACTCCATCCCTGTCAATTATTCAGATCATCATATATTTGTTTTTTTGATTTTATCAAAA
>OGXV01001638.1_pt1 | contig 12966 bp, 8 predicted proteins | sample 1576391 | NCBI WGS metagenome assembly OGXV01 (sample SAMEA3541586, study PRJEB24748) | human gut metagenome | biome: human gut; feature: human-associated habitat; material: faeces | place: China | collected 2012 | reverse complement strand
GGCAAATTGCAGGAAAGATTCCTTCTATCGGCCATAAGGCTTACAATATTGCCGTTGTGCCTGTTTTGTGCAAATCAATGACTTATCATATCAATATTGACCTCGATTGCATTGACGAGGACGGCAAGCCGTATAAATACATAGTTGCGCCTTGTGATTACACACTTTTTGCAATTTGCAATGCAAGCTACTACGGAGGCGGTTTTTGCCCCGCTCCTGATTCGGTGCTTGATGACGGACTTCTTGATTTTGCGCTTTGCCATCCTGTTAATGCTTTTCAGGCGCTGCCAATGATTCCTAAATACAGCAATGGTGATGTGGATAAGCTTCAAAAATATTTCACATACGGCAAGGTTGTCGGCGGCAGAATTTGGTCAACAGACGGCGATGCGCTTTTGGGCAACTGCGACGGTGAAAACTTTGATTACAGCGAGGTTAATTTTAAAGTTTTGCCTAAATCGTTGAAGCTTTGCTTTATAAAGAATTAATTTAAATTAAAGAATAAGAAAAGGTGTATAAAAGTTGAAAAAAATTATATCATTATTGTTGTCATTAGCTGTTGCTTGCTCTTTTTCATTTACTGCAACGGCGGCTTTTGCGGCTGAAATTAAATATAGTGATATTGTTATCGGTGACGGTGAACTGTCAGAAACCGCTGCGAGCGATAATGCAAAGGTTATTCAAGCAGCTTTTGATGAGGCTAAAAATAAAGCGAGCGATAAAAACAGATATCGTATTTATTTTCCTAAGGGTGAATATCATATCAACACTACGCTCAATATTTTCAGCAATACAGAGCTTTATCTTGATGAAAAAACAACCCTTGTTCAAGACGCACCGAAAGGGCAAAATATAGTTAAAGCAGGCGATTTCAGCCAAAAGCATATTCTTTACAACGGCTTTAGAAATATCAAAATTGACGGCGGTAAGTGGGATATGCAGTTTAACGGCTCCTGCGCTATGCGTTTTGGTCATTGCACGAATTTAAGTATTTCAAACGTTCATATTACAAATATAAAGGACGCTCACCATATTGAGGCGGCGGCTGTTGACACGCTGAGTATTACCGATTGTACTTTTGAAAAAACATTAAGATATACAGGCAATTCCTGCGAAGCAATACAGCTTGATATTTTGCACGATTCAAAGCATTTCCCGGGATTTGAGGAATTTGACGATACACCTAATAAAAACGTAACTATAAGCGGTTGTACCTTTTCAAATCTCTATTCGGGAATAGGTACCCGTTCGGCTGTTGTTTCAAAATATTTTGACAATGTTGTTATAGAAAATAACAAGTTTGAAAATATTCAGGAAAAGGCTATAAGCTGTTTTAACTATAAAAACAGTAAAATTATCAATAATACATTTACAAATGTCAATTCCGGCATTTGTTTTGAATACCTGCCTAATAATTTTTTTGGCGCTTATTTTCAAAGAATGTATATTGCAAATGATAAAAGCATAGGCAAAATAAATTCGAAATCGTCTACCATAATCAGCGGCAATGTTATGAATATTAAGCAAATGACGGAATCAAGCTACGGTATTTATGCTTACGGTGCAAAAATCGACTCTGACACGGCAAAGAAAAAGGGTATTACAGCAGGCGATTATACAATAAGCGATTTATCGATTGATAATAATACGATTACTGTTGAAGAAAATTCATCTAAATCATACGGAATATACATAACAGGCGTTAATAAAAGCGAAATTTCATCTAATACCTTGACCGATTATTCTTCGGCTAAAGACGGAATTAACGGAATTAATATTTGCGCAAGCAAAAAAAATGTTATTAAAAATAATAACATTTCAGGTGCTTTCAATAACGGAATTTCAATTTTTAACAAATCATTTCCTGGCAGTAAAAATTTGCTTATTACATCTAATTCAATTTCAGGTGTTAAAAGTTACGGCATAAGGGTGGCAGAATCCTCGTATGCCACCATTAAAAGCGATAATAATATTTCTGCGGGGAAAAGTCCGCTTTGCCTTTATTCGCAAAATTACAGCCAAAATGTTCCTACTCCAAGCGTTAAATCAAAGGGCTATTCGTTAAGAAATAAGCCTCTTATTCGCTTTAGTTCGCTAAACGGAAGTGCAGGATATAAGGTTTCACGTTCCGCTTACAACGGCACGTTTAAAGAAATTGCGACTGTTTACGGTCAAAATCTTAATTTTGAAGATAAATCATCAACTGCTTTTTCAAAAAATTATTATAGAGTTACACCTATTTATAACGTAGGCGGTACAGTAGTTACAGGCAAAAATTATATTGACATAGCATTTTAAAAGTTCACAAAAAATCAACTCCTTCATAGAATATTACTGAAGTTTACTTCAATATTTTATAAAGGAGTTTTTTTATGCCTGATAATCTCAACTTAGACACAGGTGAAAGACGCATAAATGAGGCTGTTTGCATTGACACAAAGCGCATTTTTGACAGTTGCGTGAGCAAAGATTGCCTTGAAGATTTAAGAGTTACATTTTTTTCAAAAAGCCAAAGGCTGATTGACGAGGCCGTTACGGTTAAAACAAGAGATTGCTGTATCGAAGAGGTAAGCATTGACGTTGAGGAAGTTCCTTTCAACAGAGGATTTTACAGCGTTGATATTACGTTTTATTTCAAGCTTTGCTTTGATACCTATGCAGCACCGTGCACAACTCCTCAGGTGGCTGTCGGCTTTGCGAGATTTAATAAAAAATGTATTCTTTTCGGTTCTAACGGCGATGTAAAGGTATTCGTTTCAAATCCGGTAAGCGAGGCAACCGATTGTCCTGTTGCACCTCAGTACACAAATCCTGTGGCAAAGGTGCAGGCAGTTGACCCTGTAGTGCTTTCGACCGATATTTGCGACAGCTGCGACTGCAACATAAGCGTTTGCTCGTCGTTTCCGCAGTCAATTCTTAATTCTGTTGAGGATACTATGCCGTCGTGCGGTGCTTCAAAAGCAATTCTTGTTACTCTCGGCCTTTTCTCAATAGTTCAAATGGAGCGAGACGCACAAATTCTTATTCCCGCTTATGATTATTGTATCCCTGACAGAGAATGTAACTGCAATACGTCTAACCCTTGCGAAACATTCCAAGGAATTGATTTCCCTGTTGAGCAATTTTTCCCTAATGAAAAGGAAAATTGCTCACCGTGTGCCCCAAAACCCGATTGTGACAAAGAATAGGCAAATAAAAAGCGTGCAGGATTTAAGCCTGCACGCAATTTTTTTGATTATTTACTTTCTTTTTCATCAAATGCCGGATACATTCTTCTGAAAAGAGAGTTGATATGCTTGAAATAAGATGAGTCGATATTATCAATCGTTTCTTTTGTAGTTCTGAATCTCCAATTTTTCTCAGGTACGCCGGGGATATTCATTCTTGCGTCCGAGCCGAAACCGCACATATCCTGAAGTGCAATAATTGCAACGTTTGATGAACTTTTCCATACCGTTTCAATTATTTTTCTGCAAGACGGACTGTAATATCCGCCTTCACCCCAATTGTCGCCCGTAAAACCGCAATATTCAAGAGCAAATTTTCTTTCCTCGTCGCTTGCTTCCCAAAGCCAGCCCAAAATAGTGTTGTTATCATGAGTGCCGACGTAATTTATGCTGTTTTGAACTGAATTGTGCGGAATATGGGAGGAGTCGGAATTAGGGTCAAATCCGAATTGGACAACCTTCATTCCGGGAAAACCCGTATCCTCTAAAAGCTTGACTACATCATCGCCGAAAACACCCAAATCCTCAGCGATAATCGGAGCGTTTGGATATGCTTCAAATACCTTATTAAAAAGCTTCATTTTAGGCCCGTCAAGCCACTCGCCGACTTTCGCCGTTTTGGACTCTGCCGGCACTGCCCAATAAGATGCAAACGCCCTGAAATGGTCAATTCTCACGGTGTCATAAAGCTTTAAAGAGTGACCTATCCTTGATATCCACCACGAAAAATTATCCTTTTCCATAGCGTTCCAATCATAGATGGGATTGCCCCAAAGCTGACCGTCTTTGCTGAAATAATCGGGCGGAACACCTGCCACTTTTTCGACCTTCAGCGTTTTTTCGTCTATTAAAAACATAGGCAAATTTGACCAAACGTCAACGCTGTCCATTGCAACATATATTGGCATATCGCCTATAACAGCAACACCTTTTTTGTTTGCGTAAGCCTTGATTTCATTCCATTGCTTGTAGAAAACGAATTGAACAAATTTCCAAAAAGCCGCTGATTTTTCATAAGAATATATATCCTTGATACATTCAAAATAGTGGGCGTGTTCGTCGCTCCATTCCCACCAAGGCTTCATATTTTCCTCTTCCTTAACAGCCATAAACACGCTGTAATCGGTAAGCCAGGAGTTGCTTATTTCAAATTCCTTAATCTGCCTTGCAAGCTCGTCGTTTATGTTTAAAAATGCTTTTTTTAAAAGTTCAAGCCTTTTTTTGCCTGCAAATTCATAGTCTGCCGTGTACGGCGTGCCGTTGTAAATGTTTGATTTGTAATCTTCCTCACAAATAAGACCCATATCGTAAAGCCCTTTGGGATTTATAAAAATATAATTTCCCGCAAAGGCAGAGGGCGAGCAATAAGGCGAATTAGCCCTGTCAATCGGATTAAACGGTAAAACCTGCCAATATGTAAAGCCCATATCCGCTATTTTGTCAATAAAATGAATAACGTTTTCATCAAAAACACCGACGCCGTAGTCGCTCGGCATTGAACTGATGTGAAGCAATACGCCTGCTCCTCGTTTTTTCAGCATAATTACTTTTCTTCTTTCTTCAAATGATAGTAACAAGTGCTATTTTATCATTAACATAAACAAAAATCAATTATTTAAAATTATTATTTTATTAATAATTATATATTGATTAAAGTATATATATTTGATATAATATTCTCCGTATAATGTGAGGGTGTATGCACGTTTGCAAAAGCCACACTTTAACGAGTGAATTTTTTGAATGCGAGGGCAGAATAATTGAGCGAGAATAATAAAAAAACACATACTGTTTCACAAGAAGAGCTTGATAGGCAGAAGCAGTTTACGCAAAAGGTAAGCTCTGTTATTTCAGCATCGTATAATGAAAAACCGAAGGCTTGCGTTGTTACTTACGGTTGCCAGCAAAATGTGGCTGACAGTGAAAAAATTAAAGGTATGCTTGAGCTTATGGGCTATGATTTTACAGACAACAGGCTTGAGGCTAAGTTGATTATCTTTAATACCTGCGCTGTCAGGGAACATGCTGAGGACAGGGTGTTCGGCAATGTAGGTGCGCTCAAAAGCTATAAGCGTGAAAATCATGACGTCGTAATTGCTCTTTGCGGTTGTATGATGCAACAGCAGCATATTGCGGATAAGATTAAAAAATCGTTCCCGTTTGTTGATCTCGTTTTCGGAACTCACGTTGTTCATAAGCTTCCTGAGCTTCTTTACAGAGCATTGACCGGTAAAAAGAGAGTTTTTGATATAACCGATACTGACGGTATCATTGCCGAGGGTATTCCTGTAAGGCGTGACAATGACGCTAAGGCATGGCTTCCGATTATGTACGGCTGCAACAACTTCTGCTCATATTGCATTGTGCCTTATGTAAGGGGCAGGGAAAGAAGCAGGCAGGTTGAGGATATCGTAGCCGAGTTTAAATCTCTTGTTGAGCAAGGTTATAAGGAAATTACTCTTTTAGGTCAAAATGTTAATTCTTTCGGCAAGGATTTAGAACCGAGAGTCACATTTGCGAATCTTTTGAGAATGCTTAACGATATCGACGGCGATTTCAGAATCAGGTTTATGACCAGTCATCCCAAGGATTGCACTAAGGAACTTATTGAAACCATGGCGCAGTGCGACAAGGTGGCAGAACATTTGCATCTTCCTTTTCAAAGCGGAAGCAACAGAGTGCTTAAAGCTATGAACAGGCATTATACAAGAGAACAGTATCTTGAACTTATCAAATATGCGAGAAAGCTTATGGGCGACGAGCTTTCAATCACAAGTGATATTATTGTGGGTTTCCCCGGTGAAACATATGAGGAATTTAAGGAAACACTTTCACTTGTTAAGGAAATTAACGCCACTCAGCTTTTTACGTTTATTTATTCAAGGAGAGAGGGCACACCCGCAGCTAAAATTGATGACCCTGTATCAGCTGAAGAAAAGTCAAGATGGTTTAAGGAACTTACCGATTTGCAGGAAACAATAAGCGCAAGCCAAATGAAACTTCATCAAGGCAAGACTTATAAGTGCTATGTATACGGTAAGGGCAAATTGGGAGATAATTATATTGCCGCAAGAAATGACGGCAATTTGATTATAGAATTTGAGGGTGACGAAAGCCTTATCGGAACCTTTCAAAACATCAAAGTAATCGAACCGCTTACGTTTGTTATGAGGGGCGAATTAGTAAAGGAGAAACAAATATGAGTATTGAATCAGCACTCAGAGAATTAGGCAAAGAAATTCAGAAGGACGAGCGTTTTGTCGCTCTTCAGGTTGCTGCAAAGGCAAATGATGCAGACGAATCACTCCAGCAGCAAATGCAGGAGATGCAGCTTATCTCTCTTAAATATCAGCAGGAGGCTGAAAAAGGAGAGGAAGCATCACAAGACAGAATTAAGGAACTTCAGGACGATTATCAGAAGCTTTATACCGAAATTATGGCAGGCGAAAATATGCAAAACTATTCTGCCGCTGCATCTGAAATGGAAAAGATGGCGCAGTATATCAGCGGTATGATCGGTCTTTTCTTTGATGGTCAGGATGCACAAACATGCGAACTTCCGGCACAGGATGCTTGCACACATAACTGCTCAACCTGCGGTGGCTGCCACTAATTAAAATTATTTAGTGCGATTTTGCACAAAACAAAAATCACTTAAAAAAGGAGGAACAAAAATGGCTAAAAAGGATAGTAAGCTGTCGCCTATGATGGCGCAATATTTTGAGGTGAAAAGTAAATATCCCGATACAATTTTGTTCTTCCGTGTCGGTGATTTTTATGAGATGTTTTTTGACGATGCCAAGCTTGCTTCATCAGAGCTTGATTTGGTGCTTACGGGCAAGGATTGCGGTCAAGAGGAACGTGCTCCTATGTGCGGAGTGCCGTTTCACAGCGCAGATAACTATATTGCAAAGCTTGTAAGCCACGGTCATAAGGTTGCTATTTGTGAGCAGACTGAGGACCCAAGCAAGGCAACGGGGCTTGTTAAAAGAGATGTCATAAGAGTCATGACTCCGGGTACGGTAATTGAGAGCAATATGCTTGACGACGGTGCTAACAATTATCTTTGTGCTATTTATAAAAATGAGGACAGAACAAAGGCAGGCTTATGTTTTGCCGATATTTCAACAGGTGAGTTCCATATTACCTCTCTCAATACCGCACCTATTCAAAGGCAAATTTTAAATGAACTTTATACATATACTCCTCGTGAGATTATTGTTAATAACGACGGCTTTGATATGTCGCTTCTTGACAGCTACACAAAAAGGGTTGACGCTCATCTTGAAGTTGTCAGCGCAGACAAGTTTGATTATGAAACGGCATTAAAGCTTATTAATGAGAATTTGAGCGCTGCTGAGATTGAAGAGCTTAATGTCAGCGAAAATGAAATTGCTGTTTGTGCCCTCGGCGCTGTTATTCTTTATCTTAAGGACACTCAAAAGAAAGACGAGATTGAGGCACCGAGTGAGCTTGAAATGTACGACACTGAAAAGTATATGAAGCTTGATATGTCGGCAAGGCGCAATCTTGAGCTTACAAAGTCTATGATGACGGGTGACAAAAGGCATTCGCTTTTGTGGGTTATTGATAAAACTAAAACGGCAGCAGGTAAAAGAATGATTCGTTCGTGGCTTGAAAGGCCGCTTATGTCTATCGCAAAAATCACCAAGCGCCAAAATGCAGTAGGCGAACTTTGCGATAATCCTATTCTTCGTGATGAAATCAGGCAGGCACTTACGGGTGTCAGCGATATTGAGAGGCTGCTTACAAGAATTGTTTATTCAACTGCCAATGCAAAGGAACTTAAATCGCTTCAGTCAACGCTTGAAAAGCTTCCGTCAATTAAAGCTAAGCTTGCTGATTCTTCGTCGTATCTTTTAAAAGCGGTTTATAACGATATTGATTTACTTGAGGATATAAGAAGTCTTATTGACAGCGCAATTGTTGATGAACCTCCGTTTACCGTTCGTGAGGGAGGTATGATTAAAGAGGGCTTTGATAAGGATATTGATGAGCTTAAATCAATAATGAACGATGGCGCAGGCATAATCGCATCTATTGAAAACGAGCAGAGAGAACTTACAGGTATACCTAAGCTCAAAGTCGGATATAACAAGGTTTTCGGCTACTATATCGAGGTTACAAATTCTTATAAGGATTTAGTTCCCGAAACTTATATAAGAAAGCAAACGCTCACAAATTGCGAAAGATATATTACCCAGGAACTTAAGGATTTAGAGGGCAAGATTATCGGCGCAAAGGAGAGATGCATTGCGCTTGAATATCAAATGCTTTGCAAAATAAGAGAGAGCATTTCAAACGAGGTTAAAAGGCTTCAAAAAACAGCACGTGCGCTTGCTACGCTTGATGTTTTGGCTTCTCTTTCCGAGGTTGCGGTTAATAATAATTACGTTTGCCCTCAAATTACAAATGACGGCACAATCAATATTAAAGACGGCAGGCATCCGGTTGTTGAGGCACTTTTAGAAGATACACCTTTTGTTCCGAATGATGCTAAGCTTGACCTTGATGAAAACAGATGCGAAATAATTACCGGTCCTAATATGGCAGGTAAGTCAACATATATGAGGCAGATTGCACTTATCACTCTTTTGGCGCAAATAGGTTCATTTGTTCCGGCTAAAAGCGCACAAATCGGAATTGTTGATGCAATTTATACAAGAGTAGGTGCGAGTGATGACCTTGCAACAGGTCAGTCAACATTTATGGTTGAAATGAATGAGGTTGCCGAGATACTTAAAAATGCAACAAGCCGTTCGCTTATTATTCTTGATGAAATCGGACGTGGCACCTCTACTTTTGACGGAATGAGTATAGCAAGAGCGGTGCTTGAATTTGTTTGCAAGAAAAAAACGCTCGGTGCGAAATCTCTTTTTGCGACGCATTATCACGAGCTTACTGTTATGGAGGGGCTTCTTGACGGAGTTAAGAATTATTCGATAGCAGTTAAAAAGCGTGGCGACGATATAACATTTTTAAGAAAAATTGTTAAGGGCGGAGCGGACCAAAGCTTCGGTATTGAGGTTGCTAAGCTTGCGGGTGTTCCCGACAGCGTGGTTAAGCGTGCAAAGGTTATACTTAAGGAACTTGAGGCAAATTCAACTCCTATTGAGTTTGCGGCTGAAAACGAGATTGAAGATGAAGGTCAAAGCGACATTCAATATAATTTTACCGCTCAAGGCACTGATGAGATACTTGAAATACTTAAAGCAACGGATATAAATTCAATCACGCCTATGGAGGCGCTTCAAACGTTGTTTGATTTGAAGCAAAAGGCGCAGGAGCTTGAATAAATTTTAACAAAAAGGAGGGCGATTTAATGGCAAGAATTAATGTTTTACCAAAAGAAATATATCAGCTTATAGCAGCAGGCGAAGTCGTTGAACGTCCTTCAAGCGTTGTTAAAGAAATGATTGAAAATTCGCTTGATGCAGGGGCGAAAAATATCACTCTTGAAATTAAAAACGGCGGTTCAACGTATATAAGAATTACAGATGACGGCTGCGGAATTGAAAGAGATGATGTGAGAAAGGTATTTATTTCTCATGCTACAAGCAAAATTTCAAAAAAAGATGACTTAAATTCAATCGCAACTCTCGGCTTTAGAGGCGAGGCTATGGCTTCTATTTCTGCCGTTTCCAAGGTTGAATTATTGACTAAAGCCGAGAATGAAGAAATCGGCACAAGATATGAAATTGCAGGCGGCGAGGAGCTTGAGTTTGACGACGCAGGCTGCCCTAACGGCACTACCATTGTGGTTCGTGATATTTTCTTTAACACCCCTGCAAGAATGAAGTTTTTGAAAAAAGACGTTACCGAGGGCAATCAGGTTGCCGGAATTGTTGACAGAATGGCAATATCTCATCCGGAGATATCGTTTAGATTTATTCGTGACGGCAAGCAAGTTCTTATCACCTCAGGTAACGGAGATTTAAAATCGACTGTTTATTCGGTTTTGGGTAAGGAAATGAGCGACAGTTTAATGAGCGTTGACTATTCCTTTAACGATATGAGGATTACGGGCTTTGTTTCAAAGCCGACTGCTTCAAGAAAAAGCAGAGCAGGTCAGTATTTTTATATCAACAACCGTATTGTTAAGTCGAAAACCGCTATGGCGGCGCTTGAACAGGCTTATAAAAACACAATTATGGTGGGTCGCTTTCCTGCTTGTGTGCTTAATATCGAGCTTAACCCTGCGCAGGTTGACGTAAACGTTCATCCGGCTAAAACAGAGGTCAGGTTTGCTAATGAAAAGCCGATATTTGACCTTGTTTATTACGCAGTTAAAACGGCAATTGAAAATGACAGGACCGTTAAAGAGGTTGAGTTTAAAGAAAATCCGATTTATCGGCAAGAGTCTAAAAACGTTTATCAAAATAATGATAATAAATCGTTTCAGGCGAAATTTGATTTCTTTAAAAAGAAGGACGAGCCGCCCTCTCAGCAGGTTATTAAGACTAAGCCGAAAGAAAATTTTTGGCAGGTTGAAGCGCCGAAGCCTGAATATAAAATTGCAAGAGATGAAAAGCCTAAGCCAAGGGTAGATATAAATATCGAATATGAAGAACCTGAGGAAATTTCAACTGCTAAAAGCAAAGATGCGCCTAAGGAGCGGGATATTGAAAAGGTAGTAATTACCGACGAAAAGGATAATGAAAACGTTATTCCTAATTTCAAGCTGATTGGCGAAGCTTTTAAAACATATTTGATTGTTGAAATAGAAAACGAGCTTTATTTTATTGACAAGCATGCCGCTCATGAAAGAATGAATTTTGAGCGATTTAAAGCACAGGCAACTGTCGAAACGCAAATGCTTTTAGCGCCTGTTGTTGTTAATCTTACAAAGGACGAATTTATTGCAATAAGCGAAAATGTTGAGCTTATTAAGAAGTGCGGTTTCGAACTTGAGGAATTCGGCGAAAGTCAAATTATTGTTCGTGCAATACCGAGTCTTGTTGACGGCGACAGCGTTAAGGATTTGATGCTTGAAATTGCGCAGAAGCTTCTTGAACATAAAACGGATATTCTGCCTGATAAAATTGATTGGATATATCATTCCGCTTCTTGCCGTGGCGCTGTTAAGGCAGGCGATTATACTTCAAGGCAGGAGCAGGAAATGTTTGTTAAAAAACTTCTTTCAATGCCTAATATTCGCTTTTGCCCTCACGGCAGACCCGTGTTTATAAAAATGAGTAAATACGATATTGAAAAGCAATTTGGCAGAGTGACTTGATTATGAATAAGGTGATTGTAATTGCAGGCCCTACGGCTTCCGGCAAAACTGGGCTGGGAATAGAGGTTGCGAGGGCAATCGGCGGCGAAATAATTTCTGCGGATTCAATGCAGGTTTATAAAAATATGCCGATAGCTACCGCCGCACCGACAGATGATGAAAAGTCGCAGGCGCCGCACCATCTTGTTGAATTTCTTGATAATGACAAAAAATTCAGCGTTGCCCAGTGGTGCACTCTTGCAAAGGAAAAAATAGATGATATCATTTCAAGAGGTAAGGTGCCGATAGTTGTCGGCGGAACAGGGCTTTTTATTGACAGCCTTGTCGATAATATCAGCTTTGAGGATGTTGAGGTTGATGAGGATTTAAGGCAAAGCCTTATGAAACGTGACGTTGACAGTCTTTACGACGAACTTTTAAGAGTTGACAAAAAAGCGGCTGAGAATATACATAAAAATAATAAAAAACGAGTTGTTCGTGCGTTGGAACTCCACTATTTGGGAAGTTCAAAAACAGAACAAAACGAAAATTCACAAAAAGAGAAAAGCCCTTATGATTTTCTTTATTTCGTGCTTCAATACGAAAACAGGCAAACGCTTTATGACAGGATTAATTTAAGAGTTGATAAAATGCTTGAAAACGGACTTTTAGATGAGGCTCGTGCCATGCAAGGTAAATGTCAAAAAACGTGTGCTCAGGCGATAGGTCATAAGGAGCTTGCAAGATATTTAAACGGCGAAGCTTCTCTTGAAGAATGTGCACAAAAGCTTAAGCAGGAAAGTCGCCGATATGCAAAAAGGCAGATTACATGGTTTAAAAGACGGCAGGGCGCTGTTTTTATTTCTATGGATAAGTTAAAAGGCAGTGCTGTTAAAACAGTTATAGATAAATGCGAGGACTTTTTAAATGGCTGAAGAAAAGGCAAAAAAAGTGAATAATGCTTCTAAGTATATATCTAAAGACGTTATTGTTATTGCGGTAGTGCTTATTGCGATTGCCGCATACATTATTGCCGAGTGCTACAGCGCAACTCACGTTGATATTCAAACGGTTACGGCTGTCAAATCAACAGTTTATCAAACGCTTGATAAAAAAGCTTTAGTTATTCGTGATGAACACACGGTTGAGGGAAATTCAAGCGGTGTGACCGTTGCGTGTGTTAATGACGGGGAAAAGGTAAAGGTCGGCGGAAATATCGCTATGGTTTTTTCAAACAGCGATAATGCAAAAAGCTATTCAAGTGCTCTTGATTTGCAAAGCCGGTTGGATTATTATATAAATTTGGAAAGCAAGTCGGCAGGTACGGCGACTGACGTTGAGCAGATAGACAGCGATGTCATAAATGACGTAAACGATTATATTCGTTCTTCTTCAAGTAATAACTTTTCGGCTGCTCAGTCTGCGGCGCTTGACCTTAACGATAAGCTGACAAGGCGCCAAATGATAATCGGCGAGGATATTGATTTCAGCACGGTTAAGCAA
>OGXV01001626.1_pt1 | contig 13043 bp, 18 predicted proteins | sample 1576391 | NCBI WGS metagenome assembly OGXV01 (sample SAMEA3541586, study PRJEB24748) | human gut metagenome | biome: human gut; feature: human-associated habitat; material: faeces | place: China | collected 2012 | reverse complement strand
TTGGAGCGGGCGAAGGGAATCGAACCCTCGTATAGAGCTTGGGAAGCTCTCGTTCACTCCATCTCGATATTGTACAGGCCGATGTACCTGATAGCGTGATATTAGAGGATCAATATCATGGCGATCAACAACAATCAGTATCTTTTTCAAAACCGTACAGGCCTTTGGGTGTTTCAAATCTTCGTACCTAAATACATGCGCCACGTCTTCGGACATAAGCGCGCCTGGCGCAAATCCACAGGGACAAAGGATATTGTTAAGGCCCGGCAATTCAGAAACCACCTTTTGATTGAATTCAATAAATTGAAAGAACAGTTAAGGCCAGACACCGAGGAGAAACGCATCTCCGGGGCTATTGCAGCGCTTTATCAGGAAGTGAGCACTAATCAGCAGATTGAGGGCAGATTCAGCCAGTCCGTAGACAACAAAAACACTTCCCCTACTCTCTGCCTTATCCGTGATGAATACGCAGAGAGCTATAAGAACCGGCGCTCATATTCTACATTGAGCAAATCAGCGCGGGCTGTAGAGATCTTTCTGGCAACCATCCAGGAAACTGACATCAAGATCGATATGATTGGGCGGCGCATGGTGACGCAGTTTATCCGGTCACAACAGGAACAGGTTGCAGGTCAGACGTTACAGAACTGGTTAACGTGTTTAGGGAGCCTCTATGAGTTTGCACTGAGAACCTATGACGCCATCCCTGAGGGAAACCCGTTCCATGGTCATAATCTGGAAGCTCGCAGAACTATCGAGAGCTACGAACCGTTCACCACCAAACAACTGGTAACGCTCGTAGATAATGCAGAGGAGGAATTACAGGGCGTGATCCTGATTGGGCTATACAGTGGAATGAGGCTTGATGAAATAGCCTCTCTCAAGCGGGATGACATTGTAGAAATAGACGGGATCAGAGTGTTTAGTGTCACGAAATCAAAAACGAAGGCTGGTATAAGGTGCGTTCCTATACATTCTAAGGCACTTCCCATCGTTGATAGGTGGCTCTCCTTAAAATCTGGTGAGTATCTCCTGCCAACTGCTAACAGAATTCAACGTGCGGACGGTAAGAAAGGCCCGTATTACTCCCAGGCATTCACCAGACTGAGAGACAAGATGATCCCAGAAGCTACAAATCGTCAATGTTATCATAGCCTTAGAGGACATTTTATAACGTGTCTGGACAGGGACGGGGTAGAAGAAACGAGAATCGGCACTATCACAGGTCAGGTTGAGAAAAAGGCTAAAACAGAGGCATTTAAGACGTATAGCGCAGGGCCATTAATGAAGGAATTAAAACAAATAATAGAGCTTGTGTCATATCCAGAAATAGAAAAGGGGCATTAAGCCCCTTTTATTTATTGACCTAATATACTTTGATTTATTTGGAAATTCTGGTCATCGAATGCCCACTCTATCCGTTTATCTGCTACAGCCTCGACCATCATTCCAAATTCAGGAGATGGATTTACGGTAAGATTAAAATCAGCTTTTAAATCCGGAATGACGGGTTGATATTGCATAGATGGCGTAGTAGGCATCATCTGATTCATTAATGTTCCACTCTGAGCCTGTGCAGCAACTGAATTTCCCTCTGGCGTTAACCAGGCCTTCACTTTACCAGCCATATCGAGGACACCAGGTGGCAACAGTGATTCGCCAACAAATGTTGCGCCTTGTTGAAAAATGTTCTGATCCTCTGGTTTATCAGTTCCAAGAAGTTTATTTTTCCATTCGGTAATAATGGACAGTACATCCAGAAGGTCTTTAAAACCTTTCACAGTCTGAGCTGTCCCCATTCCTAAATCTTTAACCAGTGGAACCAGTGAACCCATTTCAGAAGATAGATTCTGAGTATTAATTCCTAAATCATCAAGACCTTTACTAAAAGATGCGGCAAACTGATCACCTAATGATTCTTTAGCTTGGTTAAATACTGCTGACATCTCAGTCAGATTATTAATAGACTTCTGTTGAGCAGTCGTTAGTGCTAAATGAGAATCAACCAATTCATTTTGAATCTTGAGAAGATTTTCACCACCACTTGAAACAGAGTTCAAGACATAGCTCATATCATTAATTCGTTCACCAAAGTTGACAAATTCTTGTTGAGTTACTTTGCCTGCATCTCTGAGACCACGCATAAATACAGCAAACTCAACTGGCGTTTTAAATGAGTTTATTTTGGCGACTGCCCCTTGATTGGTATATCCCAGACGTTGACGCATCACGTTAACGAGGTCTGATAGTTCACCGCCTCCAGTAAAGTTGCCATTTTTATCCGTGTTGCCAAAAGATAAATCACCTTGTTTATCTAACCAATCCTTGCTGATATCAGCATATTTTTCACGGGAGATGTCAAAACCTGTAGTAGCGAGAGAGGCACGGCGCAAACTCATATATTCAAGGTCGTTTCCACCAAAACTCTGGATCATCTTCCTGCCCTGGTTTCTCTCAATGGCTCCCTGTAGTGTTCCCGCCATAATCTGATAGGCCTGTTGGGCGGCATAAGCGGCTGCTGTTGGCCCGAGAATCTCCCCAGGAATGAAAGCGCTCGCTTGGCGACTCAGCCAACCAGATGAACCAGATTTTTTTCCCTTACCTGACTGCTTCGCTCGTTTTGCATTATTACGAGATATCGCGCGCTGGGTAACGAGGTGCTGGCTCAGGGCCTGGTTCATAGATTTTAAACTGGTATTGCCCCGTGCATAGGCATCTACAATGGCATTAGCCTGTTTTATTGCCTGATATCTGGAGGCTCCATCCATTCCCTGGAGGCGTCCAAGCTGGAATGCGGCACGTTTTCTTGCTAGGTCAGCATTTTCCTGCTGAGTTGCGATTTTCTTAGATTGTTGTTGTTGTAACTTCAAAGCTCGCGCATGCGCTGCCGCTAATTTTTTCTGCTCGTTGGCCTTTGCTTTAGCATCTACAGCAGCCTGTTTTGCTGCCTGTTTCTGCTGTTTATCAATATCACGCTGCTGCTTAATCTGTGCTTGATGAATTTGTTTATCTGCCTGCTGTTTGACCTTTGCTACTTGACTATGCGATTTAGAAAACTCTTTTTGAAGTTTCTTCATATCGTTTCTGACTTTTTTCAGACTGTTTATGTCTGTTCGGTAAACTATTTTATTTACCAAAGTCGCGGCGGTTATTTTGCTTCCACTCATGTTTATTTACTCCATAATAAAAAAGCCCCTGACCAATCAGGGCAGAGGCTTTGTATAATTTATTGTTATTTGTTTAATGCTGTTACCAAACTTCGATATTCACCATCGGGGTATTGACGGCATACCCGTGCACTTAATGTGTATTTATTTATACCCACCAAGCCGGAGAGCCTGGTGATATTAAAAATGCGGAACAGGTCGCCATCTGTAACATCCAGGGAATACTTATTTCCCTGGGAATCTGTTAGTTCTATTTTTGCCATTTGCTGTAAAATCTCCAGAGAAATATGAAAATGATGTGGGCTGGTATTTGATGTTGACCAACCCAATATTCAAAAAACAGCACGACTAATGCTGTTGTGAAGATCATTAGCTGGCGATACTCGCGTATACCACAGCCTGTGGCAGGTTATTAATTGCCAGGTGTGCAGACTCTGAAATCAGTGTCGGAAATTGCATTTCATCAACAATCGCATATTGATGGAATTTAGCCGGAGTTTTACCAAGCGTTGCGTGCATGGTTCCAATACCGTTAAACAGTTTAAATACACCGCTATCCTGAGCAAAACGGGGAACAAAAACAGCATTGTTCTCGCCAATTAGGGATTCCAGGTAGCTATCACCAGTGACATCCACAAAAGTAATACCTTTTAGCGACCATACAGGGTAGGCTTGGAGGTAAAATTGTAGAGTGCCAACAAAATTAGCTGGGTCATTAACGGGTGTTGCGTAAATAACTGCATCAAGAATTGATTTGTGGTAGGCCAAATTCTGCGCCATATTACCAGTGCATAAACAAACAATGCCCTGCATAGATTTCAGTTTACTACGTGCAGCCTGTCGAATTTGGCGCTGTACAGCATCCAGTTGTGCTAGAACATTGGAAGTAGAACTAAAATCGAATGTTGCTGTAGATTTAGTCTGATTGAATTCAGTAAAAAAATCTAGATCACCCTGAGCGGTATAAACCCCAGATTGTTTACCTGCCAGGACGGACTCAGCGAGGATGGTTTCCAGCGTGTTTTGATATGCGATATCATGTTCAATAAGATATTTTGCAATCTGGTCATCCATAGTTTCAGCTACAGTTTTGCCAAAACCACGAGCCTGTTCGAACGAGCGGGAGCTAATTTTGTCCACTCGTTTAAATGTTCGGAGTTCAACGAAATGGCTATCAAATGTGGGTAGTTCAGTAGTGTTAAAATCACTGTGCACGTAAGGGGCATTTTCGCTATTAACGCGATCTGCATCCTCTACGAGACGGTCATTTAAAACTTTATTGATGCTGAGATTCTCATCACCAAATAAATTTAAACTTGTGATCACGTTGTTAGGTTGTTTTACATCGGAAAAGCTGTCGCCAAAATCGATAATTTTTTCAACTAAAAGTTGTTCGTACGCTGTGCTCATTATTTTAATTTCCTTTAATATTTTTAGGTGGTAGGAAGCATTTTTTCATCGCCAGCAATGACGATAAGATTTTCAGCCAGTTTATTAAACAGGGTTTCCATATCTGCACCAGATGCAGCAACAAGGTTTTCACGACGTACAAAAGTAGCCAGACCATTGCGGCAAATACGTAAATACTTTTGACCAGCCCAGGCAGGATCTAAAACCAGAATTAGGTTTCTGCTGTGGTGGAATCATTTGCGAGAGTCAATGTAGTTTTATCGAGTAGCGAACCTGCTACAATTTCAGACGCCAGTGCATTAACCTTAACGACCTCATCAAAATTGATTGGGTCAGCAGCATAGGCGACGATATCAGATGCCCACAGGTGTGATGTAGAAATTTTCATTTTTTCCCCTTGAGAATGTTTTTAATAATTTGTTTTGGAGATTCAGCTTCCTCAGCCTTTTTGTTTTTTAGTTCATCGGCAATAGCCTTTACTTTTTCAATAGCTGAGATTTGTTTAGCGGTTTTGGTCAGATTATCCAGAGTCTCCTGGGAAACCTCCGGGGATTCTTCCACGGGGATATTCCGTTGTTTGCAAAGAGCTACCATTTCAGAAATAATATCCGGCTCTGCAAAAATTGTAATCCCCTGCCGACCATCAGCTAATATTGTTTTTTTGATATTCATTTTTAAATCCATTTCATTTTGCAAATTGAAATAAAAGAAAGGCCTCAGTGCGAGGCCTTAAAACATAAGAAGAGAACGTTGATTAACTCGAATTGAACTTTTGGAGGAACAATTCACAATATACACTCACGAAAAATATATATTGAGAATTGCCCCACAGTTATCGTGGATGGGTGAACTAGTCCCGGAGCAAACTGTGAGGATTCCCGAAGGTAAGCGCAATGCCAATAACGCCTATTTTTCTGTAGTATACAATATTCTAGGTATAGCGTCCGTTGATTATTGCCTACATATTTATAATACCATTTTATTATATATTTGTCAATATTTGGAGACTCTATTTAGAGACATTTTTAATATTTTTTGATTTTTTTTATTTCTCTGAACCATTCCTGCATCGTCTGGAGTTTAATATTATCCAGGGTGCCGTTTCGGTATTCCCGATATTCATTTGCACCATACCCCAACGTGACCAGACATTCAGCCATTTTCGCCAGATGGTCAGGTGATGTATTCGGGTATTCATCAAGAAGAATTTCTAAAATGGAGTCTGCGGAATGGTGTTCCAGTTCCTCACCTGTTAAAACTCTTATACAGTTTTCATCATATTTCAATCTATCCTCCAGTGTGTTCAAATATGCCTCTCAGGGCGCCTGTAACGCATTCTGAGAGGTTTTTATATTTAGGTGGTAAAGTTAAGGCGAAACTTGTTCAAACACGTTATGAATAGTTCTGGCGATGACAATAAGCCCCATTAAATTAATATAAATCGCGGGGTCATCTTCTAAAAGCCACTCTAAAAAGAATTCTGGATGCTCCGGGAGAGTGTTCATTGCCTCCAGCAATATCTGATAATTGGAATAATAGGCTGCCGGGTCAATATAGCTATCAACCATCAAGCTATGCGCCAGCGGGTAATGCTGTTCTACAAATTCTTCTATAATGTTTTTATGTTGTTCAAAATCAATCATTTTTTACCTTCCTTTATTATTATTGTTTTTAGTCGGTGATGCCTGGTGCATCAAAATCAAGCCCAAGATCATTTCCTGTGAAGTTTTCATTTTCTAATCGGTTAAACTCCAGCCAACCTTCATACTCATTTATATTATCAAAGAGACATTCAAACTTGAGTGGCTCACGATTGAATTTAAAACCAGCATACTTTTGGCGAGGCTTCCAATTTACACCAGTCATTGAATTAATTACTTCTTGTTCTTCTGGTGTCAGTGGTGCAGATGATTCGTAGAGTTTGATTATTTTTAGAGGTTTTAACTTTTTGGGGATTTTTACTTTTTTTGCTCTGCTGTTAAATCCGATTTCTGTTGTTTCCTCAAATACTACATTTTGACGTGCATATGCCAATATTCCTCCTGTTGTTTACCATGGTAAATCATCATCATCTTCAATTAATACTATTCCTGGGATTGATTCAGACTTATTCCCAAAATCGCCTTTGACCTCGTGCCTGGTTCCCTTGTTTTCCGAATATGTCCGTCCAGATGTATCCTCTATTTGAATGGTCAGGACGTGGTAATTATTGCAATTACCGGGCCGTGTCTCACGTTCGATCAAACCTAGTTCAATCAGTTTTTCTATCTGTTTTATCGCAGCATTTCGGGTAATACCAAAAGTGTCAGCAATTTCGTTATGACTGGGAAATACCTTGAGACCAGCATCGCTAAAACTTTTTAGGTAACTGTAGATAGATTTTGCAGATATTGAAAACTTCTTGCCGTTGATGGTATTGATTTTAAAAATGTCGTAATATGATTTAAAAAACTTATTTTGATTATCTTCTGTTTTTCCCATTTAAATCCTCTGGTTGGTTTGCTCCTAGCTGTGAGCCTGTTTGTTTTTGGAGATACTCGCGGATTATCTGCACTACCAGCGCTGCCGCTGGTTTATCTCGCAGGTTAGCCTCATAGATGAGTTCCCGGTAGGTATCCTGGTCAAATCGAATATTCATCATTTTTTGTTGTCCTCTTTCCACTGGTCGAAAATCTCAAGTGCGGTTTTAAAAAGTGCTGCGCGTTCTGTAAATCCGCGATACCGTGCCTGAGCGAAATTGTCATAAATCTGGTGGCGGCGTGCTGCGCCAGTCTTTAATGCCTCTACTACCTGTTCAATTGTGAAGTATTTCAATAAGCCTCCTTTAGACATAATAAAAAGACACCTTGCAGCCAGAGAATGGCTCAAAGTGCATCGAATTTAGGTTTTTCTGTTTCCTGCTACTATTCTATACCAATGACAGAACTCTGTCAATAAATTTTAAGATATATTTTTACAAATCGAATAGTATCAAATTCCCTGTCCTAGTGTCAACCACATTTACCAGCAATCTCATAACCCACTATAAAACGCTCTGTATCGCGTTCTGAGAGGTTTTCTCATATTAGGTATACCATTTATCGTTTTTATAGTTTAAATCGCTTGTAGAGCTTTTCTAAAAGGTTTGCATTTGATATCAGTAAGCTGTGCTAACTGTAGTGTAAATTTGAGATGCGGGATACTATCGCGGGAACAATTCTGCATCTCACTATTTATCCCCTGCCGGGAATACAATACTAAATTATGATCTAGTTATATATATTATTTAATAAAAAGATAATTTATTAAATATGATTTAGATCACTTTAGAATTCTGAGTTTTGACATTTGTGATCTGATCTTCTCCCTGCGGGAGGTTTACCACGAATCACATAGATAATAGTAAACTATTAGATATGGGTTAATGAGTGTTATAGGATCATCACATTAATAGTTTTATCATTAATGGGATTAGACTATTACACCTGAGTCTGCATCACAGTATGGAATGTAATGGAATACTGTGAAGACTTGAATAACAGTCCCCGCGACATCAGACAGAAATCTTGTTTCGGGGACTAATACTATCCACGCGATAGCGGGAAGATACTAACTTATTAACTATAACTAAAGATAAAAAGATATGATCTTATAATTAATATAATATTTAATCTTATAATTAATCTAATAGTGGTAACTTTTTTATTACCCTGGGTACTAAAATTTTATCACCCCCCTAATAAAAAATTATTACCCCCATGATAAAAGGAGATAGTTTCCCTATCTTAATAGATTACAAAATATATGGTTATGCTCTATAATTAGATTGGCATACACGACAGTTCCAAGTAGGATATGTCTTATATTTTCCTGTGCCTACATAACGCAAGTGTAGTTCTTCCTTATCCTTTTCGTAGCACTTAGTGCAGAAAGGTATTTTATCACCTTCTTTCCAGTAAAGAAGTCCATCAAATTTAAGTGATTCCTTACCTTGTAGCTTTGCCTTAAGCTCCTGAATCTCTTCTTCTTTACTAAGTAAAACTGCCTTTAAAGTCACAAATTCGCTTTTAACTTCTACTAGATCATCTAGCAAATCAATCAACGTGCTGCGCATTTCAGCGGCTGTTAGTTCCTCATCACCTTTTTTGCGGAGGTTACGAACTAAATCCACCGATTTATTCACAAGATCAAGCGTGCCAGAAATTGCAGCTAAGGATGTTGGGTCTACCATATAAAAATCCTTGTTATCACCGTGATATCAAAAAGCTACTTCAATAGTGAAGTAATTCTATCAATTTCTTTGTCTATAATCAGCATACCATCAGATATGGCTTGTCTTGTTTCACCGTCAATTAGCTTTATTCCTTGTGCATAATCTATCATGCATTCTAGGTGATTATTAATGATTGTTTTCAAATGAACATCATCTTTGTATTTGCATTGAAGGAGATTCATTTCTTGAACCTCCTTTATTAATTCATTGTTACCTTTAAATGATTGAATCAATGACCTCGCGTATGTGTAAATATTTATAATTCCGTCTCTTGATTCATCACTCAGCTTAGCAATTTCTTTAGCATTCTGCTCATAAAAAGTAAAATTATCATCGCCAACTGGAAATCCAATAGCCAGGATTTTCCCCGGCCCTATATCATCTATATGTTCTTTCATTCTTACATCATATAGACTCAATAGTGTTGTTATTTCTCCTTTGATCCCCTTGAGAACAGATAACTTTAACTCTAATGAATCTCTCTCTGATGCCTTTTTATTAATTTCAGCTTCTTTTTCAACCCCTTTGAGCGTATATCTGCCCCCGATTACAGCACCAATAAGTGCAGTTGTAAATGCTGTTGCCCACTCGGGTACATTCGATAGGAAATTAGAAAGGACATCAAACATTGACACAAGCATGTTAATGATAGCTTCCATCATTTGATCCTTAAAAGAAAACAGATGTAAGAATGTTAACCCATGCTCTCATAACATTAAAGTACAATCAAAGTTAACTTTTTACTTTTATCTGTAAACCAATTCACGCTTGTTTTAGTTAACGGTAAAAGTTGCTAAACAACATTATCTCTTCTCTCATTGTTATAATATAACAATTATAAAAATCTCAATTTTTGAATAAATTTTTTACTGTATAAATGATCAGTACTTTAGATGATAATGATTATTATTTGATGGTGATTTTGGCGGGAAATATCATGACGCGATGTCGGTGATGTTGCGTGGAATGAGAGCAATATTACGTGGTGATCAGAGTGGTTAGATTACAATTTAGCAAACAGTAATCTAAGTTTATATCAATAAAACACTTTAAAATCAATTTCTTACATATTTTAACGGTTATCAAACACCCGTTTGACCTGTTATATGCATGTTATATGCAGCGTTTATGCAATTAGTATTCAAACGGCATCATGATATTTTGAAATTATTAGCGTGGTAATCAACCATCAGATTGGCTTGCTTAGAAGCTCGGAAATAGAGCAAAAAACAACCAATTTTAATCGAATTAAATAGGGGTTAATTAGCGTTTAATTCCCGGTTTATCCCTCTGATATTTTTAGCCAGATACAGGCAACCTATCCCCCGTTTCTGCGTGGGTAGGGCTAAAAGTGGGGGAGAAGAAAACCAAAGTAAAAGCAATCTAACTTTTAAACTAACCACTTGAAAATGATCTATAAATGATCAATCATAATCTTCATTATGTAATCTAAATTAGAGGGTGGTAATCATGGCGAAAACATCAGCAGTTACCCCAGAACAGGCTAAACAAATCGAGGCTGTATTGCGTCAGCGCAGCGAGGTTGCTGCTGATGCCTGGAAGCTAAATCTACAACTTGCGTTGCGTATCAGTGACCTGTTGTCGGTTAGGTATGATGATGTACAAGGAAAATTCCTTCGACTCAAAGAGGGGAAAACAGGGAAACAGCGCGAGTTAGTCCTCAACACAGAGGCGCTAAAGCTACTCAAACGTCGCCAGAAAAAGAATCCAGATGACGTCTTTGTATTCCAGTCCAAGAGTAACCGTGTTAAGGGTCAGACGCCGAAACCAGTATCCAGGGTTTTCATAGCTCAAGCCATAAAGGAAGCATCACAGGGCGTTGTAGAGCCTGGTATTAGCGTTGCCACCCATTCAGCCAGAAAAACCCGTGCAAGGGCTCTGTTGAAAGCGGGAACGCCGATTGAGGTTATCTCCCGGATGCTCAATCATAGCAGCCCAGCAGTCACTATGACCTACTTGGATATCACGCAGGATGAGGTTAATCAGACCTATCAGATGGTGATCTAATATGATGAAAAAGCTGATTTTGTTGGGTCTATTGATTCTCAGTGGTCAGGCTATAGCAACTAAAATCACAATGACGGATCCACAGGAGGAACAGACGGAGAACGGAAAAACGCTATGCATCTATGAGAACAGCAATTACACATTCACCTACATCACTAAAGGCTCCTGCCCTTATGCCAAAACCTTTGATACAGAGGATTCGGAATAGTAAACAGTAGGGCAGAAGCCAGAAAAGGTACAGCTGCCCTAGTGTTAAAACATTTAGTGATGACTAAAGTTGAACTTTAAAGGACTCTGCATTCAAACTTTATATTCTTAATTCCTGCTCTTTGAATTGCAGCATGAGCAACATCAGTTAAATTGTTTCTTTCTCCGCCCCTTTCTCTCGCAGGAATGAGCCAAGAGACATTTTCTAATGAAGAAATATCGTAGTAAATATCAAGAATGTGAAACTCGCTATCTAACTCAAATGAGTTGCTTTTAGTTTCACCATTAAGATCGTAACTATAATGTACTTTTATTGTCATCCTTCTTATCTCCTAGCTGTGTGTGTAGTCAAAGGTAGCGTAGCGCAGATTTTGGCATAGGGTCACTGTAGTTATTGTTATTTTGGCGGTTTTATAGATAGCAAAATGTAGGTGAAAACTGCGGAAACAGCTCCGATTATGTTGAATATCAACGGGATAGAGCTAACCCCTCCGTGATGTGAGCAAGCCCCTCGACTACCAATCGATGAAGACCCCCAACCGTCACTACATCCAGAAAATAGCGTGCCAAGATATACAAATACAGCGAGCACAATTAGAGAAATAACTAATCTAAACATAGTGTTCCTTATAAAACTACATCACCAATTTACACAATCTACCACTGGTAGCAGTTGGCTTAGCAGTGGTCTGTGCAATGTAAAACGAGATCGATTGGTTAAACTGCCAGCAACGACTAGGAGCAATTTGCATTTTGGCATTTACAAAACCTTACCTTTGTGTGATTTTGAACCATTTTTTAATGATTGCAATTTACACGATCAAAATAATTCCTTTTTTTACAGTTATCTACAATCTACATCATTTTTTGTTGACGTAGATTGAAAGTTAATTCATAATATCTAAGCGATCAGTGTATCTTTGCAAAAGATAAGTGGTTATTGGATACTCCCGTTTTTAGTCAACCGGGAGGTTTTCTCATGAGTATTGGTTCATTACGTCTCGTCTTTGTTTCTGGTGTAATCACCATTATCATCTTTTCATTGCTCTACCTTGCACTTTGGACAGAAAACTCTCTCGACTCTGTTACTAACTTCGGTTGGATGTTAACCGAACTGGCCAAGCGCTTATTAAAGCCATAGAAGCCATAAAGCCCGCTGGTGGTAAGACAACGTGCGGAGCCGTCAGGCGACAACATCAGGGTATGTCAGACAGTGAAGTTTATCAGGATGACCATGTACCCGAAGGAGCGAGGCCGAACCGCTGGCAGAGCCTGCATTTCGTGTGCAGGTACGAACACCACCATAAACCTGTTTATTCCCTGCAACGTCATCACGACGTGTGGCATATGGGAGCATCGGCAAAAATGCGCTTCACTGAAAGCTTGGGGAATTATGCCGGGTAGACGGCTTTATGTTCATGTTGGACTGTCGCAGTATGAACTTGGAACTACTGCCAGCGTGATGATATGCTCCCCTGTACCACAGACCAATCACGCGACAGGTGCGGGCGTAGTACAAAGGGTAGTTTAAGTTGTACCTGTAAAGCAGGGCAACGTAACTGACTGAATAATCTAACTTATTGATTATTCAGGAGAATTGGAGCGGGCGAAGGGAATCGAACCCTCGTATAGAGCTTGGGAAGCTCTCGTTCTACCATTGAACTACGCCCGCGAAGAGGTGCAAGAGGTGCGAGAAGCATTATAGCCCTTACGCACCCTGTGACAAGCCCGCCGGATGCTGACTGGCGATAAAATAACCTTTTAGCACTTAGGCTTACTGCCCTGCGGCGGCAGGTAGCGCAGCGGATCGATGGCCGTCGCCCGATAGCGGATCTGGAAATGCAGACGCACTGAGTCGGCATCCGTACTGCCCATGGTGGCGATTTGCTGGCCGGCCTTCACGCTCTGGCCGTTATTCACCATCAGCTTATCGTTGTGGGCATAGGCGGTGATGTAATCCTCGCTGTGCTTAATCATGA
>OGXV01001624.1_pt1 | contig 13051 bp, 10 predicted proteins | sample 1576391 | NCBI WGS metagenome assembly OGXV01 (sample SAMEA3541586, study PRJEB24748) | human gut metagenome | biome: human gut; feature: human-associated habitat; material: faeces | place: China | collected 2012 | reverse complement strand
AAGTTTCTGGGCTATCCCATTTCTCATGCGACGGGAACCATTGATATCAGTATCCCCCTATATACTGTGGAAGCTTACGGCTTGTCTCTTCCCTTAACTTTGAAGTATCATTCTTCGGGAGTAAGAGTGCAGGATCCTGTCGGTGTGGTGGGACGTAACTGGGCTTTGTTTCCAGGATTTAAGATATCACGGACGATTATGGGCAAACCGGATGAGGTGTATCCGGTGGCAGATGTCAGCGGAAGTCTGACACGCGATGACTATATCTATATGTCTTCACCTTATTCAAATGATTGTGACTGTTGGAATGAGCGCGGACATATTTATCCGTGTATGGACGGTCAGTATGATGTCTTTCAAATAAATATGCCTGGTATGAACGCTTCGTTCATATTACAACGTGTAAACGGGGTGGATGTAGTGAAGCAGATATCGGATACTCCTTTAAAGATAACTCCTAAGTTGGATAATTCTACCAACTTTATCAGTACACGACTCTATGGTTTTGAAATTCTGGATGACAAAGGTATACGGTATGCCTTCGGGGAGAAGAATCCTGTACATGGTTTATCTAGTCCACAAAAATATGTTGAATATCAGCCTTATGGTTCTTGCTTTTGCGGTTGGATGCTTCGTGAAATCATTTTCCCCGGTAATGAAAAAATCTCGTTCACATACCAATCGGTAAGAGAAGATGTCCCAACTTTCAACCATACCTTATCGGTATTAGATAATGGGAAATCGATGTGGCTGGCTGGCTGTTTTCATAACGATATGATAGATAGCTCCACTGGATCTGACAGTTCTTTTTGGCGTATACTTGGAGGTGATGGATACCAGATAAATGAAGGAAGAGACTCCCCTTATTCTTATATAAACAGGTCGTTGGTTCCTGATAGTATTACTGTTCCAAATGGTTTGATTGATTTTAACTATTCAGAAGGTAAGTTGGCTTCTTTGAATGTGAAACAATCGTCAGGCATACAAGTGAGAAATGTACAGTTTACTTATGATACAACAACGGGTAACCTGCTGAAGAAAGTGAATATCAACGGTGAGGGCAATTATCTGTTTACCTACAAAAATGAAAGTTCTTTTAGTTATTTGCGTTCCGGCTTCGATTGGTGGGGGTTCTATAATGAAGCGGATTTCGGGGATGCTGACCTTCCCAATATAAATCTTGAAATACGGAAGACCACGGGTTCGTTGAATGTTCCTGTCAACCGAACTATCGGTAATCGTGCCAACAGGAAGCCTAACGCTGCATATATGGACACATATTCATTGACAGAGATGCTCAGTCCGACAAAGGGGAAATTGAAAATTAATTATGAACCACACCGCTTTACGGTAAAAAGAAAAGAGGAAATAGGTGGAGGGTTACGTGTGAAATCTACTGAGTTGTATGATCCGGTGTCAGGTAAGACAATCGTAAAAAACTATACTTATGAAGATGCACATTTTATAGGTACGGATTATCCTGATGAGAAAAGTCTGATAACTACCAGATATATATGTCCTCTTGATGATGGTGGTTGCAGAGTACGCCAACGTACGCTTTCTGTATTTTCCGGTTTTCCAAATGTTCGGGGAAATACAAATCCTGTATGGTATGGCAAGATTACTGAAGTTGCCTCCGATTGGAAAAAAGTCTATCAATATGATTTTCGACCGGATGAATATGATAATGTCAATTTTGATGATCTATCTCCTGATTATTCATTAAATAATGAGTGTTTGCTTTCTGCAATGAATAGAATGTTATATCCGATTCCTTGGCTATTATCAGAAAACTTTTATAGGAAATCGGGAAATATTTATGAGAAAGTGCAATCGTTGACCAATATGTATGAGAAGTCTGAGATGAAAATGCCGGCAGCTATAGTAACCCCTTATCAATTCGGACTGAATGGCTATTCAAGCTGTCAGTTTATGGAAAAGCTGATAGCTTGCCCTAGTTATAATTATTGTGATGTATATGGATCTCCGGTAAAGTCTTTTCCGTATTATATAGCTACAGGCTATCATCGCTTGAAGTCCACTTGTAAAACCACTTATCAATCGGGTGACAGTATTGTTGAGAAGTCTGTTTTTACTTACGATACGGAGCGTCCGTACAATATAATCAGTACATCATCTTTGTGTAGCGGAGGTGTGGAGCAGGTGGAGAGAACCTATTACAGTAATAATACTATACCGGATAAAGAATCTCTGACAACATCCCAGCGAAGTGCCATTCAGCTATTGACTTCGCGAAATTATCTGACCACGCCTGTACAGCAGACTTTGGAGAAAAAGGATAAACGGCTATACAGTGTATTGAGAGGATATAGCAGTAGCTTGTCTTCCGGGATGGTAGTGGAGGATCAGTATTACTGTAAAGGTACGGATAAGTACGAAAAACGAATCAGTTATAATAAATATGATATTTATGGTAACCCTGTATATATCAATAAGGATGGTGCTGAGAAGGTTGTATATTTGTGGGGATACAAGGGGCAATACCTGCTGGCTGAAATCAAGGGGGCAACTTACGAAGAAGTTAAAAAAGCGCTAACGATGGATCCAGCTTCCATGTCGTCGTGCCTTCCTTCTTCTATACCTCTGTATCTGAATCTGATAGATAATTTGTATAAAGCTTTGCCTTCTGCCCTGATTACCTCCTATACTTACCATCCCTTGATTGGGATAAGTGGCATAATATCTCCCAATAAAGCCAAAACGACTTTCGAATATAACAGCGATAGTAAGTTGATTCGCATAAAGGATACGGAAGGAAAGACAATGGAGGAATATCAATACCATTTCCGGCCATAAATGCAGTATGATCATATAAAAAATAGTATTATGAAACGATTATATATTTTGATTTCATTTCTTTGCCTGATAGGTGCAGCTACAGCGCAAAATAGTAACCAGAATTATGTGGTTACGCGTACTATGCTGAATGAAAGCAGTAGTTCTTACTTAGATGTAGTGAAATATTATGATGGTTTGGGACGTTTGTGCCAAACCGTGCATAATCAGGTGACTCCACAGAAAAATAATCTGCTGGATCTTTCGGAGTATGATGAATCGGGTCGGGACGTTAAAGACTGGCTGCCCGTATATTCATCCTCTGCTTATTTGTCTGCGTCTGCTTTTTCCTCGACTGCTTCTGGTAATTATGGCTCAACGGCCCGTCCTTTCAATCAGTCGGTGTACGAGGCTTCTCCGTCCGATCGGCTTGTGGCGCAATATGGCCCAGGGTCGGAGTGGAGTGACAAACCTATAACTACTGATTATATGCTGAATGGCTCCTCTGAGGCATTAAACTGTGTGCACTATTCGGTAAATGGTACCACCTTAGTGAATGGGGGAAGTTATGCCACCGGTGAATTGTATGTTGTCCGTACACAGGATGAAGACGGCAATACGGCCTCTCAATTTACGAATAAGCAAGGACATACCGTATTGGTTAGTCAGTTGAATGGAACTGTACGTCATGATACCTATTATGTGTACGATGACTATGGTAATCTTTGCTATGTGCTGCCACCTGCAATGGATGGTAATATTTCTATGGCTAATCTAAATCTTTATGCTTACCAGTATAAATATGACAGGCGCAATCGTTGTGTTTGGAAAAAGTTGCCCGGTGCGGATGCTGTGTCATACGTTTATGATTTGAATGATCGTCTTGTTTTTTCCCAGGACGGAAATCAGAAAAGTCGGGGAAAATGGATGTTCTATTTGTATGATGACTTAAGCCGCCTGGTCGTGCAAGGTGAATGTGTTAATACGAATACTTCTACAGCGTCCGCTCGTTATGTTGCCTGTACTCGCGTCAATACGGCTACAGGCTTAGGAAACAGCGGATATTCATCCGATTTTGCTTTAACTGCTCCGGTTGTGTATTTGGTGAACTATTATGATAATTATGATTTCCGTACATTGCCGGGGTTTAATAACAGCTTTTTTTCTGCTGAAACAGTGAGTGCTAAAGGTTCTTTGTCGGGGAGTGTCGTTACTGTTTTAGGAACTGATACGAAGTTATATTCCGCTAACTATTATGATAAGAAAGGGCGAGTGACAAAGACTGTTTCAAGCAATCTGTTGAGTGGCTATGAAACAACAACTACGATATATACTTTTACCGGTAAACCTGCAAACGTGAAGCATGTACACATGGCAGCCGGAAAGACTACGCAGATGGAGATATATACCTATACTTATGACCATGCGGAACGACTGACGAAGGTTGAGCATTCGTTGAATGGAGTGAAGGTTACGCTTGCTGCCAATACTTATGATGAACTTGGACGGTTGTCGAGCAAGTCATTGCATGGTTCGGCAAGTAATAAGTTGGCGTATACATATAATATACGTAACTGGATAGAATCTATATCGTCAGGTGGATTATTCAATATATCATTGAATTATGGCTATAATGGAAACGTATCCCGTATGGTATGCCGATGCCCGGGGGACAATAAAACTTATGGATATGACTTTGCTTACGATAATTTGTCACGCCTCACTTCGGCAGGAAGTCTGATTGGTGGCGCAATAACCTTAGGCTATACGACCAATTATAGTTATGACAAAAACGGGAACTTATTACATTTACGGCGTGGCGGACAAACCGGACTTGGCACTAAAATAACTGATAACTTGTCTTTTACATTAAATGGTAACCAGCTTAAAGCAGTCAATGATGACGCTACGGCTACAGCTTCTAACGGCTTCGAATTCAAGGATGGTGCCAAGCTTGCTACTGAATATACGTATGATGCCAATGGCAGCTTAATAAAAGATTTGAATAAGGGAATCGAAATTCAATATAATTTATTAAATTTGCCAAGTCAGGTCAAGTTTTCAGATGGAAGTACCATCACTTATACTTATGGTGCGGATGGAGTAAAGCTTCGCACGGTGCATAGAATAGGAGGTGTTACTACCACTACCGATTACTGCGACAATGTGATCTATGAAAATGGTACGGCTAAACAATTGCTGACCGAAGAAGGATATGTTTCTCTGTCAGATAAGAAATATCACTATTACCTGAAAGATCATCAGGGTAATAATCGGTTGGTAACTGATCAGACCGGTGGGATGGAGGAATCCAACTACTATTATCCTTTCGGAGGTGTCTTCTTAAGTAACGGGAATGATGTTCAGTCTTATAAGTATAACGGGAAGGAACTGGATACAAAGAAGGGACTGAACTGGTATGATTATGGGGCGAGAGAGTATGATGCGGTGCTGGGAAGATTTACGACGATGGACCCTTCTTCAGAGAGTTATTATTCTACCAGTCCTTATGCGTATTGTGGCAATAATCCTGTTAATCGTATAGATCCGACCGGTGCAGATTGGTATGAGAATAAAGACGGTAACTTGTATTGGCAAGAAGGTCATGGAGAGTTAGAAGGTTATACTCGACTCGGTACAAGTGTTTCTATTCAATTAGGTAAGAATTCTTACTTAAATGCTTATCAGAATGCCGGGGTAATAGCGAATCAGGCTGTGAGTGCCTTTGATTTAATTGCCATGAGCCCTAAGTTGCAGAATCAGTTTTTGGGTGACAATAGTCCGTTGTCTGAAACTTCTAAATCTGAGCTGTTCAATGGACTTATTGGTCGGGAGATGGATGCTATCGCAAGGCCGATAGGAGAATTTTTAGTTTGGAACGGTGTAGGAGAGTTAGCAGGACCTTTAATCGGTAAAACAGTAAGCTGGGCATGGGGACAGTTTACAGGCTTATTTGCTGGTAAAGGCTATGAAAGCTTTAGTGCCTTCAAAAAGGCTTATGGGGCAGCTGGTCAGGGAATGGCTTGGCATCATATCGTAGAACAGAATGCGGACAATATTGCGAAATTCGGAGCGGAAAAGATTCACAATACGAAGAATTTGATAAAGTTGCCGCACGGAAAAGGGAGTGTTCATGCAGGTATCTCGGGATATTATTCATCAAAAATGCCTGGACAAGATATGATAGTTAGAGATTATGTAAAGACTTTGAGTTATGCTGAGCAATATAAATTTGGAATAGAAACTTTAAAAAGATTTGGATGGAAACCATAGAAAAAATAAAAGTGAATTTTGAAAAATTTGCAATAGAACAGTTTTGTGCTTTTGCAGAAGGAAATGGAAAGAAAGCAAATCGCTTTCATAAAAAGATACAGTTGCTACATGGACAAGCTAAAGAACTTGACTGTATAAATGTTTTTGAAGCATTTCTTGATAATACAAACGAAAATGTAAAACTATGGGCTTCTATTTTTTGTTTGGATATATCTCCTAAATTAGCCTGGAAAAATTTAGTAGAGTTATCTCACTCTTTAGAACCTATAATAAGTTTGTCTGCAAAAGCAGCCCTTGATTCTTTAAAAAAGAGTAGGTAAGTTTTGTTGTAGCGGATGAAAATAGCTTCTACAACGAAACGCAAGAGGCTGACTAATAAGAAAGAGAGTTTTACGAATATTCCTCCTACGAATATTTGTAGAAGATTATAAATCAACTTTTTATTTTCTTTAGTCAGCCCTTGACTTGAAAAAACAAATTTATATTAACAATATAAATTTGGAATAAGTAAACTAAAAGAATTTAGATGGAAACCATAGAAATAGAAAATGTAGATGAGGCTTTATGCTTATTTGGAGAGGCTGCCATAAAACAGGAAGAAGCAATAAGGTCTGGTAAAAGTAAAATTGCCAATCGTAATTACGATAAAATGAGAAGTATTGTAATTTTTCTTAAAAACAATAAGAGTTTGGGGAGATTGGCAGTTTATTATGTGCATCCTAATTTGTCGGTGCGTGCTTGGGCAGCTTCCTACTTACTACCTTTATATGAAAAGGAAAGTATAAGAGTTTTAAAAGAAATTGTGAACATGAAGACTTTTGGTTCTTTTGATGCTGAAATGACCATCAAAGAATGGAAGAATGGTAATTTGCGTAATTTCTATACATTATAGTTGTTTACCTGTTCAGCCGGATATTAATATCCGGCTGTTTCAAGTAATGACCTTAGACCATACGATCAAAACTCACTCTTTAGAACCTATAATAAGTTTGTCTGCAAAAGCAACCCTTGATTCTTAAAGAAAGAGTGGGTAAGGTTTGTTGTAGTGGAGAGGATATATTAATTCACTTGAGTGACATGAAAGCAATAACGGAAATGATAAATCAAATTTTAATGGAATGAGACCCTATTGGAGTGGGACCTGAATTAGCAATAGATGAATATCAAGGGTATATTCCAATAATTCTTCGATCTTGCTTTGATAAGAAAAAACTTCTAGATTGTTTGCAGAATATTGTAATACATGAAATGGGATTGGAATATGATTTAAATAATGAAAAGCACAATAATGATATTCAATTAATTTGTGATAAAATAATTCAAGTGTGCTCCGTTCAGTCGGATATGCTATCCGTTTGATTCTGAACATAAGGATTTTTAATCCGTTATCTAATTTTCCCTGTCTCTGAAAGCGAAATGATTTTATAAATAGGGATTATTTATGCCATTTGTTCAGCCGGAAAGAGTGAGTATGAAGTATATCAAAATGAAAAAACCTCACTTCGCAGGTGAGGTACGCAACTTTAGACAATGCGGTTGGAAGAACAAGTCTCTCGCCATATCCTTCACCCTTTGGGTGATGATTCTTATGCAAAGGTAATGACTTTATGGCATTAAAGCAAATAATGCCTTTGATTTAACATAGAACTCATTCATTTCATTCTTCGCAGTGGCAGCACCCGCATCCCTCGCCATGTTTATGCTCTGCCAATATACGATGGGGCAGTGCTCCGTGCCCTAATAACTCTATCGGACAATTAAAGTTCCGTTCCAGCCATTCTTCACTTACGCCCGTGTCGGGATGATAATCCAATGTTTCATTCACGCAGGCAATGGACTTCACTTGTTGCAGTACTGTGCCGATGTCATGGCTGACAAGAATGATGGCGCAGTCGTGGTTAATCTCTGCCAATAGTTCGTAAAGGCGGGCTTCGAAACGTTTGTCAATATATGTACTGGGTTCGTCGAGAACAACGAGTTGAGGATCGGAGATGATGGCACGTCCCAGCAAAGCACGTTGCAATTGCCCACCGCTTAGTGCACCGATGGCACGTTCTTCCAATCCTTCCAATCCCATGCGGGCAATCACTTGGCGGGCTTTCTCCCGATGTGATGCGGTGAAGCGTGAAATAAGTGACTTCTGTGAACTGAGACCGGAAAGGATTACTTCTTCCACTGTGATGGGGAATTTGCGATCTATGCTGTTGTACTGTGGCAGATATCCCATCTTTAGTGATAAGCGGTTAGTGGTTAGTGATAAGTACTGTGCTGTACTTTCTTGTTTATCACTAACCGCTAGCCGTTTATCACTATATAATATTTCTCCTCCCGTAGGTTTCAACAGACCGAGTATACATTTGATGAGAGTTGTTTTTCCGCCGCCATTAGGGCCGATGATGCCCAGAAAGTCCCGGTCGTAAACGGTGAGGTTTACGTTGCGTAATACCGTGCGGCTGTCATAGCCGGCACTGAGATTCTTTATTTCAATAAGAGGCGTACCCATTTGTTTACTGCTTGACGATGTCTTTAGTTCTTAACGACCAATTCCTTGGCAATGTTCAACATTTCTTCTTCCCAATCGTAAGAAAGCGGGTTGATAGGGATTACCTTCGTTCCCGTCTGTTTGGCAATAATCTCTGCATTGCGACGGTCAAATTCAGGTTGCACGAAGATAACACGGACTTTCTCCTTTTTACAAGTGTCTATCAGATTCTTGAGGTGGGAGGGAGAAGGCTCTTTACCATTTTCTTCGATGGAAATCTGATGCAAGCCGTAGTCGCGGGCAAAGTAAGATAATGCCGGATGATAAATCATGAAAGCACGGTCCGCATTGGGGGTCGACAGCATGTGACAAATAAGGCTATCGGTATGTTCAATCTGGTTGCAGAGACTTTTGTAACGCTCCATATAGACTTCTTCATTGCCTTTGTCGATGGCACACAGTGCATTTACGATATTTCCGGCAATAATCTGTGCATTATAGGCAGAACTCCAAACGTGCGGTTCCACACCAAAAAGATGCTGATGCTCATCGTCTTGGATGGAATCGTGGGCGTGAGGTTCACCGGCATCGTGATGATGATGGGCGTGTGAGGAATCATAAATCAGGTCGATGCCGCGGGAAGTATCGAAGAATTGCAGGTGCGGAGCGTTATCCGTCAGCTTGTCCATCCAGGTTTGTTCAAAACCGATGTAGCCGATCCGGAAGTAGGCTTTGCTTTTGGCAAGATCTACGAGTTGCTGGGGGGTAGGATCGTAAGTTTCCGGACTACTCCCTTTGGGAACCATGCTGATAACGTTGAAGTTATCGCCTGCAATGGCTTCGGTGAAATAGCGTAATGGCTCAATAGTGACGGTGATGACGGGTTTATCGCCTTCACTCTTATTATTTTGGACGCTGCTGTTCTTGCAGGATGCGGCGAGCAAGGCAGCGAGGATGTACAGGAATGTTCGTTTCATTATTATATTTATGGTTTTTATAATTGATTACTCTTTATGGTTTCTCTTTCGTTGCCCTCAGTATCTCCCGCTTTCCCCCCGGAGGTCCCGGAAGGCGCTCCACACGGAAGCCCACAGCTTGCAACATACGGCGGATGACACCTTTGGCGCAATACGTCGTCAATATTCCCCCTGTATTCATATAAACGTAAAGAGAGCGAAATAATTGCTCGTTCCACATTTCTGGTTGCTTTTCAGGGGCGAAAGCATCGAAGTAAACGAGATCAGGAAAAGTATTAGGTATTAAGTGTGAAGTATTAGGTATTAGGTGTGAGGTATTGGTATTTTGTTCACTTCGAATACTTAATACTTCATACTTCATACTTATATTCGCATCTGTCTTTATCTTCCGCAGGGTGAAGTGCGGGGATATTTTTACGTCTTCTTCCCACGGGGCGGTGTGCAGCTGCTTGAACAGCGGGTTATTACTATATCCTAGTGCATCGACTTCTTCCCAGGCGAGGGGATAGAGCTCGATACCGGTATAATGTACGGGACGCGCGTCCTGTTCGGCAGCTTCCAGTGTGAGCAAGGCATTCAGTCCGGTGCCGAAGCCTATCTCAAGAACGTGCGGTTGCGGTGCGGCAGAGGCTTTCAGGCCCATGTCGATAAAGATATGCTGCGACTCTGTACGCGCCCCTTTCACCGAATGATAATGTTCATCCAGTTCGGGCACAAACAGTGTTGTGCTTCCATCTTCCGTACGTTCTATAATTCGTCTCATAACTTAAAACATAGATATTACTCCCTGCAATGCCAGCAGCATCACGGCATACCGTATCAGCTTTCCGGCAAACATGGACGAAGTAGTCAGCCATACATTGCTGCGCATGAAACCCAGTGCAATGGCAATTACTTCGCCCACAAAGGGCAGGAATGCGAAAAAGCCCATCAATGCTCCTTTACCTTGAAGGAAAGTCTGCATCTTGTCTACTTTTTCTTTTTTTACTTTGAAATATTTCTCTATCCAGACTACGTTACCCAGACGCCCCATGTAGTAGCACGTCATACCGCCAATCGTATTACCCAACGTGGCGAAGAATACACACATCACCGGACTGAGCCCTACCTTTACCAGTGCTATCATCACCAGTTCCGAACTGAACGGAACGATGCTTCCTGCCAGTAAGGCGGAGATAAATAAACCGAGATAGCCCCAGTCTATCAAGAGTTGAACCAGTGAGTCTACAAAAGCATCCATACGTTAAATCCGAATAAGAGTATAAGCCCGGCAAGGGCACAAATGAAAAACACATTAGAAGCCCGACTGTTCGTCAGTACCACGAAATGTCCTGTCAGGATGCTGACGCCTATCAGCAGCAAGGGCAGGAGGTGAAACGTTTGTGCCGGTTGCAACAGGATATAAACGAAGATGCAGAACGTCAGGAAAATAAGGAAATGCAGGTAGCTGCGGGTACGTATCTTATCTTCGTAACCTGCCACCAGGCAGTGAACGGAGCTTACTATGAACAACAGGAACAAATAGCCCAATGTAGCGATTTCCCATAATGGGAAGTTCCATAAAGTAATGGGATGGAACGTCACCAGTTCGATGAACGGCTGATAGAATAATTCTATTTCACCATAGAAGTAGGCATGTCCAAACAAGAACCAATAAGGTAGCGTCCAACCGATCAGACCTCCGAAAAAGCTCTTAGGAGTGAGTGCCTGGAAACTGTATGCACCGATCCAGAAAAGGGGAATGAACAATGTTAGTTGCGGGAAGAACAGACTGCCCGCCCCGATAAACAGGAACGAGTAGAACATGGTGCCCGCCGGACGTGGATGTTGATAGCCTTTGAACAGGAAGAACAAGGATATCAGAAACGCTGTCGAGGCAACGTCTCCGGCATATAACTGGTGCATGGCAGGACAGACAGATATCAGCAGGAAGTAAATGGCTGTCTGCACGGATGCCCGCATACGGATAATGGCGAAGGTGTTGTTCAGTTCTATCAGGAAGTAACCGATTATACCGTAAAGCAGAAAGCTTAGGGGCGCACTTGCCCATGTCGGAATCCAATCGTTGTAGATAGTTTCCCACAATGGGTAATTGCTTTTCATCACTGGAATCTCGGGTAATAAGATGGAAGTCAGTACCCAGCAGAACAGTGATAGAAAGATAGCAGCGGGGAGGGTGAAGCGTCCCGCTGTAATCCGGTTCTGTAATCGTTTACTTCGTATCATATAAATGAAGAATTGAGAATGAAGAATGAAGAATTAGGCTGCGCGATATGCCGCAGGGAGATTCTTCATTCATCATTCTTCATTAAATTTAGAGATCGAACCCGATGTCGCGGCGGAAATACTTCTTGTCGAAGTGGATCATATCCGCTACTTTATAACTTTTGGCAAGGGCTTCCTCCTTGGTTTCACCATACGAACATACGGCAATCACGCGTCCGCCGTTCGTTACCACTTGTCCGTCTTTCATTGCGGTTCCGGCATGGAAGAGGATGCTGTCCGTAGCTGCGGCAGCTTCAAATCCGGTCATCACTTTGCCTTTTTCGTAAGCTTCGGGATAACCGCCGCTGACGAGCATGACGCAGGCGGCTGTCCGCGGGTCCATCACCAGAGTCTTGGTGTCGAGGTTCACATCGCGTACACCTTCCAGAAGTTCTACAAAGTCGCTTTGTACACGCAACATGACGCTTTCTGTCTCCGGATCGCCCATACGGACGTTATATTCTATCACCATTGGTTCGCCTTTCACACGGATCAGGCCGAGGAAGATGAAGCCTTTGTAAAGGATGTTTTCTTCCTGCAGTCCGTTGATGGTGGGCTCGATGATGCGGGTACGTACCTTTTCCATGAACTCTTCGCCAGCAAAAGGAACGGGGGTAACGCTTCCCATGCCACCGGTGTTCAGGCCTTTGTCGCCTTCGCCGATGCGCTTGTAGTCCTTGGCTACGGGCAGCACTTTGTAGTGCTTGCTGTCCGTCAGCACAAACACGGAGCACTCGATACCGCTGAGGAATTCTTCGATAACAACTGTGGCGCTGGCCTGACCAAACATACCGCCGAGCATTTCTTCCAGTTCCCGCTTGGCTTCTTCCAGTGTAGGGAGAATGAGCACACCCTTTCCGGCACAGAGGCCGTCGGCTTTCAGCACGTAGGGGGCTTCGAGGCTTTCGAGGAAGGCGAGGCCTTCTTCGAGGTTATCGGCAGTGATGCTCTTGTAGCGGGCGGTGGGGATGCCGTGGCGTTCCATGAAGCCTTTGGCAAACTCCTTACTGCCTTCCAGTTGGGCACCTTTGGCGGTGGGGCCGATGATAGCGATATGTTGTGTGGTGGCGTCTTCGGTGAAGCTGTCGTAGATGCCTTCTACCAACGGGTCTTCGGGGCCTACCACAATCATGTCTATGTTCTGTTCCAGGGCGAAGGCTTTCAGGGCGGGGAAGTCGGTTGCCTTGATGGCTACGTTCTCGCCTACCGCACTGGTGCCGGCATTACCGGGGGCGATAAAAAGTTTCTCTACTTTCGG
>OGXV01001623.1_pt1 | contig 13052 bp, 11 predicted proteins | sample 1576391 | NCBI WGS metagenome assembly OGXV01 (sample SAMEA3541586, study PRJEB24748) | human gut metagenome | biome: human gut; feature: human-associated habitat; material: faeces | place: China | collected 2012 | reverse complement strand
CCCATGTTTTCGTACGGTCAGCGCAGTAAATGCGCAGACCTACTGAACAGTTACAATAATTCTCAAAACTGCCGGAAACCTGCTTTCCTAACGGACCTGCATAGGGTCGCACCCGGTGCATTTGCGGATCACGCTCATGAACGTGGCGACGCGCTCCTTCACATCCGCCTCATCCTTAAACGGCGCGTCAAACGCAACTCCCATAACCGAGAAAATGATGATCTGCACCGCCATCGCCGCCTCCGGCATCGTCAGGTTCTTAAACATACCAATCCGCTCCAGATGGTTATAAAAATACTGGTACACCTTTTCTCCCATCTGACGGCGCAGCGCCATGAACTGTACCGACTCGGACAATGCCCGGATATGCTTCTGGTTTTCCATGATATACATATACAGCTGTGTCAGCGCCTTCTCCGGATCTGGCTGGCTCATCGTCTCTTCCATGATGCGCTTCATCTCGCGTTCCATCCGGTATTCCATCAAATCATATATATCTTTAAAGTAATAATAAAATGTTTTTCTTGTGATCCGGCTCCGCTCAACCAGCGCCGTAACCGTGATCTTCTCGACCGGTCTTTCCGACTCCAGCTCGATATAAGCCTCTACAATCCGTTCCTTCGTATTTCCCTGCTGCATACTCTTTTCCTCCGGCAAACCGTTGTTGTTTTAGTATAGTTTAAAATTCAACAAACTGCAAGTATTGCCTGAAATTTCCATGTTCCTGCGATGAATCGTTACTGTTCACGCATGCGTGCCCAGTAACGGAATTTGCCGTGGCTTCGCATTCAAATACGGCAAATTCCTGCTGCCACCACGTTTTCTTACGGCACTTTCGGTTCCAAAAGTGCCTACCCGTGAACAGTAACGATGAATCCGCGTTACTGTTCACGCAAACGTGCTTACTTGTGAACAGCAGCCGATACGACCGATCCGCTTTCGTGTTTCACACGCCCTTCCACCTGCGGCAGTTTCTGCGAGTATACAACCACCCGGTCGCCTTCCAGTATCTGCGTACCGCCGTCTGGAATGACGATCTGGCTGCCCCGCTTTATCATCACAATGATCGTATTCTTATAGAAGCGCGCCTCCGCGATCTTCTTACCACACCAGCGGTGATCGGGTGTCATCAGAATCTCTTTTAAAAGGATTCCCTGGCTGTCCGTAAAGCCCTCTGCACCCAAGACGACGGTATCCCCTTCCAGAATTACAGTCTGCCCTTTGGGCACAATCGTCTGCGCGCCGCGCCGGATCACTGTGATTAACATACCCGGAAGCATCTCAATCTCACAGATTTTACGGTTTTTCCACGGATGATTGTCCCCGATCGGAAGCTGCACGAACTGAATCTGCATATCGCCCGTATAGTCTGAGAACGTCCGCATGACATCGGTCGAGTTGTCGATCATGTCGCATTTTTCTGCCACCTTCGGAAGCAGCGAACCCTGAAAAATGATGGAAAATAAAACAACGCAGAACACGATGTGGAATATATCATATTTCATATATCCCTCACTGAGCGTCGCCATGATCGCAAATACGATTGACGCCGCACCGCGCAGACCCGCCCAGGAAATAACCAGATACTGCCCGATCGGCGGTTTCGACGGTGCGAGCAGCAAGCCAACCGCCGCCGGACGCGCCACAAATGTTAAAAACAATGCGATTGCGATCGCCGGAAGCACGATCGACGGCATCTGCGAGGGAAACGCCAGAAGTCCCAGTAAGAAAAACAGAAGCATCTGCATCATGCCGGTAAACGCATCAAAGAAGCCAACCAGCGCTTTCTGGTTCTTCAGCTCCTGATTTCCAAGGATAATACCGGTCAGATACACGCTTAGGTAGCCATTTCCGCCAATCTGGGATGCAAGCGCGTAGGAAATGATTGCCGCCGCAAAGACAAAGATCGTGTCAAATCCCTCGCCATAAAAGGCATACCGCTTTAAAAGCCATGTCACCAGCCACGCGACCGCCGCGCCGGTCAAAAGCCCAAATGCGAGCTGGCGGATCAAAAGCAGAACCGCCGAACCGCCGCTCACACTCCCCGTCATCGCAGACAGCAGAATCACCGTCATCATGTACGCAAACGGGTCGTTGCTTCCGCTCTCTAACTCCAGCATGGATGCCGTGCCGTATTTGAGGTTCAGCTTGCGCGAACGCAGGATCGAGAACACGGATGCCGCATCGGTCGATCCAAGAACTGCGCCGAGAAGCATTCCTTCCATCAATGCCATCTTAAGCACCAGATGACAAAACAGCCCGGTCAAAAACGCCGTCAGCACTACACCCGCCGAGGATAACAAAATCGACCGCCCCGCGACCGGCTTCGCCTCACTCCAGCGCGTGCCGAACCCGCCGTAAAACATAATAAAAATCAGTGCCACCGAGCAGACCTGTTCCGCCAGTGCAAAATTGCCGAATGGAATCTTAAAAATACCGTCCGATCCAAACAGCATTCCCAGCATAATAAAAATAAACAACGTCGGCACCCCCAGCCGCCCCGAAAGACGGCTTCCCGCGATGCAGACAAGGATAATAATCGCTACGACCAGAAGCGCAAATGAAGTTGAAATATGTATCATTCCTTTCTATGTTTAGTAGGTATCATAAATGTGGTGTTTTTATAATGATACAATATCTCTATGCCTCTTTCGTGTTAAGATTCCATTAAAAAGAAGAAATCTTACAGCGACAGATCTCCCTTCGCCCGCGCCCTCCGGTCGCGGATCGACTGGATCACCGGCACCAGGAACATCGCGACGATACCGCCCGCAAATCCATTGTTATAGAGGTTCATGCCCCCATACACGATCCCAACATTGAGCGCCACCGACGCGTGCAGAAAACCAGCTAACACGCCGCATAAAATTCCAAACTCTCCGGCGATCGGTGCCAGCGTCGTGGAAAAGAGCAGCGCCAGAAGTGCCGACGGATTCGTGATATCCCACGCCCGGACGGTACTCGCAATGCAGACGCCCGCCATGATCGGGAAAATATTCCGCAAATGTTTTCCAGTCGCACTGAATCCAACGATGGTAAAGATTCCGCCGATCGTCGGTCCATTTAGGTTTCCGCCGACTGCCAGCACAAAGAAGGTCGCAAACAGACCATTGAGTCCCATGTTGAGAAGCGTCACCGCACCGCCCAATTCCAGCAGGTAATCGGTACCGCCGATTCCCGTTGTCGCAAGGAGTTTTTCATACCCTAAAAGCGTATCTTTTCCGCGCCACAGCACTGCCACCACCGACATGCCTGCAAACAGGACAAATAGCAGCCCTAAAAGCATCGCATCATTGCCGGAGGACCAGATAAGACGCGCCTCCGTCTCAATTCCAAAGGACTTAAACGTGGAGACCAGGACCGTCGCAATGATACCAGAGGCAAATCCCACATTATAAAGGGAATATCCCTTATGGGCATAGTGGGAATGCGTCGCGAGCGGTGGAAGCACGAATCCGATACAGATTCCCACCAGAATCGTCACACAGAAGCGCTGCCAGATCGGCAGCTCCACCACGTGCATCAGCTGTGTGATGATCGGAGACAGGCTCGTTCCGTAGATGCCGACATAAATATAGTTGGATAAGTGCATTTTATGATATTTTGCATAGAGAAATACACCCAGAAAAATCGCCCAGATATTCATCAGATTTTTTCCGAACAAAGAGAATCCAAACATCAGACAGCAGGACGTGATCGTATGCCCGTCCATCTCCATCCCAAGACTATAGACAAAGTAGATGCTGATAAGCGCCATCATCCCGGCATTGACAAACGCGGCTCCCATGCCGCCGACCGCAATATAATCGGTGATCAGGAAATCCGGCTCCCATATGATTTCATAGATACCAGTCACAATGGAATCAAACGGCTGTATAATCAGCCCCACTGAAATGAAATAGATCGGAATCAGTGCCAGAAGAAAGAATTTCATCTCTCTGGACAGAGATTTCACTGTAGTCATATACGCACACCTTTCAAAAAAGGGATGCAAAAAAGATTCCGCATCTTTGCACCCCCGACTGTTAACATTCTATAAAAATGGTTCCTATTCTATTGTATTGGATTTTCAACTGTTTTGCAACTGATTTTTTTCTCACTGTAACCCGTTATGAAAACCACCGACAGAACCGGCTGCCCCCATTCTCATGTGAAATTGTTACTCTTCCTCCGGCGCACTTCCCAGCACATAACCGCGCTCTTCCAATATTTCGCGCAGCTCATCAACCACCGCCCCCAGCTCTTTACCTTCCTCGTCGATCGTGATGTCCGCGTATTTCTCAAAATACGAGATCCTCTCATGGTAGAGATCCAGAAGTGTCATGCCGTCTTTCAGCGCCACGCCGCGGTCCTTGACATCGCCGACGCGTTTTACCAGCTCGTCATAGGTAATTTTCAGATAGACAACCAGTCCGATGGATTTTAAATGTTCCATCGCTTCCTTTCCGTAGATCACGCTGCCCCCCGGTGCGATGACCGCCTGCTCGGCTTCCACCCCCGCGTTGACGCGGTTCTCCACATCGAGAAATCCGTCCAGTCCCTGTTCTTCGATGATCTCGCGCAGACGCTTACCTTCCTGTTCCTGAATCAGCAGATCCACATCTATAAAAGAATAGCCCAGTCTCTTTGCTAAAAGCACTCCGACCGTGCTCTTTCCTGCGGACGGCATACCAATCAGGGTTACATTATTTTTCATCTTTGGCACCTCTTCTTTTTCTTTACACTCCATCCAAATGTTCCAAGAAGCTCTGAAAGCCCATAATAGCCGCCATGCGAATACACAATCGGTTCCGCCTTTGCAAGCTCCAGGCTACCGCGCTCGTTGAGCCACTGCTCGTCCACGCTGACACCCGTTACCTCTGCCAGAAACATATGATGTGACCCCAGTTCCTTGACTTCGGTCACCCGGCACTCGATCGCGACCGGGCTTTCGGCGATCACCGGTGCTTTCACCGTCTGCGCCGGAACCGGTGTGAGCCCTGTCTCCTTCCATTTATCCACATTCCTGCCGGAGCGGACGCCGCAGTAATCGGTCGCATACGCCATCGACTCCGTCGCCAGGTTGATGACAAATTCACCGCTCTCCCGCAGCATATGGTAAGAATAGCGCTCCGGGCGCACCGAAATGTACGCCATCGGCGGGTTCGTACAGATCGTACCCGTCCAGGCAATCGTGATGATGTTGCTGTTTCCTTCGCAGTCCGCCACTGTGACCAGCACCGCCGGAACCGGATAAATCATATTGCCCGGCTTCCACTGGGCGCGCGGTCCCGGAGTGTTCCGGGTCTCCACCCGTTTTTTCAACTGTCCTTCCGGGTTCTGCCTTGCTCCTCCCCGGCGACGCTCTTCTGGCTTTCCAGCCGCTCTCTTCTGTGCCATCCCTATATCCTCTTAATCATTGTCCGGGAGAAGTTTGATCCGGACCATGATCTGTTTCACCATGCTTCCCTCCGGCAGGCTCATATCATCAATATGCGTCTGTGCCGGCAGATCGCCCTCTTCCTCCAGTTCCAGGCTGATCCAGTTGTACGCTGCATCCCGCGCATTTTCCACCGCATCCTCCAGATCCGGACCTTCTGCCTCGCAGCACTCCAAGTCCGGAAAATATGCGTCATACCCTTTCCCATCTTTCTTAGGCGTAAAAACCGCCGGATATACAAATGTCATGGTATCCTTCCTTTCCGTCCGACCTTCCTGCCCTGCACGAACTATCACTGGATTTTCCGTATGGAACAATCCCGCCCGCGCACCGTCACCTGATTTACTGCTCCAGTGTCACAGTCAGTGCCGGAATCAGCTGTTTCTTTCTGGAAACAACGCCCGGCAGTGTTGCCGTCTGCTTCAGCTCTTCATTTGCATCGCCTACATGGAACGCATCTGCCACAACCTGTGCCGCCCCCTGTCCAACACAGAGAAGTTCGGTCGTCTCCGTCAGGATATTCGTCAGCATGAAGAAGATCATATCCAGCCCTTCGTCCTCACGCGCCTTCTCCATAAACGGCAACATACGGTTCTTCAGCTTTCCAAGCTCCTCTGCATTCAGGGAGTTGATCTGACCGACGCCGAAGTTTGTCTTTCCAGCTGAGAATTTCTTGAAATCCAGATACAGAATCTCTGCATCGCTCTTGCCCTTTAACTCGCTGCCTGCCTCAAACATCTGGTTTGCGAACTCATCCAGCTTGATGCCTGCCATCTCAGCCAGAGAAACCGCTGCCGCCCGATCCATCGGTGTGCAGGTCGGAGAACGGAACAGAAGCGTATCGGAGATGATCGCACTGCAGAGCAGACCTGCGATGGTCTTGTCGATCTCCAGCCCCTGTTCGCGGTACATCTGGAAGATGATCGTTGCCGTACAGCCGAGCGGCTGGTTACGGAAGAAGACCGGTCCGACTGTCTCCACGGTACCCAGACGATGGTGGTCAATCAGCTCCAGGATATTGGCATTCTCGATGCCGTCTACCGCCTGGCCGCGCTCATTGTGATCGACCAGAATCACGTTCTTGCCGCGCGCACCCAGTAAATTACGGCGGGAAATCAGGCCTTTGTATTTGCCTTCTTTATCGAGTACCGGGAAATGACGGAAACGCTTGCTTGCCATCACATCCTTAATATCATCGATGAAATCATCTGTATCGAAGGTGATCAGCTTCTCAGTCTTCATGAAATAGCTGATCGGCATACTCTGGTTAATGAGACGGGCTGCCGTGTAGGTATCATACGGAGTTGTGATGACGGTACAGCCGCGCTCCTGTGCCAGTTTTTTGATCGTCATGGAAACGCCAGCGCCCTCACACACGATGATACAGCTTGCACCCATCTCGATCGCGCACAGCTGCGACTCATAGCGGTTGCCGAGGATAACCAGGTCGTTCTCTTCAATATAATATTCCATCATATCCGGATTAGCTGCCGCAATCAGGACTTTTCCTTTATCAAAGTACGCTTTCTCATCGCCAACAAAAATCGCGCCCTCCAGGGTCTCGATGATATTTGCATACTGGGTGCATGCCTTGGAAAGAATGCTGCTGTCGTATACATTCATATAAGAACGGGTGATATCGCCGACTGTGATCAGACCTTCCAGTATATTCTTATCGGTAACAGCCGGAAGTGTTACCAGACCGTCCTCCTGCATCAGGTTCCATGCTTTTCTCAGGGAAATATTCTTGGAAACACCTGGAGTCTCGCGGATCTCAACATCCTTGACCTGCGTTTTAACGGATTTAATCAGTTTCGGCACATCTACCTTAAAGTAATCCAATACGAAGGTCGTCTCCGGGTTCAGTTCTCCAGCACGGCACGGTACATATTCGCCGCCCGTCTGAAGTGTTTTGAAATTCGCATAGCCGATTGCAGAACAAATCGAATCCGTATCCGGGTTTTTATGTCCAATTACAATCGTTTTCTTTGCTTTTTCTGCTGCCATTTTTTCCTCCTGATTCGCACCGTGCGCTGCAAATTCTGCCATTTTTCTTTCTATCCTCTGTTTTGATAGAGAAACCTCTGATTCATGAAACTTTTTTGTACAAAATCGCCAATTTTCATAATCTGTTTACACGGTGTTCATATTTTATTCATATCTTATTTTTATACTAAAAGCATAAAAGATTTCACTTTTCAAATTTGTTTTATAGTGATTTTGCACATAGATTTTTCATAATTGCCCCGGATGCTTGACCGCTCCGGGGTCTCCTCTTGTCTACAGCATATTTTCGGCATATCTGAACGCTTTTCTATCTCTATTTCCTTCAAACGTCCAGACCCTTTACCCTGCACTCCGTCACTCAAAACAAAGCGCCTAATCTAAGATCAGTCTTGCCGCCCCATAGATACCTGCATCATTTCCCAATGTTGCCAGGCGAACCTCGCCCTTATTCTCAGAGATCGGGGTCAATTCGCGGTAATAGCGGTCAATCCAATCCGTTAAAAAAGTCCCCGCCTTGGATACGCCACCTCCGATGACGAAAATCTCCGGATCCACGGTCATCGAAATGGTCGCCAGCGCCCATCCGAGATAATAGCACACGGTGTCCATAACCTCCAGCGCCAGTGCATCCCCGGCTTTTGCCGCATCCAGCACATTTTTTGCGGTGATCGCATCACCGTAGGCACGCATCACCGATGCATCCGGCTTTGCCGCCATCTTCCGTCTCGCCTCCCTGGCGATACCGGTCGCGGACGCTACCTGTTCCAGACAGCCGTGTCCGCCGCAGTTGCAGGTTTCTTTCTCGCCCTCGCGGATATGGATATGACCGATCTCACCGCCCAGTCCGTGGCGTCCTGCAACGATCTTCTGATCGTGTACCACGCCGCCGCCGACACCGGTTCCCAGCGTCACCATCACGATATCATGGCAGCCCTTGCCGCCGCCCTGCCACATCTCGCCGAGCGCCGCCACATTAGCATCATTACCGGAGCGGACCGGCATTCCATCTAATAACTCACTCAAAATCTTCTGCGGGTTCAGATCGCGCCATCCCAAGTTGACGCAGACCTCCACATAGCCGTCCGGCTGCACCGGACCCGGGAATCCCATACCTGCACCGATCACGGCGTCCATCGGGATTCCCCGCTCGTTCAATTTCTTCCTGATCGAAGCGGCTACATCCGGAAGAATGTACGCCCCATTCTCTTCCTTGCGGCTCGGAACCTCCCACTTATAAACAAGCGTTCCGTCCGTCTCAAAAATACCAATCTTAACCGTCGTTCCGCCGACGTCTATCCCAATACATTTTTTTTCCATGTCTGGATCCCTTCCCTTACGGCTGCACTGGCAGCCTTTCTTCTATGCCCTCATCTTTTTTCTGCGCTGGCTCTTATTATACGCAATGCATCCCCGTTTTGCAAGGTTTGGAAAGCAAAATACACCTGCCTGCCGGAGAAAGGCGCATTTCTGCTTAAGCGGTACCGCATTCTTTTCTGCCGACAGACAGGTGCCTGTCTTTTATCTTATTTTTCTTTCAAAATCAGCATTATTTCAGGCTCTTAGCCACCTCTACCACATGCTCAACGGTAAAGCCGAACTTCTTGAACAGAAGCCCTGCCGGTGCGCTGGCGCCGAAACTTTCCATCGCGATGATCTTGCCGTCTAAGCCGGTGTACTTGTCCCAGCCGAAGCTTCCAAGCGCCTCTACTGCTACACGACGGCGTACTTCTCTCGGAAGTACGGACTCCTTGTACTCCTCGCTCTGCTCCTCGAACAGATCCATACACGGCATGGAGACAACGCGGACTTTCTGACCTTCTGCTGCCAGAGTCTCTTTTGCATGAACCGCCAGGGCTACCTCGGAACCGCTGGCAATCAGAATTAACTCCGGTGTGCCCTCGCAGTCGTCGATGATGTAGCCGCCCTTTAATGCCTCACGGCTGCTGCCTGCCATCGGCTCCAGATTCTGTCTGGTCAGCACCAGTGCGGTCGGTGTGTGCTCGGAAGTAACAGCACTGTACCAAGCTGCCTCTGTCTCGGTCGCATCGCACGGGCGGAATACATGGAAGTTCGGCATCGCACGCAGCGCTGCCATCTGCTCGATCGGCTCATGGGTCGGTCCATCCTCGCCAACGCCGATGCTGTCATGCGTAAATACATAGGTCAGCGGCACGCCCATCAGTGCAGACAGTCTTGCCATCGGTTTGCAGTAATCACTGAATACAAAGAAGGTCGATACATACGCACGCAGACCGCCGTGCAGCATGATGCCATTTCCGATCGCTGCCATCGCAAGTTCGCGGACACCGAAGTGCAGGTTACGTCCAGCTCTGTCCTCCTTGGAGAAGTCGCCCGCATCCTTCATGTTGGTCTTGTTGGACGGTGCTAGGTCAGCAGAACCGCCAAACAGGTTCGGCAGAACATCCTTGATGTAGTTGATCAGGCGTCCGGAGATCGCACGGCTTGCTTCCGGTTTCTCCTGCTTTGCCCAGAATCCGGCGTCATCTTTCAGCGCCTCGCCTGCCTTTGCATTGTGGTACTGGTTCCAGAGTGCTTCCATCTCCGGATATTCCTCGCAGTAAGCGGCAAACATCACGTTCCATGCAGCTTCTACCTCTGCCTTCTGCTCTGCGATCTCGGAGTAGTTTTTATATACCTCTTCCGGTACGAAGAACGGTTCTTCGCTCGGCCAGTTCAAGTTCTTTCTGAGTGCTTCCACATTCTCCACACCCAGCGGCTCGCCGTGTGCGCTCGCCTTGCCCTGTTTTGCCGGGCAGCCGAAGCCGATCTGCGTCTTGATGGTGATAAAGGACGGATGCTCGGTATCTGCCTTTGCAGCCTCGATCGCCTTGCCGATCGCGTCGATATCATTGCCATCGTCTACAGTGATCGTCTGGAAACCAAATGCCTGCATACGCTCCTGTACATTCTCACGGAATGCGATGTCAGTACTTCCCTCGATGGAGATGCGGTTGGAATCATAGAGAACAATCAGCTTGGAAAGTCCCAGGGTACCTGCCAGAGAGAATGCCTCAGAGGAAATGCCTTCCATCATACATCCGTCGCCGCCCAATACATAGGTGTAATGGTCAACTACCGGATAATTTTCTTTGTTGAATACGCTTTCCAGATGTGCCTCAGCCATCGCCATGCCGACTGCCATACCCATACCTGCGCCCAGCGGACCGGTCGTCGCCTCAACGCCAACGGTATGACCATATTCCGGATGTCCCGGAGTCTTGGAATCTAACTGGCGGAAGTTCATCAGATCTTCTTTGGAAAGATTTCCGTAGCCAAACAGGTGCAGCAGAGAGTACAGCAGCATGGAACCATGACCGCCGGATAAGATGAAACGGTCTCTGTTCTCCCACTTCGGGTTAGCTGGGTTATGGTTCATATGATGTGCCCACAGTTCATAAGCCGCTGCTGCACATCCCAGCGGAAGTCCCGGATGACCGGAATTTGCCTTCTGGATTGCGTCTGCGGATAAAATCCGGATCGCGTTTACGGATAATGTGTCAATCTGATTCATAAGTAACCTCCTGCTATGTATCTTAATTTTAAAAACTAAACGTGTGTTATTTGAGGCGGATCTCGCGCATCCGGTCGCCGCCGCTGATAATCAGTGAATTGAACGCGCGGCCGCGTGTTATCTGCGCCACAGAGAAATCAAACTCCCCGGCAAACCGCTCCTTGCCGGACAGACTGTAGACCCGACAGGAATTTTCGTTATTTAGGATGACGAAATCGCCCTGTATATTTATGTTACGCCACGAATACGAGAAATCTGCCGTACCCATAGCGGTTCCATCGGATTTAAACATGCTCAAACGGCTCTCACTTCCGCCCTCGGTGTTGTCCGAGATGACCGCCACATAGTCCTTCGACCATGCCACGCCGCGGACTTCCCCGTCGATCTCCGCCTGGCGCACCAGCGCCGGGCTTGTTACATTTTCCAAAGAGAAAAATGCCACCTGATCATCCGCAAATGCACACGCGTGATCCTCGTCTAGGAACCGGACGCGCGGACAGATGCTGTCTCCCAGCTCATCAAAACCTCCGACCAGACGGTCTGGATAATTCTTTCCATATTCGGAGAAATTGTAAAATACAATCCGGTTTTTGAGTACCCCGTCCTGCAGATACAGGTCGGAAAGCATGACCTGCGTACCATCCGGCGATAAGGAAACATCCATCAGGTAACCATTTCCCGACATAACCGTCTTGATCGCCCAGTCAAGCTCGCTGCCGTCTTTCTTGAAAAAGGTCACATACGAAGCATTGCTGTCCTCCACCAGCGCCGCCACGATGCCGTATGCCGATACGCTGACGCGCAGGATCGGCAGAAGCGTCGTCGCCTGTCCCTGGCTTCCGGTCTTGTCCACAATATAAATATCATTGCCCTGCTGGTCCCCGATCACGGCATAATCGCCGTTGACATAGCAGATCGGTGATTTCAGCTCATAACTCATCGACCAGACCGCCTTGCCGGACTTGTCCAGATAGGAAGCTCCGTCCTTCGTGTATTTCAGGACATTTTCCCCAAACGGGACAAATTCCGTCGTGCTGCTCTCACTCGCCGCAATCTCTTTTTCCCACGCCACCGTATAGTCCGTGTAGGCATGGTTATCTTTATAATACATAAAACCAGCCGCCAAAAGCGCCGCGATTAACACCGCCGTCAGCACCCTGCGGAGACGTTTCCGTCTGGAATGGCGCTCGGCTTTCTCCGCCACCTCTTCCTCATTTTCCCCGTGGCTTATGCCCCGGCGGGGAAACATGTCCTGCGTGGCGGTGTCGATCACACGCCCTCTCAGCTGCTTTTTCTTCTGTTCCCGTTCAATCGGGTTCATCTCACTCATTTTTTTATCTCCTGTAGCTGGACTGCCATCTTGATTATACACTATTTTAGATGGTTTGGCATTATCTTTTTGCTATTCTCCGGACACATCCGGCAGCACCAGCGTCTGCCCTGCGATAATGCGGTTTTCATCGGTCAGATGGTTGACCGCAAGGATATCGTCCAGATGACGGATATTGCCATAAAGCTTAAAACAGATCCCATAGAGCGTCTCCCCGTCCCCGACCGTGTACGTGCCGCCGGGCTTCAAGTTTGTGACCGGATAGTCCTGTCCCGCCGTCGAATTGCCGCCCGGATTCGGCAGGTCGCGCTGTGCCTCCGGCTCCGGCAAAATGTACGGGGCTTTCGTCTCCGCCATTTTTCCGTCCTCTTCGCTCTGCCCGCCGGAAGCCTGTCCATTCTGTCTGCCTGCTATGGCAGTGCCCTCTGTATCTCCATCCGCCGCGCTCTCAAGTGTCCATTTATGCGCCTGTCCTCCGTTTTGCGCTGTTGTTCCGTCTGCATCCACATCCGCGCCGGTCTCGCCGCTCTCAAGCGGCGTCACACTGCCGCGGAGCTGTTCCACCGTGACCGCCTCTTTCCCGTCCGCAGTGCCCCGCACACCATCCGGAAGGACGGATACCAGCACACTCTCCATCTCGCGCATTTTCTGGTAATTGCCGAAAAGCACCACGCCGCCGGCAAGCACCGCGACCGAAAGCACGCCGCACTATACGTGATAGAAAAGACGATTGATTCCTAATGCGTAATTACGATCCAGCAAGG
>OGXV01001622.1_pt1 | contig 13057 bp, 14 predicted proteins | sample 1576391 | NCBI WGS metagenome assembly OGXV01 (sample SAMEA3541586, study PRJEB24748) | human gut metagenome | biome: human gut; feature: human-associated habitat; material: faeces | place: China | collected 2012 | reverse complement strand
GATGAAGTCCAAAAAGGAAGCCAAAAGAGCGGAGGATTGGACGTTAAAGCAGTGGGAAAGCATGATGAAGTCCAAAAAGGAAGTCAAAGTGCGCCGGATTGGACGTTAAAGCGGTGAGAAGACACAATGAAGTCCAAAATATGAAAGCCTAAACATAATCACAGACAACAGGAGGATATCAAAGATGGAAGACATGACCAGAAAAGAAGACATGAATAAGAAAGAAGATAAGCTGATATTAGGAGGACATGAGTTCAACAGCAGATTCATATTAGGTTCAGGAAAGTACAATGTGAATCTTATTAAGGCGGCAGTTGAGCAGGGCGGTGCTGAAATTATCACACTTGCTCTTAGACGTGCCAATACAGAGAATAAAGAGAATATTCTTGATTTCATACCGAAGGGAGTAACCCTTCTTCCTAATACTTCAGGAGCAAGAAATGCAGAGGAAGCGGTAAGAATTGCGAGACTCAGCCGTGAGATGGGATGTGGAGATTTTGTAAAGATTGAGATTATGCATGATGCAAAGTATCTTCTCCCAGATAACTATGAGACAGTGAAAGCAACAGAAATACTTGCTAAGGAAGGATTTGTTGTAATGCCATACATGTATCCTGATCTGAATGTGGCAAGAGATTTACAGAATGCCGGAGCTGCCTGCGTTATGCCGCTTGCCTCACCGATTGGAAGCAATAACGGACTTTCAACCAAAGCATTTATACAGATACTTATTGATGAGATTGATCTGCCAATTATCGTGGATGCAGGAATTGGCAAGCCTTCGCAGGCATGTGAGGCAATGGAGATGGGAGCTGCTGCGGTTATGGCTAATACAGCAATTGCAACAGCAGGAAATGTTCCGGCTATGGCAGAGGCGTTTAAGAAGGCTATAGAGGCAGGAAGAAGCGCATATCTTACAGGAATGGGAAGAGTTCTTGCAAGAGGTGGAAGTGCATCTGACCCATTGACAGGATTCTTACGTTAAATGTGGAGAGCAATCCCAAAGGTGCATTGCAAGAGATACTGGCGGGATAATTTCAGCGGAAGCATAACTTCGGGGAAGTATTGCTTAACGAAATATGAGAATATAATAGAAAAGAAGGCAGAATAATGAACGAAGAAAATCAGGTGTATTTTATAGACAGTGACCAGCTTCCACCGGCTGCGTTAGAGAGAAAACATAAGTTAGAGCAGGACCCGTCATTCAGAACAGATTATATGAAATATCTTGATGACATGGAAATAATTGATTCAGATATTAAGGATAAAGTCTTAAAGGCAATGGATGAGTATGACTATGACTCATACACAGCCGCAGATGTAGAGAGGGCATTAAGCAAAGAAACATGTAATATTGAAGATTTTAAGGCACTGCTTTCACCGGCTGCTGCACCTTACTTGGAGCAGATGGCAAGAAAGGCAGAGAATGAAACTAAGAAACATTTTGGCAATACAGTATACATATTCACGCCAATATATATAGCCAATTACTGCCAGAATTACTGCATATACTGTGGATTCAACTGCTACAATAATATTCACAGAAAGAAACTTTCATTTGAGGAAATTGAGCATGAGATGAAGGTGATTGCAGATACAGGAATGGAAGAAATCCTGATTCTTACAGGAGAGAGCAGAAAATATTCAGATGTTGAGTATATTGGTGAATCAGTTAAGATTGCAAGAAAATATTTCAAGAATATCGGCATAGAGATATATCCTGTAAATGTGGATGAATACCGCTATCTTCATGAGTGCGGAGTTGATTATGTGACAGTATTTCAGGAGACATATAATCCTGTCAAATATGAGACATTACATTTGTTAGGTCATAAGAGAGTATGGCCATACAGATTTGATGCACAGGAAAGAGCACTTATGGCAGGTATGAGAGGCGCAGGCTTTTCAGCATTGTTAGGACTTGATGATTTCAGAAAAGACGCACTGGCAACAGCACTGCATGTATATTATCTTAACAGAAAATACCCACATGCAGAACTGAGTCTTAGCTGTCCGAGACTCCGTCCGATAATCAACAATGATAAGATTAATCCAAGAGATGTCGGCGAAAAGCAGTTGTGTCAGGTGCTTTGTGCGTACAGATTATTTCTGCCATTCGTTGGAATAACAGTTTCAAGCCGTGAGAGTGCGCAGTTTAGAAATGGTATAACCAAGATATGTGCCACTAAAGTTTCAGCAGGTGTTTCAACAGGAATCGGCGACCATGAATCTAAATATACAGGAAAAGAAGATGGTGATGCCGGAGATGAACAGTTTGAAATCAATGATAACCGTTCATTTGACAGAATGTATAAGGATATGGAGGATGGCGGGCTTCAGCCAGTCGTGAATGAATACATTTATGTATAGAAAATATATATGTATAACGAACAAGCACCTCGTGAGTGGCAGCGGTGGTGCAGAGTGTACTATGAATGAGTACATTACGCAGATTGAAAAATGTGTGGCACTGCACCCATATGCCATGATACTTCGTGAAAAGGACATGGACAGGCAGGACTACAGAGAACTTGCCAGACACATACAGGTAATGTGCAGGAAAGCTTCTGTTAAAATGTTTGTTCACAGTGATATCAGTGCGGCAAAGTATGCAGGCTGTGGAAATGTACATTTTTCAATGGAACATTTTAAACAAATGTGTGAAGAACAGGCAGATGTGATAAAGAGGCTTGATTGTGTGAGTGTATCGTGTCACAGTATGGAAGAGGCCGTGAATGCTGTCCGCGCAGGAGCAGACCAGATTGTGCTTGGAACAATATTTGAGACACAGTGCAAGCCGGGGAAGATGGGGGCAGGACTTAGTTTTCTTAAAGAAGTGTGTAGAGCGGCTCATACTGTTAATCCCACTGTAAAAGTGTTTGCGATTGGAGGAATTAAGCCTGATAACATTAAAAAAGTGCTTGAATCCGGTGCAGATGGCGGATGTATGATGTCATGGTTTATGCAACATAGTTAATATAATAGACAAAGAAAAACTTCTGTGATATAATTTCGCGGAAGTTTTTCTTTTTTTAAACTTATTTAAACTTCATTTCGTATAATAATAAATAGAACTAAAGAAAGGGCAGAAAATTATATGAAAGACATGTTAAGACTAGGTACTAAAGATCGAAGAAAATATATATTTATAAGCGTGGCTGCAGTTTTAGTTATCGCATTAATAACTGTTTCGGTAATTGCTGTGCAATTAAGACATAATAAGAATGCAAAAAAGAAAAATATGGAAGAAACAACTGTACATACAATGATGGCGCAGGAAACTACAGAAGAGGAAAACACAGAAGAAGATACAACGCAGGAAGAGAGTGTTGAAGTAGTAGACAAGGGAGTGGTTGAAGATTTTTTTGAAAATGAGATATCAACAGAAAATGAGGAAGCATTTGAGCTTCCACCAAGGCAGCTTACAGATGAATTTATCCCATATGATGGGCAGAAGAGAGAAATAACATGCTATGGGGATAGTATGATGGCAGGAGCAGGAAGTACAACTGAAGGAAAAGTAAATGGCATTGATATATATGGGTGGACTACACCTGTTACAATAGAAAAAATGACTAACATACCAACACATAATCTTGGGGGGTCAGGAGAAGATTCCAGTTATATTACTTTTCGTGCTGGTGGAACTAAAGTGTATATTGACAGGGATATTACAATAAGTGAGACTGACTCAGCAATAGCAAGTATTATAGATGAAGATGGAAATGTGTTTAAAGCGGATGATTATAGCGGATATGGATTTGATTATGATCCTTATCCGGGAGATATGTATATAAATGGTTATTTATGTGATGTTGATAATGCGGAAGATGGATATGTAAGTATAAAACTTACAAAGGGATATGCGGCATATGATAATATGGCAGATTATAACGTTGTTATATATGAAAGTGGAACTGATACATATTCAAGACAGGAAGCAGATATAAAAGCAGAGAGTGATAAAGTAACAGAACATGACACAGTGACAAAAGAAACAGAGTCACAAACATCTGGTGAAAAACCAATGGAGAAACCAACAGAGAAGCCAACAGAAAAACCAACAGAAACTGCAGGCGTAGAAAAAGTTACAATCTCTGGCGGAACACAGGCAATGACAAGGGCATCACAGGAAAGAAGTGCGAAAGATATATTGATACTTGAAATGGGAAGTAATGGCGGATGGTCTAATAATTATAAACAGCTTATTCTTCAATATGATGATATAATACTTAATTCTGGATGCAAATATTATATAGTACTGGGAGATACGGATGATCCAGCTGATTCTGCAGATGCTAATCAGGGAGAGTATGGAGATGATGGTAATTATGTGGGAATCGGTGATACAGCATGGGAAGCAGCCTTAAGAGAAGCATATGGCGAGCATTTCTTTAATACGAGAACATATATGATACAGAATGGATTAACAGATTGTGGCCTAGATACAACAACTGATGACCTTGAGAATTTCAAGAAAGGTAATATATCTGAACAACTAAGATATGACTGGACACATTTTAACTGTTATGGATATTATTCAAAGGGAATTGGTGTATACAAGAAAGGCATAGAACTAGGATACTGGAGTTAGAATTTTACAAGAACTATACATGAATATGATTACACCTTTTACATGAAATGGTTATTATGAATATGCATTGAAGGGGGACAGCCAAAAGACGGGGATGGCTGTGGTTCTCGGATATGTAAATTTATTGACCATGAAATGTAAAAAGGTGGTACTCATATGGAAGTTGCTATCTTAAAGCATTCGCAGCGTAAGCTGCTTTTTTTATGCCATAAAATGTTAATTCGTAAAGAAAGTTTGAATAGATTGACTGTATATGTTATTATTTCGAGGTAAAATCAATAAGAAATATTAAAGAGAAATATGAATGTTTAACAAATACAGAAATATAAAAAAGATTGGTCTTGTGTTAATAGGTCTTGCCTTAGTTATATTTTTAATAACCAATGTAAGAATCCGTTCTGTTGATTCCTACAGAAAGCAATTCAGTAATATGGCAGATTCGGGTCAGACACAGCCCGACAGACCAGATAATAATGATAGATTACAGAATGAAACCATCGGTACCGGTAATGGTAATGCTGCAGACAACGGCAGCTTTGATGGAACAGGTGACGGAACAGTTTCAGATGACAATTCTGCTTCTGGCTCAACGGATAATATAACAGTTACAGATAATAATTCCGGTTCAGGTGGTAGAGAATCAGACATGAGTAACGGAAACGCCGTATCAGGTGGCAATGATTCAGAAAGCAGCAATTTAGGGAATAATACTTCAGGAAGTAACAATTCGGGAAATGATGATTCAGGGAATAATTCACAGAATACCAGACCGGCAGGCAAGGTAATCAGTTGTACTATAGAGATAAGATGCGATAATGCGACAGCGAGAAAAGATACTGTTAATCCGTCAATTGCATCACGTATCCCTGATGATGGAACTATACTTGAAGTTACAACATACACTGCAGTTGAAGGCTTTACTGTATATGATGTTCTTGCAGCAGTTACAGCAATGCATGATCCTGTAATTCCGATAGTTGCTAATTCCGATAAGTCGTATGTATCAAGCATTAATAATCTGTCAGAGAAGAATGTAGGACCACAAAGTGGCTGGACTTACAGAGTTGATGGAAAGTTGTATATGATAGCAGCAAATAATTATACAGTAAAAGATGGAGAGGCAATTAAATGGATATACGTATGTCAGATGGGCGACATGTAACTAAATATTCAGCATTTGCAGCAATGCATCCGTGGACGAATTTCATCTACATTGCACTTGTGCTGGTGATAACCATGTTCACAATGAACCCGGTAATACTGGCGATTTCGTATGCAGGTTCACTTGCCCTTGGAATATATATGCAGGGTGGTTCTTTTATTAAGAAGAATATTATGATAACAATTCCTGTTGTTATATTCTCTGTGTTAATCCAGCCAATTTTTAATCACAGCGGAGTTACACCGTTGTTTTATATTAACGATAACATGGTATGTCTTGAGAATATAATATACGGTGCAGTTATAAGTCTTTTATTAATTGCAGTCATACAATGGTGCAGTGTTGCAGCCAGTTATCTTTCTTCGGAGAAAATGATGTATCTGTTCGGAAGTTTTATTCCTTCTGTTGGCATGATATTTTCTATGATATTAAGAATGATACCGCTTATGAGAAAGAGATGCAGACAAATACATGACGCGCAGATGGGACTTCGAGGAGTGGAGAATAAGAATGGCATCTTTGAAAAAATCGGACATTTTGCGAATGAATTTTCAACTCTTATAACATGGTCACTTGAAAGCTCAATGGAAACTTCTATGTCTATGGAAAGCAGGGGGTATGGACTTAAAGGAAGGACAAGCTTTAACAGATTCAGATTCACATTAAAGGATACTTTTACGATAATTATAATGCTGGTATGTTTTGTGATGGCTGTTATTCCGATAGCAGGAAAGAAGCTTGCAGTATATTATCTTCCAGTAATATATTTTACGAAATCAGGTGTTGAAGGAGTGCTGTCAGTTACAGCATTTGTAATACTGACATTGATTCCAATGATAATAGAGATAACTGGTAATGTGCAGTATAAGAGACGAAGTTCATATAACGAAAGGTAATTGCATAATGACAGACACAATTATTAATGTTTCATCACTTTCTTTCGGGTATGCAGGAAGTGATGTATTGGTACTTGAAGATATAACATTTGATATAAAGAAGGGCGAGGTTGCGCTGATTATAGGTGCTTCGGGAAGTGGAAAGACTACGCTTCTTAAGATGCTTGATAAAAGCATGATTCCAGAGGGGAGACTTAGTGGAAAAGCAGAATATTACGGCAGACAGATAAGCAGCTTAAGTCAGGCAGAAGCGGCAGTTAAGATTGGATATGTCGGACAGAATCCTGACAACCAGATTGTTACTGATAAGGTATGGCATGAGCTGGCATTTGGGCTTGAAAATCTCGGCGTGCCAAATGCAGACATAAGGCGCAGGGTTGCAGAAATGTCTGAATATTTCGGAATTACGGGCTGGTATGATAAGAATACAGAGGAATTGTCTGGCGGACAGAAACAGCTTCTTAATCTAGCTTCCATAATGGTTATGAGACCAGAGGTTTTATTGCTTGATGAACCGACGGCACAGCTTGACCCGCTTGCTAAGAAGAAGTTCTTTGATACAGTTCTGGAGCTTAACAAGGATTTTGGAATAACAATTATGTGTGTTGAACATAATCTTGCGGATATCTATTCTAAGGTGGACAGAGTGCTTGTGCTTGAGGATGGAAAGCTTATATATAATAATACTCCGCAAAAGACGGCAGAATGTCTTGTTAAGACAGAGAATCCGCTTGTGTACGGGCTGCCTTCATCTGTAAGGATATATGAAGGCTGTAAGACGGATATTACATTTGAAACAGACTGTCCTCTTACGGTTAAAGAAGGCAGGGAGTGGGTGGCAAGCCTTAATATTAAAGGAGACTCATATGTATCACAGGATAAGCATTATGAAGCCGGGGAAACAGCTGTTTCAGTTAAAAATGTGTTCTTCAGATACACTAAGAATTCTGCAAATGTACTTGAAAATATCAGCTTTGATATAGAGAAGGGCAGGATAACTGCTTTGCTTGGAAGCAACGGAGCAGGAAAGACGACGCTTTTAAGACTTATGTCAGGAATTAAAAAGCCTATATCCGGTAAGGTGAAGGTGAATGGAAGATGTGCGGTGCTTCCGCAGAATCCAATGGCACTGCTTAGTCAGATAAGTGTTGAGGAAGAACTTGCATCGGCAGTCATGGATAAGGGAAATGTGTCTGTTAAGGATATGGACAGGAAACAGCGAATTGAACTTGTTGAGAGTATGCTGGAGCGTACAGGGCTTCTTAATGTGAGAAAGCAGCATCCGTATGATTTGAGCGGAGGTCAGCAGCAGAGGCTCGCATTTGCAAAGATACTGCTGTATGAACCGGATATTATTCTGCTTGATGAGCCAACTAAAGGAATTGACCCGTTCTTCTGTAAAAAGATGGGTGAATGGTTGGAAGAATTAAAGAATATGGGGAAAACTATTGTGATAGTTTCACACGATGTGGAATTCTGTGCATTATTTGCCGACAAATGTGGATTAATATTTGACAGAGACATAGAAAGTTACACAGATTCACACAGCTTCTTTGCAGGCAATATATTTTTCACAACGGATACTAACAGGATTATGTCCGATTTTTTCAAAGATTGTGTAACATGTGATGAAGCTGTTGAAGCGATTCACAGATGTTTAGAGGATAATAGATAATGAGTGTTAATTATATGCTTATAAGCATTATTATACTGGCTGTTGCAATTGCCATTCCTTTCTTTACATTTGAAAAGAGGAAGCCGAAGGCAAGGCATGTTGTGATGATTGCAGTTATGTCAGCTCTTACAGTTGTTGCTAATATAATATGTGCGTATACGATACCGCTTCATGCGGGTACAGCACTTGTCATAATAACAGGAATTGCATTTGGACCACAGACAGGATTTCTTACAGGTGTATTGTCAAGATTTGTATGTAATTTCTTTATGGGGCAGGGGGTATGGACTCCGTGGGAAATGGCTGCGTGGGGGCTGCTTGGTGTTCTTGCAGGAATTGCATTTTACAAACCGGAGCTTGTCGGATATTTTGATGATAAGAAAGAGATTGTAAGAAAGCAGGCAAGAACAGGTCTGTCAGTTATGGCTGTTCCTGTTGTGTGTATGGTTGTGTCAGAGCTTGTGGGATATATTGTATATATATTTACTGCAAAGCCGGGAGAGACATTCTTTGGGTGGAGGCTGTATGCTTTCGGTCTTGTGGGAATTATTGCGGCGGTACTATTTATGAGAAGCCGTATACCTTGTAATTTTATTACAGTGACAATGTTTACATTTATAAGTGTGTTCGTTATATATGGTGGAATTATGAATATTGCAGCAATGATGATGAACAGCACATATACAGATTCCGGCAGTGCCAATATATCATTGGAGGCATTGAAGCTTCTGTACATAACCGGAGCACCTTATGATGCTATGCATGCGGGAGGAGCGGCTGTATGTGCATTTCTTTTTGGTGATGGACTGCTTGGAAAGCTTACGCGTGCTAGAATTAAATATGGGTTATAGAGAGCTGCTATAATTTGGAAAGCCTACTATAATAGCATTTTTAGGCGATTGGGTGGGTTGATTGAGGTATATGAAGGAATTATTAAGGCGTGTGCCATAGTTAACAGTAATTCTAATAAAGAGTATAAAAGGGTAGCGTGGAAAGTAAATGAAAGAGATAATAATGTATGGATAATCCATGCTCTTGCAGTGCGATATGAGTACCGCGGTATGGGGCTTGCTACTCAATTTGTAAAAAACTTAATATCATATGCTAAGTTAGAAAACATAGAAGCCATTCATCTTGATGTAATAGATAAGAACACACTAGCTGACAAGTTATATATCAAAGCAGGTTTTAAATACATAAGTACTGAAAACATTTTTTATGAGGTAGTTGGAAACAGGCAGTTTAGAATGTATGAGTATGTGATAGAGTAGAAAGTATTAGAAATACGCATATAATGTGCATTATATGTCTTACAGGAAGCTATAAAAGAAAACTAAAGGGGGATAACAATGGGATTAACGGACACAAGCAAATTTTTAAGTCTCATTTTGCGGCATAAACCGGAAACAATAGGAATCAAACTTGATGAACATGGCTGGGCAGCATGCATGGAAAGCCTGTGGTTTATAGGGTGGCAGCCGGAAAGATGGCAGATGAAGGATATGAGTTTTTCTTATCTGTAAATGGAGTATGGCTTGTGAAGGCTGTTCCGGCAGAGTATTTAAGCAAATTATAGTAATATATGAATAAAAACTAAATATAAAAAGCAATAGTAAAGAAGGAATGATTGTGAATATAAGATATGCAACAATGGCTGATTTAGACGATATTGCATCGGTTGAATCTGTATGTTTTCCTGTCTTAGAGGCAGCAACTAAAGAAGAATTTGAGCAAAGAATAAAATATTTTGGGAATCATTTCTGGCTTATGTTTGATGAGGGTAAACTCATTGCGTTTGTAGATGGTTTTGTTACGGATGAGGCCAATCTTACAGATGAGATGTATGAAAATGCATCAATGCATAATGAGAATGGTGCATGGCAGATGATTTTTGGTGTAAATACTCTTCCTGAATATCGCAGATGCGGATATGCGAAAGAGCTAATTAAGAAGGCAATCTTAGATGCCAGAGAACAGAACCGAAGGGGACTGGTTCTAACCTGTAAAGAAAGTCTTGTTCCTTATTATTCCAAGTTTGGATTTATTGATGAGGGTATAACTGATAAATCTACTCATGGAAATGTCCTGTGGCACCAGATGAGATTGGATTTTGAACTAAGAAATAATGGAGTGAAGCAGATATGAAAACAGTTATTATATACGCGTCGGTTCATCACAATAATACAAAAGAGCTGGTATGTGCAATAGCAGCTGAAAATGATATTGATGTAGTTGATGCAGCTAAGATTACTGAAAAGGACTTATCAGGGTATGATCTTATAGGTTTTGCTTCTGGTATTTATTTTGGCAAGCTGCATCAGTCCGTAATTAACTTTGCAGAAGTGAATCTTCCAGAGAATAAGGATGTCTTTCTTATATGCACTTATGGAGGAAAGCCGGTCTTTGATTCCATAAAGAAAATTGTAAAAGAAAAGCAGGGAAGAATTGTGGGAGAATTTTCTTGTAAGGGATTTGACACATTTGGACCATTCAAACTTATTGGAGGCATATCAAAAGGACATCCGGATAAGAATGATTTGGATAATGCAAAGGCTTTTTTCAAAGAGTTGGAAAAGGGAAAGTGATTTAAAAGTATCATCATGTATATTGTATATACTTATGCACAAAAAAACAGAGACTCTTCCCACGGAGTCTCTGCAAAGGTTTGTATAAGAATATTATAACTACCCTGATTTCATATTAATTGATGCATCTTTATTCGTCAAGGAGTTGTAGAAATTTGAATTTGACGATTTGGTAAATATCAATTTGATGAATTAAATTAGATGGTAATTGATGGAGTAACAAGTTGTATGAAAATTCGAGAAGTTAACAAAAATAAAAAGCAGTTTGTAGAATTAAGAAAATCGGAATTTGTGGAGAGATTTCTTGAACTTTCCTTATTTTACGGGCTTTCCAGCCCCTTAAATAGTGAAATGATATGTATTTTCCCTTATTTTTGCCCTTATGCGGAATCAGCAAGGGAAATAAGGGAATTTTTTATTTAGTCGTTGCCTGCCACTTTATCAAGAAGTCTGGCGGAGTTCCGCTTTGCCTTTCTTGTAGAGTGGGCGTAGACATTCATTGTGGTACTGACATCAGAGTGTCCTAACAGTTCCTGCACATCTTTTGGGGCAGCTCCGTTTGAGAGGAGGTTGCTTGTGTAGGTGTGTCGCAACTGGTGGAAATGGAAATTCTCAAATCCGTCCAGTCGTTTCGCAACTGACCGGCAGGCGATGCTGAGTGTGCTTGGAAGTTCCAGACATCCGTCTGGTCTCAAGCAGACAAAGGAGATTTCCTTGTAATCTGCCGGGATTTCTTCGGTTCCGTCCAGATGATAATATTCATAATACACTCTGTTTTTGTCCTGTACTTCTTTGTAGAAATTGCGGTGGTAAAGTTCACCATATTGCATCCGGCTTTTAAGCTGTTGTAGTGGTAAACTCATACTCTCAAAGTCCCGGAACTCAGGAAACTGCACTCTTTCCGGGACTTTCTTTACTATTTGGCTACCATTGCTTGTTTTATTTTATTTAGATGGTCACTAAGGTATCCGTCAAGACCATAAGACGTATCTTTGATGTTATCTGGAATATACACTTCTCCCAAATTGATTGTTATATAAGTTGCATGTGGCTCATTTGCAGTCATTCGCATAAGAGGTGCTTTTATTAGCTGATTTCTCCAGCCAATACCAAGTTCCAGAATTACTATTTTCTTATTATGAAAATCTTTGCAGAACTTTTCCCATTCCATTTGTACTTCCTGCTTTGGAGGCTGTGCGTTATATAAATCCATTGCAGCACCACAAACCGGACATTTGGGAAGAAATTCCGAAGAAACCAAGCCGTTTTTTTCAACTTCTGCCAGTTTCCGAATGATTGGAAGTGCAGGATATGTTTTATCGTGACATAGCCTGCTGCAACGCAACTCAATCCAGTTTCCCTCAAGCTCATATACCCTTTGTGGCTTAAAACCAGACATTTCAAAATGTCCCTCACCATTAGAAGTGAGGATGAAATATGGTTTATCTCCAACAATTGTTTTCAAATCCTCCATAACAGATGAAGTTGTATAATTTCCGCTGTAATGATTGACCAGTCTGCTAAAAAATCCCCATTTTTCCTCCTGTTTATTCCATCTGAAAAAGAAGCCATCTAAATGAGGTGACCCCTCAAAGTTAGACTTTTGCGAGACGACTTCGGTCGTCTCGTTTTTCTTTATGCAGCTAGAAGATGGAGCCTGTATTGAACAGGACTCATCCATCCTAACTTTTCTTTTATTCGTTTCTCATTGTAGTATTTTATAAAACGTTCTATCTCGGATTTTAATTCTTCGTAGCTATAATAAACGACACCATAGTAAATTTCTTGCTTGAGTAGTCCAAAAAAGTTTTCCATTACAGAATTATCCAGGCAGTTTCCTTTTCTAGACATACTTTGAAATATTCGTTCTTCTTTTAGTCTATGGGAGTATGCCTTCATTTGGTAAGCCCATCCCTGATCAGAGTGAAAGGTTCTTCTGTATGGACAGTCTGCCGTGATTTCAATTGTTTCATTCAAAGCGTCCATTACATTTTTAGCAGAAGGTTTCTTGTCAATTCCGTAACTTATAATCTCGCCATTGCACATATCCATAAACGGATCCAGATAAAGCTTATGCATAGTCATACGTCCTTTCTCATCAACTTCATAATACTTAAACTCAGTCGTATCAGTAGTGATTTTCTG
>OGXV01001619.1_pt1 | contig 13073 bp, 9 predicted proteins | sample 1576391 | NCBI WGS metagenome assembly OGXV01 (sample SAMEA3541586, study PRJEB24748) | human gut metagenome | biome: human gut; feature: human-associated habitat; material: faeces | place: China | collected 2012 | reverse complement strand
CACCGATCCCATACTGTTCCTTGATAAAACCTGTCCTCGATCTTTCATCTTCATGCAGCAGATAAAAGGAATATGTCCTGAGTCTGCCTTCGGAATACGCCCCACCTCTGACAAGAAATGCGTCGATCTCGTCTTGTGTAATGAACATCTGCTGTTCTTTCCATGCAAATCCCTCTCTTGCCTGGTATGGGATCACTTCATCTGCAAACTTCTGGAACTGTCTGGAGATATTGACCGGATTATAATGATGGAAACGCATAAGAGAGTTGTCCGTCTCATAGGCTTCTGCCAGTGCTTCCAGTCTTTCATTCAAATCCGAAAGCCACCCTGGATCTTGCAGTTTTTCAGTAAGATAATCCGTGATTTCCGGATAAATACTACGAAGATGCGGCAGATCTGCTTCATCAAAGACAATCTCTGCCACACCTTCTGCCATATCCCCTTTCATATAAGCAAGTGCCTGTGCGTGTTCCTTCAATGCGTTGTCCCTTGCCACATCCAATACCGACTGCGGGGCATATTCTCCCTGATTTAAAAGCTGATGGATACGTCTGCTGACATCTTTCCAGGATAAAAAGGCTTTATCCAGAATCTGGTCTGCCACCGTATGCCCGACTGCGATCTGCATCCCAGTTTCATCAAACCAGACGGAATACTCCCTTCCATCCATCTGAAAACCTTTGCCGCCTTTTCTATACTCACGCTTTACAAACTCCGTGTATTCTCCCGGTGACTGTTCACTCATAAAGTTATAGATGATACGCAGCTGGCTTCCTGTCCGGTTTCCTCCCGTCCGTAAAATATCATCCACAACACTTTCCGGAATAGGAATCTCCCCGGCATAAAAAGCAGCTACTCTTTCACCAATCTGCCTTTTCTGTTCATTTGCTGTAGGATATTCGGGCAAAGATAAAGCAGAGGCAATTTCTTCCTCTGCTTTGCTCAGTCCATCTTCTCTTGTATCTTCAACTAGCTGTATACCAATTCCGTCAAGATGCTCTCTTCCGCTGTTGCCATCAGTGCGTTCATATATGCTGTCCAGGCCATCGGGTCTGCTTCCTTGTCCGGTGCCGGATGGTTCTTCAGCAGTTTCTCCATCTGGCTGTCCATCCTCTCCTGTGCTGCCTTCTCGATCTCTGCCAGATGGCTGTTCAGCTTTCCTGTCAGGAACAGGCTCTGATACAGGCTGTTCTTGTGTTCCTTCAGGAATGTCCTCCGAAGCATCCCGTATTTCCCTATTGTCACTTCTTCCTCCTCTACGGTCAGGTTCGGAAACAGGTAATCCCCCTTGCGATGATATGTCAGTTCCATAGTCGGTTCCTCCTTCATTCTCGATATTTTCTTCTTTGTTGTTTTCTACGCCCTTATTTTCACGCATTAACGTGTTAAAGTTATTATAATTCCTTTCATTGGAAATTTCAACCTCTTTTCTGGCTTCTTCCAGAGAAATTTTATGTACCGTCCTTCCAATGTCAATCAGAACACTCTCACTGATCTGGCTTGCTGCATTTCCAAGAAAGGTCAGTACAGACAGCCGGTTATAATCGGTAATATGCATAAAATCCTCTTCTTCCAGAAGCTCCATCGGTTCCAGACCACACCGTCTGCAAAGCATGTAATATACACTGTCCGTTGCAAGCTGGCGGAAATCACTGCGGACCGTAACTTCATCCAGATCTTCCAGATACGTTCCTTCCGCTGCATATTCCAAGCCGTCCAGATATTCTTCCAGACTGTCTGCGACCATTTCCCTTGCAACCGCCATCAACGCATCCGATAAAGTCCCTGTATCTTTTTCTTCCAGACCATACGCTTCTGCCAGATGGGTAAGAATCTCTTCCTGCTGATGTTCCTGCATCTGCCACAGGTAAGGGCTTCTTCCGCCTGCCACCATGTGCGTATCTGAAATATCAAACACATACCGGAGTCTGGTATTATGACCATTCTCGTCAAGCAGGGCGATTCCCCTAGCTCCCCGGTTTACCCAGCGGAACATCTTCTCATTCCACAGTTCCAGGGACGCACAGGCGGTTGCCTGTGGATGCTGTGCGTGGATCAGTAACTGGTCTGTAAAAGGATACCGGTATAGTCTCGCTGCGGTATCCATATAACCCATCCAGTCCCTTGGCGAACTGCTCACCGATGTCGCATGTTCCTGTGCCAGTTCCCGGATGTCCTGTAATTTCGACATACTGCCTACCTCCTTGCCTTATTTCTTCTTTGGAAATTCCAGATGGAACCTTGGCTTTCCGTCCTCCAGTGTCAGTAAAAGGTCTGCGTCAAACTTTATATCTTTTTTTCTGGAATACAGCCCTTTTACATGGGTGCAGGCTTTATCAAGAAGCTCCACTGCCATCTTTTTATCCAGTGTTTTCTCCATGCTTCCTAAGAAACGGTTTTCTTTCCAAAGGGCAAAATCACACTGCCTGTTGGAGCAGTAAAAATTCTGCTTTCCTTCGTAGACATCAGAGCCGCAGACCGGACACTTACCAATCACTTCCCTTGCTTTCTGGAACCTTCTCCTTTCCGTTTCCGGTATTTCCCTGCACACAGAAAGAATCTTACCGACTAAAGAAGTGATCTCACCCATAAACTGTGTATCGGTGATCTGCCCTTTTTCCATCATTAAAAGCTGATTTTCCCATTCGGCAGTCATTGCGGCAGATTTCAGATAAGCCGGCATGACATTCACCAGTTCCCTGCCCTCTGTGCTTGGCAAGATCTGCTTTCCTTTTCTGACTGCATAGCCGGAAGAAACCAGTTTTTCAATGATACCTGCCCTGGTTGCCGGAGTCCCCAGTCCTTTCTTCTCTGTCTCCGAATCAAAGTCTTTATTCCCTGCGGTTTCCATAGCGGCAAGGAGGGTATCTTCATTGAATGGTTTTGGCGGGGAAGTAAAATGCACTGTCTTTTCTGCCTTTGCCGGAGAAAGCGTCATTCCTTCTTCATATCCATATGGAATGGAAGTTTCTTTTTCCGTTTCTTCTTCCGGCTTGGCTTTCACGCACTGGTTCTTAAAGGCATTCCCCGCCGCTTTAAATCCCATCTGCACCGGCACTTTTCCTCTGGCGGTAAAATCATGTCCCTGACATTTGACCGTAATATCCGTCTGCTCATACTGATACTCTTCCCCTGTTGCCTGCACCAGCTGCTGGCAGACCAGCATCATCAGGTTCTTTTTGTCCGCTGTCAGATCAGAGATTCCTTTTTCTACGGCTTCTTTTGTTGGAAGAATCGCATGATGGTCGGATACTTTTGCATTGTTAATCACTCTGGTGATGTTATGTCCCAGCTGTCCATAATCCAAGAACGGAAGTAAAACTGGCATTTTCCCTACCAGTTCCTCTACGGTATCCCTCATATCCTCCGTCACGAACTGGCTGTCCGTTCTTGGATAAGTGACCAGCTTTTCTTCATATAATTCCTGCAGCATATCCAGTGTTTTCTTTGCCGTATAGCCAAAGTAACGGTTTGCTTCCCTTTGCAGACTGGTCAAATCATAAAGTTTGGGAGGAAACGCTTTCTTTTGTTCCCTCTTTACCTGTGTAATCACTGCTTCCGAATCCATACATAAGGAAGCAAGGAGATCGGCTGCTTCCTCATTTGCAATATTTTCAGAAACTACCGTAAGCCTTCCGTCTGTCAGTGCTACTTTATAAAAGGCTTCTTTCTGAAAATGCTCAATCTTATCCTGACGTTCCGCAAGCATGGCAAGCGTTGGCGTCTGCACCCTGCCCACAACCAGACGTTTAAAATAACAGGTCGTATATGCCCTGGTTCCGTTCATTCCGATCAGCCAGTCTGCCTGTGCCCTGCATACCGCAGCCATGCAAATATTCCGGTATTCCTCTGCTCCTTTCATTGTCTGAAAACCTGTCCGGATTGCCGTATCTTCCATGGAACTGATCCATAAACGCTTCACCGGTTTCCTGCATCCGGCAAGGTCATACACTCTCTGGAAGATCAGTTCCCCTTCCCTTCCTGCATCACAGCCATTTACCAGATAGTCCACATCTGCCCGGTTCATCAGGCTTTTTAACACATCAAACTGTTTCTTCTTATCTCTGGAAACTTTCAACTTCCAGACCTGCGGGAGAATCGGAAGGTCATCAAACTTCCATTTTTCATATTTCGGGTCATATTCCTCCGGCTGTGCATACTCTGCCAGATGCCCAAGGCACCAGCTGATAATACAGCTCTCCCCTTCTAAATATCCGTCCTCTTTTTTATAAGCTGACAGATTTTTGGCATAACTCTGTGCCACACTTGGTTTCTCTGCGATCACTAAAAATTTTGACATACACTTTTTTTGTCCTTTCTGAAAAAAGGGCAGCCAAACTGCTCTGGCTGCCCCTGTCCTTATTTTGGTTGCTTCTTTGGAGATGGAAGTTTATTCTTCTTCCTCATCCTCTTCTTCATTTACATACGGTCCGTCAGAGAACTCCAGCTGTTCGCTTACATAGTCATCCTCTTTGCCACGTCCATGCTTTTTATAAACGGCGATACCTGCCACTCCAAGAATCGCTGCAAGTACGATTGCTCCAAGTCCTTTTACATTCATTCCTGTCTTTTCTTCTTTCTTCACTCCGGTTTCCTCCTCTGCTACCGGGGTAGTTTCCGGTGTGGTTTCCGGGATCACTACGGTTGATTCTTCGGTTTCTTTGCTCTTTTCTGTCTCATCCAGAAATTCTGCCAGGTCATTCTCATCGACCAGGGACATCATATATACATTTTCTGTATTGCTGGAACGGTCAATGACCATGTAAAATGTATTTCCCTTCTTGGTCTGGATGGTAAGGAACTGTTTCGTATCATCATTTTCCTTATCATCCACCAGCTGGGCATTTCCCGGAGTAGAAAAAGCAGAATTATCCCCTTCCCCGGTGACCCTTCCGGTATCCTCTTTCTTCTCCGTATCTTCTGTTGATTCTGTTGCCGTTTCTTCTACTACCTGTGTCGTTGTCTCCTCTGCCGGTGGGTTTGCATTTGCATAAACCGTAGCAATGGATGTCCCGGAGATCATGGTGACTGCCATGGCAATCATAAGCAGTTTCTTTAGCACTTTATTCCTCATCGTCTAAAACCTCTCTTTCTGTCATCTGACCAACAGGTGGTCTGTGAACTTCTGCGTTGTTTTCCTTTTTCTGCGGAGCTTTTGTATCCTCCACCGTGATACCACCGTCCTCATCCATCTGGATCGTAACGGTTCCTTTCTGAATCCCGTCAAGCAGGACAAGCAGGTTGCGGCTGTCCAGCTTCATGGAACGGAACGACTTAACGATCTCTATATCTTCCATCTGCTGTCTCAATGTATTCTGCCGCTTCAGGTGTTCCTGTAATTCAGCAATCTTATCCTCCGTTTTCTGAATATCATTCAGAAGTTTTTTTAATTTCATGTTCATCTGCCCTGTCACCTCCTTTAATGCAGACGACCAAACGCCATAAAATGTTCCTGCCAGTAAGCACTTGCAATGCTGGTATACTGGACAGGCTTGCCACAGTGGATCATCATGTTATTGCCGACATAGATTCCCACATGGCTTGCTCCCGGTGTGTCATAGGTTCCCTGGAAGAAGATCAGATCTCCCGGCTTTGCCTCCGATAGAGATACCTGCGAACAGTGTGACCGCAGCTCATCTGCAGTACATCTTCCGACATTCCATCCATTTCCACAGTTATTGATAACCCAGCTCACAAAACCGGAACAGTCAAAACCACTTGGGGAATAACCGCCCCATACATATGGAACACCCAAATATTTTTCTGCTTCCTGTATCATTTTTGCAAACTGTGGATCAGATAAAGCATCTGCCGGTATGTCATAACCAAATCCACTGCTTCCGGTGGGTATGCTGTTTAGATCAAACAGATAATCACGGTTGCCGTAATATTTGTTATACGCATCGTAGCGTTCCTGTTCTTCCTCTGTCATACGGCTCCTTAACACGGCATCCAGGCTGTGGTTTGTCATCGTCACATCCAGACGGTTCACCTCTTTTGTAGTCGTGACCTGCACTTCCTGGTTTCCATTGCTGTCTGCTATGTAGGCTTCCCATGTCTGGTGTCCATGTGCGGATGCCGCCGCATGATTGTCATAGTAAACATCGAACTGTACCCCATATCTTGCGAACGCTCCGGTATCTTCTACTACATATTCCACACCGTTCATGACTACATGGGTCCCGATCGGCACAAATGGATTCGCCGCATCCACGGCAATCGTATGGTTTGCTGTCGGCATTGCCCCACTGGCTGTCGGTCCGCCACTCCACTGGCCACAGCAGATCGGGCAGTTACAGTACCCACTTGTCACAACCAGTCCCAAGGACTCCCCTACCCGGACAGTCTTGGTTTCTGTAACTGTTTCTCTGGTAGAGTCTGTGGTGATTCCATACTGCTGTCGGAAAATCTCCTTAATCTCCTCTGCCACTTCATCGTAAGTGAAGCCGCCGTATTTTACCGTAAGATAAGAGATCAACTGATATGGGTTATGACCGATCTCATCAATCTGGTACCGGTATTCGTCATAATCCGGATGGGTGGATTCCATCTGATTGATCTGTGTATTCAGTGCTTCTTCCAAGGCACGGTACGCATTTTCAGCGGCATAAATATCTTCATCCGTACTGGAATAGCTGGTAGAGATGATTGCTGAAGAAGCTCCCTGCAAAGATGCCGTACAGCTGGTAAAACTGGCTGCGATCAGCACAAAGATCAGAGCAAAGACAGCTACCGTGGCAAAAATCCCCCGGTTCTGTGCCGCCACCATCTTGACGGCATCTTTCGCTTTTTCCGTAAACTTCTGTGCGGAAGTGATCGCTGCATCCTTTACTTTTTTACTCTGTCTGGCTGCCTGATACTGCTTCTGGTAACGCTTCTTCTGAAAGAGTTTCTGCAGGGCAGATTTCTTTTTCTTCTCTGCTTCTCTTTTCACTGCGTCCTTCGCTTCATTTCCATAGGCAGTCTCAAATATCAGCCTGCTCCTTTCTGCTTCATCCAGGACGCTTTCTTTTAATCTCCGGGATTCTTCCCTTCGCCCTTTCAGCCGTTCCCGCATGTAGATGGATTTCCTTGCAAGGCTTTCCCCGACAAACTCTGCCCGGTGTGCCCCTTCCACTGCCGCATTTTCATCCTCTTCTTCGTGCGTTTTCCAGTGTGCTGCTGTGACTGCCGCATCTTTGACTGCCGATGCCGGATTCCGGATACCGATCCCGGCACCATGTACCATGCCGTCACCCTCATCACCAAAAGACAGACGGGAAACTTTTTTCCGCTGTTCCTTCAGCACCCGTTCCCTTTTGGACTTGCCTTTGATCTCCTCGTGGAACTTATCCAGGGAATCTTCCATCACTTCGGAAGTTTCCCGGTAACGGGCAGATTCTCTTTTGGCTGCTTTTTCTTCTCTGGAAGTCTCCTTTTCCTTCCTTCTTTCCTTTGCAGCATAATCCCTGACCATCTTTTTCTTCCGAAGATCCCGGCTGTCTGCAACTGTCTCCAGATATGCCCGTTCCCCTCTTGGCTGTCCACGGATACTCTCTGTACGAAAGGCAGATTTGGGGTTCTCGCTGCTATCGTCTGTAAGCCCCTCTTCTACATCCGCATCAGTTGCTATATCTTGTTCATCATCCAATATATCTGCATGTTCCCTACTATATCTGGGTTTTCTGGAACTCTGCTCCGGCTGTTCCATCTCCCGTTCTTCTTTCAGCCGTTCATGTCTGCGTTTACTAAAATCCAGTTCCTCTTTCTTCTCACTGCGGGAAATCTCGGTATCCGTATCCCGCCCGGTGATCCTTTTTTCTTCCTTGTTCCGGAGGTTTTCTTCCCGCAGTCCATCCCGGCTCATTTTCTGGACGGTTTTATCTCTCGCCTTATACTCATGCTCCTGCAACTTTGACCATCCCCTTTACTGCTTTGTCCCGGTTATTCTGTCTTATCCTGATAGTCCTCCCATTTCTCCAACACTTCATCTGCCATCCCTGCAATGGAATCCGTCAGCTTGTCTGTCATTCGCTCACTTAAAGTTCCCCTTACAGCCAGACAAGATGTAATTCCCATGAAATCAATCAGTTCCGCCAGATAGATAAGGTCATCCATCATTTCATCAGCCGTCACTTTTTCCTTTGTGTCCTTTTCCATTTTCAAAATCTCCTTTTCATTGTCTGCACAGATTCTTTCTGCAAATATACAGCAAGGTTCGCCGCTGCATCTCTCCATGTTTCTGTAATCTTCCATCTTGTAATCCTCCATGATTTCCGGGCAGAAAAATTGCCGGAAGTATTCCTCCGGCTCATCCTCTACTCTGTTTTATTTTGTTTCGTTTATTTCTTTAATCGTCCCGTTCTCCGATACCAAGTTTCTTACGCTTTTCCACCTCATCCGGCTTAGAAGTCATCAGGGCATACAGCATCAGGGAATTATCAAACTTATCCTTGAACGGGATAATGGTGCTGCCATAAAAGACCAGTCCCTCACCTTCCCCGCTGTTCGTTACATAAGAAAGCTGGTGAGGGGAAATGTTGAGCTGTTTTGCAAGGATCTGTCTGTCACCAGATGCCTGGTTGAGCATCAGGATAAAGTCCGAGTTTTCAAAGATGTTCTCAATCTCCCGGCTGGCTAACAGGTCTTTTACGTTCTGTGTGATACCCGTAGGGATACCACCCCATTTACGGAAACGCTTCCAGATCTCCACACTGTATGCTGCCGTCTGCTCCTCTTTTAAGAGCAGATGGAACTCATCAATGTAATATCTGGTACTCTTATTCGCAGAACGGTTGACCGTTACCCTGTTCCACACCTGGTCCTGCACGATCAGCATACCCAGTTTTTTCAGCTGTTTTCCCAGATCCTTAATGTCAAAACATACGATACGGTTACTCAGTTCCACGTTGGTTCTATGGTTAAACACTTTTAAGGAACCATTGACATAAATCTCCAGTGCCGTTGCCAGACGCTGTGCTTCCTGCTCTTTCTGATTACGGAGAAGATTATATAAATCCTCTAAGATCGGCATTTTTTCCGGTACCGGGTCAGAAAGGAAATCCTGATAGACCAGCCTTACGCATCGGTCAATGACGGTCTTTTCAACCGGCTCCAGTCCGTTCTTTCCGCCTACTACCAGCTCACAAAGAGACAGGATGAAGTCCGATTTTAAGGAAAGCGGGTCATCATCGTCAGCGTAATCCAGGTTAATATCCATCGGATTGATATAATCGTGGCTGGTCGGGGAAATACGGATCACCTGTCCATGAAATGCCCGGACTAACGGATAATACTCCCCCTCCGGGTCACAGACGATAATGTCATCTTTCGTCACGATAAATGCATTTGCAATCTCTCGTTTTGCCGCAAACGACTTACCGGAACCCGGTGTACCAAGAATCAGTCCGTTCGGGTTCTTCAGTTTCTTCCTGTCTGCCATGATAAGGTTATTGGACAGGGCATTTAATCCATAATAAATAGATTCCCCAGCCATAAATAATTCCTGTGTGGTAAACGGGACAAAAATTGCCGTGGATGTCGTTGTCAGTGCCCGTTTGATCGGTACAAAATTCATCGCAAGCGGCAGGCAGCTCATCAGTCCCGGCTCCTGCTGGTAATCCAGCCGTTTCAATGCACAGTTATATTTCTGTGCGATACCGGCAGTCTGGAACACCACATTTTCCAGTTCCTGTTTGGTCGGTGCAGTATTTAAGAACAATGCTGTCACAAGGAACATTCTCTCATTTCTGGACTGCAGATCTTCCAGAAGCCTTTTTGCCTCCCCACCGTATGTATTTAAGTCCGAAGGGATAATATCCATGTCATAGCCTGCCCGGACCGCTTTTTTCTGTTCCTCAATCTTCATACGGTTAATATCCGTCACCTTGCTTTTTACCAGTTTGATCGCCTTCATCTGGTCGATAGACTGGATATGGAAATTCACCATCAGGTTGCTATCCATCTCCAGAAACTCTGCCAGCATCTTGTCGGTAAGTTCCGGTGCCAGGATCTGTAAATAGGAAACAGCTCCCATCGTACCTCCCATCTCAAAATCTTTTCCATTTTTAAAAACAAAACTGGTCGGTGCGACATAATCCTTGGTGCTAAGCCCTGTCCGAAGTACATCGTCATAAGAGAAATGGAACGGAACTTTGCTGTCCTGGTTAAAGGTTTCATACATGATCTGTAACCGATCCTCCCCATTCAGCGGATAGGCAGATACCCCAAGAATCTTAAAGTTATTCAGAATATCCGACTCGATACGTTCCAGTTTTGGTCGTGCTTCCCGGATATTCTCCGCTTCAATCCCGAATGTGATATATTTGGTACGCATCAGCCCGTTGTTTCCTTTTGCCAGCTGGTTATTGAGCATTTGGGCAAACTCCATACGCAGGTCATCAAATTCATCCTCCTGCGGATTGATATGGATGACCTTCTCATACTCTGCCATGTTGCTGTGCTGGTTGATAAAGGACAGTTGAAAATGAATCGTGCTGTCAAAGTAATTCAGGAAATCACACCAGTTTTCAAAGATGGCGTTCTTATCTTCATTCTGTGCCAGCTGATAGTTGATGTCATAAAAACGGATCGTCTTGGAATAAAACTTGTCCTGCACCCGGCAGATACCATCCCTTCCCATCTCATGGTATGGAATCGACTGCTGTGCAGTAATCCTCTTATCTCTGGCACTATCCGGTGTTTTCTTTCCTGTCCCGCTGCTTCTCGTTCCGGAAACCGCTTTTCCTGCCGGACGCTGCCCCGGCGGTGCTGCGGCAGGTCTGCTCTTTTTCTTTTTTGCGTTTTTCTTTGCGTCACGCACTGCCTGCTTTTCTGCCCTGGCTGCCAGCTTTGCTTCCCTTTTTGCATTTTTCTTATCCGCTTTTTCATGTTCCTTATGCAGTTTTTCTTCATATTTCTGTGCCCTTTTGAGGGCTTTCTTTTCCCTGCGTGTCAGTTTCCGGTTCGGTCTGCGGACACCTCTTTGGCGTTCCAGTGCTTCATATCCTGTCACCATCGGCTCATCGTGCAGCCTGCCGCTTACTGGTTTTCTTTTCATTTCGGGGACTGGAAGTTCTTCTTCTCCATCCTCCTCATCCAGCCAGTAATCATCCGGATACAATTCTTCCATGCTCTGCGGCTGTCTATCGTTTTTTCTTTTTAACACCCTTCGTTCCCCCTTTCTTCTTTCTGACCACGGTATATTTTTTCTCATACATATTTTCCATCTGGTACTTGCGTACTGGAGGACGGATAAATTTTACGGTGATCATATTTTTTAAGACCTTTTCTAACGGAAGTCCATCTTTCTCATACATGGCAAACAAAAAGGCCGGCAGCATCATAAGTACCATAAGGACTGCAGCATTATTGATTCCAAGAGCATTTCTAAAGAGAAAATAACAGGGAATTCCCATAGCTGCTCCAATGCCAATACAGATCAATTGCCTTTTTGTAAGATTAAATGCCACTTTATTCTTTACTTTCGTTAAATCTTTCGGCACACTCACATACGCCATGTGTTTCACTTCCTTTCTTTTTAATGTGCATTAAAGATTGACTTACTGAGTGATCCTGTCTTGAACAGACTGAAACATAAGATCACCGTATATGCCATTACACCAAATAATGAGGAACTCAGATTATCCGAAAACTGGATGCCTGCCACTAATACTGCATAAATAGCAACACATACCATCATCAGAAATGCCTGGAATGCCAGGGCAAAGAGTCCTCTGAAATAATTCGTTCCGATCTGTCCCCACTCTCTGTTGCTCATCGTTGCGAATGGGATCGGTGCAACTGAGGTATAAAGGTAAATTTCTATCATACGGACATACAAGATAACCGTAATGAGTACAGACATGATCTTCATACTGAAACTTACGATCAAAGTTTCCAATGCCAATATCACAAGTTCCCCGATCTCCATGCTTTCCAATGTAGTAGATAAATCTGTGATCGCAGAGCTGATATCAATGGATGTATCTCCGGAAACCAGCCCTGCCGCCGAGTTTACGACGCTTTGTCCTACATCAAAGACTGCCATCGTGATGGTAAACGTATTGCTTACCAGATAAACGGCGATCCACATTTTTACAAAATACTTAAAGAACATCCATGTATCAATATCATGCATATTATTTCGCTCTGTCAGCATGGAGATCAATTCATAACACAGTACAAATGTTATGATGATACCTGCAATCGGCATGATAACTGAATTTGACAGTCCTTCGATCATACTAAAGATACTGCCATTCCATCCTTGTGGTGTCTGTCCAACCTGGCCCGCAATCTCGCTTGTCTTCTGATTGACATCCGTAAACATACGGTCCAGGTTAGAACTGATCATACCTGTTAGAAGTTCCCTCATCCATTCCTCAATCGCATCAAAAATTTGATTGAACATGGATCTCTACTCCTTTCTTTTAACCAAATAATCCACTCAAAAGCGGAATCAACTGTGTACCGATCAGGATCACACCACCGCCACTCATAAGCTGCTTAATTCCCTGTGATTTAGCACCCGGATTATCATTTCCGTAACCTTCCATCAGGTTGATGACTCCCCAGACACCAAGACCTGCACCAATCGCTACGACTAATGTCTGTAAGATTGTAATTGCACTTCCGAAAAATCCCATATTCTTTTCTGAATAAACGCTGTTTCTATGGTCTGTCAGCGTTTCCTCTCTCCTTCCCCTATTATTCAGACCTCTTTTTTTACTGGTTTTATTTGCAAGGTGATCTTATTTTTATCTTCACTTTCCTCTCCTTTCTGCCTGATCATCAGGGCTTTTCTTAAAAAAACGCAAAAAAAGAGCACATAGACGGATATCTACATGCTCTAACGCTTTTTATTTAATTTTTAATACTACACTTCAATTTGACAAACTGAAATTTGACAATCCATGTGAATAATAGTTTCCACATTCAAGAAAAAATTGCCTTGAAAATAGCACTATAATTATGAGTTCCTATTTTTAAATTTGCTGATAATTGTAGTTATACCAACTGTAATAAAAGAAATCAAACCACTAAACACGCATAAAAATCCAATTGGGACAAGAAAGAAATTCTCATGCAGCACC
>OGXV01001606.1_pt1 | contig 13143 bp, 8 predicted proteins | sample 1576391 | NCBI WGS metagenome assembly OGXV01 (sample SAMEA3541586, study PRJEB24748) | human gut metagenome | biome: human gut; feature: human-associated habitat; material: faeces | place: China | collected 2012 | reverse complement strand
GCCCATCGAGGTGTTCCACTCTATTTTTGCATGGCTCGTAGCTATGCTAACTTTCAATTTACAGCATTCCAAGCGCCGATAACAACGCACCGATGATAATGCAGAAATCTGAGCAGTTGAATACGATCTTGCGGAACGCCTGCCATTTCACCGGGAAGCTCACATAATCCACCACATAACCTCTGCGAAGGCGGTCATAGGTATTGCTGAAGGCACCACCAAGCAACAGCGATAGTCCCAGTCGCAGCAAATTGTTGCCTCGATGTCCCAGACTCACGATAAAGACAACGGTCAATATCAGTGTAAACGCCAGTGAAACAACAGCCACCAGACGCCTTCTCTTCTGTCCGGCATTGAGCATCATGCCTTTGTTGTGATGCTTGCGGATCAGAAATTCCCCCCTGCAGATCTCTCGTTCTTCCCGCTCGTCCACATGCGACTCTATATAATTTTTTAAGAAAAAATCTCCCCAGAAAATTCCTGCCAGTATCACAAGGCATACCACTGTCATATATTCCGCTCCTTATTCACGCCGTCCGTATTTCCCCTTGCAATCCGCTTATTCGCGCTCTGCTTTCCGATTCTTTATCTTCAAAAACGCCAGAAGTGCCCCATACAATACTCCGGCCACAGGCCATACGACCCAGGTAATGTCCCAACGCATCGTCGGCAGGCTGATAGCCAGATAAACCGCTGTCCAGACACACCAGTAAATTGCTGTCACATGCTCATACTTCCGGTTAACTGCCTTATTCTCCACAGTATAATCCCCCTCCTGAAGCAATTTCTGATAACCGCCCCAGATAATACCGGACCACACGAACAGCCATACAGCGATCGCCACTACAATGAGCAAAGCATCCGTAGCAAGGATTACCGCATAACCATTATTCCCGAAAAAAACAGATACTGCCAGCAACGGTACCACTCCCAGAATACACAATACAACACCCAGGATTATGCAGATCCGGTAGGTTCCCGCAAATGTTTCTTTTGCTTTCTCCACGATTCCGGACACCCCATATTGCAATGTCAACTTTTCTTTTTCCAGATATTCATATTTATTATACGGGATTCCGGTGAGAAGAAATACCGCTACCGCAACTACCACCATCAGTAACAGTACGATGAGACCGATTCCTCCTGCGACATTTTCTGTAACCGCTCCTCTTTTGGCACCTGCCATTCCCAACAACCACAACAATACAACAGGAGAGAGCACACATAAGGATACTGCCGGAGCAATCCGGGCAGCATATTTTCTCGTAGCTTCCAGGAAAGTATTGGTTTCCTCCACCGTGATCACTTTGCCCTCTGTGATCTCCGGTGTCATTCCATCGGTGAATTCCGTCTCTTCCATTTCATCTTTTAATAAGTAATCCGTAGTAACTCCGAACAACTGGCTCATACTGACAATGCGTTCCAGATCCGGGATTGAGGCTCCGCTCTCCCATTTGGATACAGACTGTCTGGAAATGTCCAGGCGTTCTGCCAGTTCCTCCTGGGACCACCCATATTTCTTACGCAACATTATTATTTTTTCTGACAGGATCATTTTCATTCTCTCCTTCTTTTATTAATGTTTTCTTGTGCACACATAGATCGTCGACATAGGAAAATCATAACAAAAGAGCCGGTTGACAACTACCAAGTGCCCTTGAAATTTTGTCAACCGGCAGTTGCATTTCCGGATTTTTCTAAAATTTTCAGCAATATTACTGTACCTCACGGATCAGACAGTATTGCTTTAGTGGGAAATTCTTTTCCATCACGCCATATACCTTGAATCCAAATTTTTCATAAAATTCCACGTTTTTCGGATTATGAGTCTCCAGGGAGATCATCAGCTTGTGCTTCTGGGCATAGTCGATGGCTTCCTCCAGAAGCTCCGCTGCAATTCCGTGATGCTGCATGGATGGATCCACCGCCAGATAAATGATATGTAGACGCTGATTCTGATGCAGTTGATCCGTCCAGCTGGAATTCAGATAATCCTCACCCTTCATAAAATTCCGAAATGTCTTTAACGAAGGATCCTCCTTGATCAGATAGGAATCCGTCTGTAAAGCAGCCATGGCCTCTGTAAAATAGAACTGAAATACATTGTACGGCTCCGCTTCATCCGATACCACCAATACACTGTTCAGGTCTGCGCTGTCTGCGAAGATCTCACAGGTCGCATAAAATTCATCCATGTCACATTTAAACAGCTCCGGCATCAGATTTTTACGGACTTCCGGATCCGGAATCAGCGTCTCGTACAACGGATCGTGTGCAAAGCACTGATTCAGCATTTTCTCCACTTTCGGAAGGTCTTCCTTCTGCACACGATATAACTTATCACTTTCCATAATTGTATTTACTGTTATCTCCTTATTATGATGATGTCAGTCCCCAGCTTTGTTGTCTGTGGATCGTTCCGTGCTCTGCTCTCGCCATCATTACAATTCGAATATCTCTGTCACAGATCTCTCCATTTGTTGCACGATATTCATCAGGCTGACCACAAGCTTGCTGCATGCATGCTCCAGGCTGGTAATTTCTTCCCGGTAGTCCATTTCCTTCATACCGGATCCTGTCAACATCTCCAGTTGTTTTTCTTTTTGGAGAAGCTGCTTGACCGTTCCATATAGATTTTCATGCTCCGGCAGCCTTCCGTAACCCCATTTCAGGCGATCCTTCGGCTGATGGAATACATAATCCGTAAAATGCCTATATACTTCTTCATCAAAATTAAAGGCATAGGCATTGTTGTCTACCTGATAAAGCTTACGAAGTGCGGAGGAAAGTCTCTGTTCCTTCAGATTTCTCACCGCTCCGCCCAGAAGTCTCAGATTTGCACTGCATATCTCATGAGGATACAACACATTTCCGTACCAGTCAATCCGCACAAAAGCGTCCTGCTCCTGTTGGAACCTTGCGAGCAGCTTCTGTTCCAGCGGTCTGATCTGCCGGAAAAGTTTCTCCGCCTCGTCGTATTTTCCATCTCTAAGCAACTGTTTGTAGTTACGGTTGTATTCCTCTACCGCTTCATATTCCTCCCGGCATCTTCTAAGTGCCCGGTCACTTAAAATCTCCAGTTCCTCAATTTTTTCAAGCAAAATTCGCTTTTTCTCTCCCAGCTGCCCCGCCACATCGGCGCGGTAGCAGATTTCCCGACACTGTTCCAAGCCCTTGCGGATCCGCTGCACCACCGGTGAAAACTGCAACGGTACCACTGCCGTTTCATCGAGCGCCAGGATCAGCAGAGCAAACAGCTCGTGATGCAGACGATATACCTGTTCATCATAAAACTCATCGTTGTCAAACTGGGAATGGTAGTGGGTCTCCATAAAGCTTCCGCCGGTGAAATCATTTACCATGGACGGTACACCTGCGATCGCCATGGAAAAATCATCCGACCAGGTCTCGATCGGAGATGTCACTGCTGTCTCTTCCGGATAGGCTATCGTCAGATTCGGCAGATCCGCCAGATATTCCTCCAGGAAGCTGACGTATTCATAGCAGCTGCGGATCCTCGCTCTGGTACCATGCGCTAACGCAGGAAGCTCAAAGTTCAGATCTGCGATCACCTTGCCCACCCATTCAGGATGTGCGGTAAATATCTGCTCATAAGCTCCCGTAGACCAGTCGAAATTGGAATCCACCACGCCCCATTCCTCGGATGCCATGGCACAGATCACAATGGTATTGTTCGGTTGAAAACCACTGTCCCGCAACGCCTTTGCAATACCAAACATCAAGGCGACCGCTGTATTGTCATCCTGGAATCCGTCAAAATAGGAATCATAGTGTGCAGACAAAAGCACCATGCGGTCCGGATGTTTCCCGGGAATCTTACCCACAATATTATAAGTCGTGCAGTTTCTGGTCACCCTGGATTCCGCATCAAAGGTGACCGTTATTTCCTCCTGATCACGCAGCAGCTCCAACAGGCCTGCCGCATCTTTTCTGGAAATGGAAAAAGCGGGAGCATCCTCCGGTCCGGCGATATCCTGTGCATTCAGAGCTTCATCGTCGATTTCACCGTAGCCGCCGCTCTGCACTGCGATCAGGGCTGCGGCTCCTTTCAGATGTGCCTGGTATACCGGATAATTGATCCACCACTCATCTCTCTGGTTAATCTCCACCAATACCAGTTTATCCCTGACATCTTTTCCATGATAGTCCGTCTCCGTTCCTTTTCCCAGATACATCACGGAAAATTCCTTCGGGCCATCGGTGACAAAGGTTGTCTGATAGGCTCCCAGCTCTGCTGACACGGTCTCCCCGGCTGCATTCGTATAGCTTAACGCCGCCTTATGAAATTCCCAGCCGTCTACCGTCACAGCATCCTTTGTAACCTCAGACAGTCCGATTTTTTCCATTTCTGTCTTCAACATCTCTCCGGTCTCAAATTCTGCCTTAGAACCCGCCGGGCGATACCCCAGTGTCGGATGTGACCGGTATTGTTCCATTCGTTTTGCCAGTTCATACGAATACGGTATATCCAGATTCTGTAACACCTTTTTCTGTAAAGTCACCCCGTTGTCATGCATATTCTGTCACTCCTGTTTCTATCCTGTCCGTTCTGTCACAGGAACCGTTACTTATTTTTTTACCATAGAATTCATATTTTCAGTAATTTTCTGCAGAATCTCTCTGTTTCTCTCTTCCGCTTCCAGTGTCTCACTGGCATGGGCAGACACTTCTTCCGTAGTCGCTGAGATTGTCTGAATGGAATCCACGATCTCCTGGTTGGCTGTTTTCAGAGCTTCTACTGTCTGAAGCATCTCACCCAGATTATCCACGATCGTATAGCTGCTGTCTTCAATTGCCGTGAAACTGTCCGCCGCGCGCATCGTTCCTTCCCTTTGGCTGCCGATACCGTCTATCATCTGACGGATGACCGTCACCACTTCTCCAATCGCTCCGGATACATTTTGGATCAACTCCGCGATGTTGCCGGTAGCATCCTTTGTCTGGGTGGCCATTCCCGAAATCTCCGTCGCCACTACGGAGAAACCGCGGCCGGCTTCACCGGCTCTGGCTGCTTCTATGCTGGCATTCAGCGCCAGAAGACTGGTCTGATTAGCTATTTTGCTGATGATTTCCACGATGGAATGCATCTCCTGCATATAATGATCCAGCGTTTCCAGCTTCTGTGCTGCCAGCTCACTGTTCTTTGCAGAATCCTCTGCCTGCTCCTTCAGACCTGTCATCTCTTCTTTTCCGGCATCCAGTATTTCTATCGTATGTTCCATGTTATTTCCGATCGTCTCTGCCACTTCACTCACGGTATTTACTTTTTCCTGAATAGCCTCCGTCTGGGCCGTCTGCTGCTGAATCGCTGCGGCAGACTCACCGGAACCTGCAGATACCTCCTCCATGGCTGTTTTGGTACTGTCAAAAGCAGTTTCCAGTTTATTCAATTCCGCTGTGATATCAGCCACAGAAGTCTCCATCCTGCTGCTCATTTCCATGACTTCTCGTAAGGTTGCTTCTGTGCGGTTCTGCGCAGTTGCAATGCTCTCTATATTTTCATTGGTGTTCTTCTGGTTGGATACGGTAGCATAGATGGATGTAAAGCACAGCAGAATCATTACAGAAATCTGTATAAATCCTGCATCCTGCCCCAGATAGCCGAACCCACCCTGTGTGGCTCCCAGGAGCACCACCAGGACATTCTCTACCACCGTCCCCACATTAATAAGTGCAAATGCCTTGACATCATGATAAGGCATGACTGCAAACATCATGGGAATTACAAATGCATACACCATATTGCACTGTGCCGTAAAAAGCAGCACCGTATAAAACAACGCAAATCCGATCAGTGACAGATGTTTTATAGCTTTGGTCGCATGATCCCTCTTCCAACAAATAAATTCTGCCAAAACCGGTATGATTCCAAGAAGCATTAGCACTGCCAATACCGGAGCCGATACTGTGTGCTCAACGAATCCGATCACGCTAATGAAAAGCATACATGCATTGATCACACCATGTGCTATCATGGCCACCCGGTTACTTCGTTCCAACTCTTTCATTTGTATTCTCCTTCTCTCCCGTATGATATTATGCCAGGGTCAAAAAGTCTAAGCCCATATGAGCTTGCTTATAAGTGGGTGAAAGACCTTAAATTCATAACGTAATTCCTCACATCCCTTATATTGTAATTCATGATGGTATCCCCGTCAATAAAGCACACGAAAATGCAGTCCGGTTTTCTATGAAAAACGGACTGCATTTTCTGTCATTTATATGTTATCTCCCTGCCGGACAGCTTCCAGCACCCTCTTTATACCTTGAAAACATCCAGTACCTTTTCCAGCTTATCCGCTAATGCCAACAGGTTCTCAGAAGAATTCATCAGTTCTGTCATTGTATCACTCATGCCATGAGCCGCCTGCATGGTACTGTCTGCGGATGCTGCATTCTGTTCGGAGATTGCCGACAATCCTTCCACTACATCACGGATCGCACTTCCGGACTGTCCTAAGACATCCATCTTCTCCCGGATACCGTCAATATGCTGCAGGGAATTCTCCACACCATCCGCTACTGCCGCAGTTTTCACACCGGTCTCCTCTAACTTGCTCTGCTGGTGATTCATGTTGGCTTCCACTTCACCCATGATCTCCACCATTCTGCCGGAAGACTCCATGATATTTTGGATGATCTGCTCGATCTCGGTTGCGGAGCGCTTGGACTGATCAGCCAGCTTACTGATCTGCTCTGCCACCACTGCGAAGCCTCTTCCCGCTTCTCCGGCTCTGGCTGCTTCAATGCTGGCATTCAGTGACAGCAGATCTGTCTCGTCCGCAATATCCTGAATCATGGATACTGCCTTGGTGATATTCTGAATTGCTCCGTTCATATCCGTAATCTGTTCCGCTACCCGCAGGACAGATTCCTTGGTGCTCTCGTTGGAGCCGTTCAATTCCTTCATGATCTCTTCGGAAGCTTTCTCCGCTTCTGCCATCCTGCCGGCATAATCCGTCAGAGATTTTACTTCCTCAGATATATATTCGATCTGCTCGCCGATACGCACTACATTTTCATTAGCATCCGTTGTCTCATTGGCCTGATTCCTTGCGCCGTCTGATATCTCGCCGACAGCATGGTATACATCATTCACAGATTCCTGGGTATCCTGTGCCATCTTGATCAGTTTGTTGGAAGATGCTGTCAGATCATCCGCGGAATCCTTGATCTCTGTTACGATCGAACGGAGAGTTTTTTGCAGTTTTACAGAAATACGATATACATCCCCAAGTTCATCCTTTTTACGGCACTGCTTTTCATCCGGCTCTGCATCCAGTTCTCCGTTCACGATCCTGCCTAGGAAATGCTTCGTCTTCTTCATGGTCTTCACCATGCTACGGGATAATACGCTTACCAGCGTTGCCGCCACAAGAACACATGCCACAGCAATCAGAATAATATCCTTGACCTGCATCGAGATTGTATCCTTGACATTCTGCATCGGCGTCGCCACTTCGATGGCACCGATCACAGAGCCATCAGAATTGATCAACGGCTGATAATATACATAATAATCTACTTCGGAAATGTTGCAGTCCGTCAGGAACAAAGCCTCCCCAGTCTGAATCTGTGCATAGACATCGTCTTCCAGCGCCGTACCGTTAATACGTCCTCCTTCCGGCTTGGTCAATGTCGTGATCAGACGCATATTTCCATACAAAAAAGACACCTGGAAGCCTGTCTTCTCCTGCAATCCATCGATCAACTGTGTCTCCCCGGAAATGGATGTGCCGCCCTTGCGCACCTTGCCTCCCTTATCTCTGGTGTAATCGCCTTCATACAGATTCGTGTAGGTTTCATCCACACTGACACCAACGATCTGCAGAGACTGCTCAATCTGTTTCTCAATTCCGGTCTCTAATGCTTTGGCCCCCACCGTAGCCACCAGTGCACATACAATGATCATCGGCAGAAGGCTCAACGCCAGTATCTTTTTCGAAATTGTGAAAAATGGCTTTTTGTTCCCTTTTACTTTCGTTTTCTTATTCTCTGTCTTCTTCATACTTACCACATCTGCCTTTCTGTAAAAGACTTTATCACATTCGGTCCATCTCGAAAACGTTTAAGTATTTTCTCGGTAAATTCATTGTAACATTTTCCATATAGTAATACAATTCGACAAAATTACAAGTATTTTATTGTTAAATTTGGTCATTTTTCCTTAACGTTAAGTGAAAATATCTCTTTTGTTTACGAAACAGTTAAGTTTTCTGCTTCCAGACCGGCATACGCAGTATCTTTATCAATAGCGGAATGATCATAATAAACCACACAATAGGCTCCGCTGCGATGACACCCAGGTATCCGAACATGGGAACCAGCGTCGCCGCGATCACAATTTTCCCTATCATTTCCAGAGAGCTGGAGATCAGCGGTACGATCCGCTCTCCCAGTCCCTGCATGGAGTTTCTCACAATACAGATTACCGCTGTCACATAATAGAACAGTGTATCTACCTTCAGATATAATGTGGCATTGTAGATCACTTCCGGAGTTTTGCTGCCGGTGACCAGCCATACCAGCCAGTCACCGATGGTATAAGCAGTCACAATATTAAGCATACACCAGATGCAGGTATAACCGGTTGCCAACAGGATTCCTCTGCGGATCCGTTCGATTTTGCCCGCTCCCAGATTTTGTCCGCAATAGGTCGCCATTGTCTGACCGAAGACGCTGAACATGATCATGAAGATCTCGGAGATCTTGCGGGCTGCCGTATGGGCAATGATAATATTCTGTCCCAGCTTATTGATGGAGGTCTGCAATGTCAATGTACCGATATTGACCAGCGAGCTCATGAATCCCATGGAAAGACCGGAGCTTAACATATTGCGGAGCATTCCGGCATCCTGCAGCTTCAGATCATCCACACGTATCCGCAGAATTTCATACTTTTCCCACAGATAGACCGCACACACCACCACAGCGATCAGCTGCGACAGCACAGTAGCAACTGCGGCACCCAACACTCCCATATGCAGCACCACGATCAGAAGCAGATCTCCTCCGATATTCAGCACCACCGACACCGCCAGCACGATCAGCGGGGTCACGGTATCTCCGATCGCTCTTAGGGTCGCCGCTAATACATCATATAGTAATGTAACAACAAGTCCCGCTATGATCACGGATACATACTGTGTTGCTGTGTTCAGCAGATTTTCCGGCACATTCAGAAATCTGAGGATCGGCTGCAAAAATACAAGCCCTCCTATCGTCAGTACCACAGCTGCCAATAGGCCAAGCACCAGAGAATTGCCCAAGGATCTGCGCAATCTGTCCATATCCTTCGCTCCGAAGCACTGTGCCGAAATAATAGCAAAGCCATTGCACATTCCCATCAGAAATTGTACGATCAGATTGCTCAGCGTCGTCGTGGCCCCCACTGCCGCCAGGGCATTATCTCCCAGAAAAGTACCTACGATGCGGGTATCTGCCAGACTGTAAGTAAGTTGCAATAAATTGGCCAAAAAAATAGGAAGGGCAAACGTCAGTATCAAAACTGACGGTCTGCCCTTTGTAAGATCTTTCATATAGTTCCTCACTTCTACACTTCCGAGAAAAATATAGATTTTCCCTCATGATAGGGCTACAGAACTTTTTTAAAACTTTTTCTTGGCATTGTCAAGGTATTTCTTGGTCTCAGCCACCACAACACCGTTTAATGCCAGCAGTGCGATCAGATTCGGGATCGCCATCAGACCGTTGAAGATATCTGCGATGGTCCATACTGCCTTAACAGTCATGTAGGGTCCGATGAATACGCAGGCAATGTAGATCCAACGGTATACTTTGATCGCCTTCGGCTTCTGACCGATCAGGTATTCCAGGCATCTCTCACTGTAGTAATCCCAACCGAGGATCGTGGTAAATGCAAAGAATACCAGGCATACCATCAGGATAAAGGATGCAATAGAGCTGTTAAAAGGCAGCCCCTGCTGAAAAGCTCTGGTGGTAACATCCACGCCGTCCAGACCTACGTTCCAGGAATCGGTAATTACGATCGTAAGACCGGTCATGGTACAAATGATCAGAGTATCAATGATGGTACCCATCATGGAGATCAGACCCTGTTTGGCAGGAGAGTCGTTCTGCGCTGCAGCCGCTGCGATCGGTGCACTACCGATACCGGCTTCGTTGGAGAAAATACCTCTCGCAATACCCTTCTGCATTGCCATGATAACCGCTCCCAAAGCACCGCCGGCTACGGCACGCATACCAAACGCACTCTGTACGATGGTCACGATAGCTGCCGGAATGGCAGTTACATTGAAGATCAGTACTAACAGACAGGCTACTACATAAGTCACTGCCATAAAAGGAACGATGACCTGTGCCACGGTGGAGATACGCTTTAATCCACCGATAACAACCAGTGCCACGCAGATGGTCAAAAGGATTCCGGAGATCACCACGCTCCAGGAATAGTCCATGCCGAAGAGCTGTACGGTATGTGCATTATTTGCATCGAAGAAATTATGTACCGCACTGGTGATACCGTTGATCTGGGTAAAGGTTCCGATACCGAACAATCCTACGCATACACCCATAAAAGCGAAGATCTTCGCCAGCCATTTCCAGCTCTTGCCCATACCGTTTTCGATATAGTAGAAGGGGCCGCCGATAATGTGTCCATCCTCTGCTACCACACGATATTTCACCGCCAGCAGGCACTCGGAATACTTTGTAGCCGTACCTACCAGCGCAGCGATCCACATCCAGAACAAAGCTCCGGGACCGCCTGCTACAATAGCCGTTGCCACACCAACGATATTACCGGTTCCGATGGTAGCGGACAATGCCGTACACAGTGCCGCGAAACTGGATACTTCTCCGTCTTCGCCCGACTTTTCATTGGCAATTAAGTGTTTGATTGCATGGGGAAGCTTCGTGATCTGCAAAAAGCGAAGTCTGGCTGTGAGAAAAAGGCCCGTAGCCAGAATGAGGACGATCAGGGGGATGCCCCAGACGAAATCATCCACTGTGGTCAGAAAGTTACTAATCATGTCTAACATATTCCCTCTCCTTCCGTCACCTCTTGTGACGTCCTATCGTAGATTGATTTCTTCCGAAGAGAATGGGAATAAGCATATAGATGCTCTGTCCTTTTGCCTGAGAGATTGGCAGCTTTACTGCCGTACACCTTCGGCGCCTTCTATACGGAAATATGAAAATTGCTTTCCGTGGAAGGACTCTCCAGAGTAAATCTTTACCGCGCTAAAGCGGCAACAAAATCACAATAGCATACTTTTTCACCCATTGCAACGTTTTTTTATCTTTGACATTGATCTGCCCAACACAGACATTGACTTTTATGGTACCTGATTACTATAATATAATTCATATGAATACTAACACGAACAATCACAAAACTTCATATTCCATTACACGTGGACTGTTTTTCCTGATCATGTGTTCTGTGATTTTTACGGTACTGTACTACAGTCTGCCCAAACAGAACCATGAGCCGGCAATATCGGATTATATTGACTTTTCAGAAGGCTGGACCACCTCCGATGGAAGCCCCGTTGATTTTTCCCATATCAGCGGCACCTGCACAGTGACCAAGAAGCTTCCTGCCCTGACTCACGACATGGCACTTTTCTTTTTTTATAAAAGCTCCAATGTCACGATCCTGATAGACGACCGGCAGATCTATGAGACTATACGACCGGAGGGAGTTTTCTTCGGCAAGATGCCGGGAGCCTCTTATGTCTCTCTGCCGATCTACCGGGAAGATTCCGGGCGCACGCTCACCCTGGTGATCGATAATCCTTACGGAGACGGCAGTGGCAAGATCAATCATATGTACCTGGGACGTAGTGAAGATATTCTGATAAGCCGCATCCGCGACAAGGCACCCGGATTCGGCATCAGCTTCCTGATCGCCCATCTTGGTCTGGCATTTATCCTGTTTTATCTGCCATTACACAAGAAGCACATCATCGGCAGTGAGATGCTTTATCTGGGATTATTTGCTCTGAATACCGGTATCTTTATGTTGGCAGATAACCGTATGCTGCAACTGATCCTGCGTAACAGCCATATTTATCATACAATTGCGGAACTTTTTATGATGCTGATCACCATTCCACTGTTTCTGTACCTTGGCAAAATGTATACAGAGTACTCCCCTGTGATGGTACAGACCGTATGCCTGATCAGTGTCATGGATTTCAGTATACGTTTCTGCCTGAATCTGACCGGTCTCAAGGACTTCCATGAAAGTCTTCGTCTGACCCATATTACTTTTGGCATTCTGATCGCACTTGTTATCTATGCCATCGGCAAGGGGTTTTATCAGAATCAAAGGCAGCATCTGAAGCACAATCTATATCATAACCTTGGAATTCTGTGTCTGTGCTTTGGCGTTCTACTGGATATCCTGCTGCTATGGTTCGGCAGTGCTCCCGAGACCAGCTTCTTCACACGGATCGGTGTGCTTATGTTCCTGATCATGGAAGCAGTCCAGGTTACCCTGCGCCTCATGACCAACTATCAGGAAGGTGTTCGCATGCAGCTGCTCAGCCGCCTGGCTTATCGCGACGGTCTGACCGACCTGCTGAACCGTACTTCCTATATGGAAGAATTGAAAAGACTGGACGCATCCCATAATTTTCATGTGTTGCTGGCACTGTACGATGTGAATAGCCTCAAATATGTGAACGACACCTACGGTCACCAACGCGGTGATGAAATGATCCGCCGGGTAGCGGATACTCTGTCGGCACATCTCGGTTCCTTAGGAAAATGTTACCGGATCGGCGGAGATGAGTTCGTATTCCTGTCGACCGTATCCGATTCCGAAAAAGAATTTCTCAAGCTGCAAAGAGATTTCGAAGCGTCTCTGGGAACTCTGAAGCTTCCTGACGGTTCCGAGCATCCCATTACTGTAGCCATGGGATATTCCGTACTGACCCATAATATGCCTCGTTCCATGGACGATATGGTCCGGGAGGCCGATGCCAAAATGTATGAGGCGAAACGACGAATGAAAACAGAAAATTGATCATAGGATTTGCAGATCTTATTTCATTTTGTAATGTAACTTGAAAGTTAGTGAAATAATCCCGTAGCCCTTGGCAGGGTATAAGAAACGCGGCACGCTCGTACTTT
>OGXV01001604.1_pt1 | contig 13150 bp, 10 predicted proteins | sample 1576391 | NCBI WGS metagenome assembly OGXV01 (sample SAMEA3541586, study PRJEB24748) | human gut metagenome | biome: human gut; feature: human-associated habitat; material: faeces | place: China | collected 2012 | reverse complement strand
TCCTCTTCCACCTGAAACTCATAGGAAAACTGATTCTTATAGCGGAAATTCTGGATCTTTAAATAGCTTCTGGCATGCTCTACTTCTTTTTCAATGGGGATCAATTCGTGCCCCTTGCTGATACTGATACGAAACAGTTTCGCCAGAGCATTGACCATCTCCACGGCATCCTGACACCTTTCTTCCTCGCAGAGCCACCCGATGGCATCCAACGTATTATATAAGAAGTGGGGATTGATCTGGGCCTGCAGAGCCTTTAACTCCGTTTTGCGCAGGGAAATCTCTTCCTGACGTACCTGCTTCATCAGTTTCTGGATCTTTCTTACCATGTGCTCGTAGGACTGTGACAGTGCCTCGATCTCCGTGGTGCCTTCCACAGGCTGATAAACATATCCCGCAGCATCCTTTTCGAACTCTTCCATAGCCCGGATCAGGCGCTGCACCGGATTGGTCACCAGTCTGGATACCAGAACACTGACCACCATGGTCGTCAGCAGAATGATTGTCAGCATGACACAGATGTTTCCCACCAGTTCCATCTCTTTGGCCGTCACCAGTTCACTGATATAGCTGACACCCACCACCTTCCAGTTACAGTTATCCAGCGCCAGGACACTACAGATCAGTTCTTCGGTCTCAAAGGAACCGTTGTGGCTCAGATCCAGTCCCTCCGTGGCTTCCGTCTTAAGACCCGAATACAGCAGCTGCTGTTGGGGATGATAGATGATCTCTCCATTACTGTCTGTGATAAAGCAGTAGCCATGCTGTCCGATTCCCACATCGTCCACATAATCCGATATTTTGGAGAAACGGATATCAATGACTACCCGCAGCTTCTGTCCGTCTGCTCCGGGAATCTCCTGTAAGACCGATACCACCCAGGGATAATAGTCCTGCAACAGAGATTCCACATGGGGTTCCGACAGATAGAGTACCCCGGGGCTGTAGGAATCCAGTTCGATATAAGACAGATCCTTCAGATAATGTTCCTTCAGAGTATGAGTTCCCGTATGGGAATCCACCAGCTTCCCCTGCTCATCATAGATATAGACCGCCACCAGATCCGACCGGACACTGCAAAGAGTCTCCAGTGTCTGCCCGGTACTTCCGCCGCTCTTTGTCAGATCCTTCTCGATCAGACTCATGATCTCCTGCATATCTCCGATGTAGTTAGAAATGGTATTGGAAGCCTGAGTCACCGCCTGTTCACTGCTGGTATGTGCCGCCTGTTTCATACTTCCGACATAAAGAGAAAAAAAGTAAAAAGTGGACCACAACAAAAACAGGGTAACCAGTCCCACCACTAATGTCGTAATGATAAAAGAAAGAGACGTTTTTTGCTTCTTCATATCTTATTCTTTCTCCTGTCGCATGGCATTGGGAGATACCCCGCAATACTTTTTAAAGCAGTAGCTGAAATAATGCTGATCGCTGTAACCGCAGCGCTCCGCAATCTCCCGCATCTTCATGGAACTGCCCAGTACCAGTTCCCTTGCCGTTTCGATCCTCTTTTTCGTCAACAGATCCACGAAGCTTGACCCGGTCTCTTTTTTGATCAGGGCACTCAGGTAATTGGGGCTCACATGAATGCTGTTGCTGACGCCCACCAGAGACAGGGACGGATCCCCATACTCCTTGTCGATGATCTGCATGGCCTTTTCACACAGGATCTGGCTGCTCTTTTTCTTGCCCGCATTGACCAGTTCCCATACTTCCAGGCAAAGTGCCGTGAAACGATCCCTGGATTCCCGTATCGGACCTTCCAGCATGGCAAAACGCTGGAGCAGGGCGGAATCTTCTGTCACCGTATAGGCAATGCGGATCAGCGCCGAGGACATCCGGAAGATCAGGAATTTGCATTTCAGGGCAGCATCCTGCTGCACCTCCAGTTTGCCGAATACATCCTTCAGATAGTTTTCCAGTTCCTCTCGGGAACCACCACGGATCAGATTCTCCATCTGAGTAACACATTCCGCCGCCAGCTCCATGTCCATGGTGTTATCCCGCTCTTCATCGGCAATATAATGGATGCCGCTCTCTCCCGGAGTGCAATATCCCAATGCACTCATAGCTCCTCTGTAGGCCTCGTGGCATTCTCCCAGATGTTCTCTGATACGGCTGACACCGATATGACAATGCATTTTCAGAATGCGTTCCGTACTCTGTACCATCTCTCCCACGGCAATATGCAGATACCGGTCGAAGGTCGACGTGGTGGCCGCCAGCACTGCAATGATCCTGCCGTCCATGGCAAAAGAATAATGCTTCATATATTTTTGCAGTATCATATCCACGGAATGTACCAGTTCCGGTCTCGTACGGTTCTTCCCGTTGGTATCCTCCACCGTGATGGCCAGCACAGCATACTGAAAGGCATTATTACGATCCTTCAAAAAGCCGTTGCCAACCGCCTGTTCCTGTAAAAGTTCCTCCCGGTCCTGCCCCTCAAAGCTGGCATAATCATCTAGCAAAAGGGGCAGAAAAAACTGTTGCAGATCCGGATTATCATGTTTTCTGGCATCAAATTCCGCAAAGATTCCGTCGATCTTAAGCTTGATCTTCTTCAGTTCTTCCGTCAGATCCACCATAGTGATAGGTTTCAACATATAACTGATGATATTGTACTGGATGGCCTGCTGGGCATAAGAAAATTCATCGAAGCCGCTTAAGAAGGCGATCTGTGTGGTAGGACGTACCTCTCTGACCTGTCTTGCCAGCTCGATTCCGGAGACAAAAGGCATCCGGATATCCGTAAGCAGCAGATCCGGTTCCATCCTCTCCACCAGCTCCAAAGCTTCGATGCCGTTCTCAGCTTCCCCCACGACTTGAAATCCGATGCTCTCCCAGTCGATCTTCCTTATGATTGCTCTGCGTAATTCCTCTTCGTCATCTGCCACTACGATTGTATACATCGCTGTCCCTCTCTGGTATGTATTATTTTAAGGTAAGTATCTTCCCGGAAAACGCAATGGGAAGGGATATTTTTCTGGTACTGTTTTCGCCTGCAAACAGAATCTGGGCAATGCCGTCAGCCGATACGGACGCAATCCTGCCGGTTCCGTATTTCTGATGCTGTACTTCCCGTCCGGACTCACAGGCTGCGATGCAGGCCTCCACTTCCCGTGGCGGCAGCTTCTGCACCTTTTTGTCCGGTGTCTTTAGCAGCGAGCCTCTGATCCCGACAGCCGTACCGGTCTTTCTTACAGCGTTTAACGGCTTCGTTTTCTCAAACACTTCTCCTGAAAAAGCAGAGGTCAGATTCGGTCCAAAGGTAAATACATACAGCTGTTCCTTCGCTCTCGTCATTCCCACATAATAAAGCCTTCTCTCTTCCTCATAGGCATTGGCCTCCGGGGAATCCGGTACACAGCCCCTCCCCGGAATCTGGGAAGGGATCACTCCCGCCAGCATATCCGCCAGATACACTCTTGTGTATTCCAGTCCCTTGCTGGAATGGATCGTGGACAGGATAAAATTACTCTTCGGATCCCCGTAGCCCTCTCGCATCATCTCCTGCAGCTTCTGTAATCTTGCAGGGAAATCAAACAGGCTGTTCTCCTGATCTCCCAGGGCCTTTAATATCTCCGCCTTGCCACTGTCCAACCCGTGGGTATCCATGAATTCCTGATATCCCATATAATTCAGGATCCGGTAGATAGCTTTTCCTGCTGACTCATACCGCATATTGTCCAGATGGGTAGCCAGTGCCTTGCACTGTTTTCTGGTGTAAACGGATACCTCATCCATTTCCGCCACCGTATCCAGCAGTGTCAGTCGTCTGGTATTGGCATTCACCGCCTCCATGGCCGCCTTTTTGCTGATACCGGCTCCCATTTTGTAATAGATCCGAAGAAATGCCTCCCCATCCCATGGATCCAGAGACAACTGAATAAAATCACAGATATCGTTGACCACCGGATGGGAAAAGAAGGTCATATCCGAATTTTTCACCCGGTAGGACAATCCTTTACGTTCCAACAGATCAATGATGGGAAGTGCACTTTCGTTATTCCGGTATAATACTGCCGTCTCCTGTTCACAGTCCTGGGCTACTTTCAGCAGATAATTGTACTGTCCCTGTCTGGATACTGCCTTGATCTCTGTAACGCAGCCACCACCTTCTCTGGCCGCGGTCATCTTCTTCGGATGTCTGTTTTTATTCTTCTGGATCAGAGTATCCGCCGCCCGGACGATCTCCTGCCTGCTGCGGTAATTGGTCTCCATGAGAAGGATCCCTGCTCCCGGGTGTCTGTCCTCAAAGGAGACAAGTGCCTGCGGGTAAGCTGCCCGGAAGCCGTAGATACTCTGGTCTTCATCTCCCACCATAAACAGATTCCGGCTCTGCGCCGCCAGCAGGTCGATCATATCATGCTGTATTTTCGAAGTATCCTGCGCTTCATCCACACAGAAATACCGATACTGCTCCCTGAAATGTGCAAGTACCTCAGGATACTGTTCCAGAATTCTGAGGGCGTAGATCATCTGATCATCGTAATCGATCATCTGCATCTGCCTGAGTTTCGCATTATAAGTACGGAATATCTCCGGGAATTTCTCCACATCCGTGTCCATATCCCGGATTTTCTCCGGTGTCAGACGCATATTTTTCGCATAGGTGATATCCAGCTGGGTCTCTTTGATATCATTTTCCGTGGCGTATTTCCCCGTTACTTCCAGAAAAGACTGTTTGACGGCCGCCGAGGCTTCCTTGTCTGCCACCTGAAAAGGCGTTTTCCCGGTACGGTAGGCAAAATATTGCAGTACCTTCTGGGAGATGCCGTTGATGGTGCGAAACTCCAGCCGCTCTGCATCCGCTTCTCCAAACATCCCCGCAAACCGCCTGCGCATATCATTCGTTGCCGCCACCGTATAGGTCACTGTCAGGATCGACTCCGGTGTTATTCCCAGGCAATAGATCATATAGCCCAGTCTGCTGACCAGTACGGTGGTCTTACCGCTTCCTGGAACCGCAAGAAGCAGTACCGGACCTTCCGTGGCCTGTACCGCCTGCATCTGCTGTTCGTTTAACTGTATGTGATAGTTCCGTACAAATTCCGTGAAATTCAATTCATTGTCCCACTTTCCGCCTCCGGCGTTTTTCTGCCTTCCTTTGTCGCTATCGGCTCACCGTCCAGTACTGCATCCAGAAGGATACCATTCTCATCGTAAGACAGTTTTAAGGAGAAAAAGGGGCGGTTCTCACGAAGCAGCCGGAAAAAGATCTTGTCCCCTTCCCAGAGATCCAGTTCCTCCACCTTATTGATCTCCACCCATTCCAGCGCTCCTTCGTCACACTCCCTCGGTTCCCCCGTAAATCCATCCGCCGTATACAGGCACATATACTCACAGACGTCCCGGTATAAAAAGGTGATGATTCCCCGGAACCGGTAGGCCGTCAGAGTATACCCTGTCTCTTCCTTTACTTCCCGGAGCACACAGTCCTCCGGGCTTTCGTCCGCCTCGAAATGACCACCCACGCCGATCCATTTGTCTTTGTTAATGTCATTTTCCTTCTTCACCCGGTGAAGCATCAGATATTTTCCGTCCTGCTCGATGTAGCAGAGCGTGGTCAGATTTCTGAGCTGCTGTATACTCATTTTCTTTCTCCTCTATATCCCTATCCTCTGAAAAATCTGTCCAAAATTATTATTTCTTACAATGTTCCGCAATGGCTGCGATCGCTTTCTCCATCTGGAACGGTTCCGCCAGATGTGCATTCCTTCCGGCGGTCAGACATTTCTTCGCATCTTCTTCATACGTCAGCGCATTTTCCCCATTCCTCACATTACAAATCCATTTTTGCATTTGAATGTATATTTAATTTATTTTACCATGTTAACTGCCGGACGGCAACCTTATTGCTCCAGCATATTCTCAATAAAAATCCCATATCCTCTGGTACTGTCCTGCACGAGAACATGGGTGACGGCTCCTACGAATTTACCGTTCTGGATGATAGGTGCCCCGCTCATTCCCTGGACGATTCCTCCGGTCAGGGCGATCAGGTCAGAATCTGTGACTTTCAGTTCGATTCCCCGGTTCACGTTGTCATGATCGAGATGAATGTCGGTGATCTCGATATCATAGTATCTGGTGGTGCCGTCTACGGTACACAAAATCTGCGCCGGTCCCTTTCGGATCTCCTGTTTTAATCCAATGGGCATCGCCTCTTCCGTTCCCATTGCCAATGCTTTGTCATTGCACTTGCCGAAGATTCCCCGGACACTGTTGCTGGTAATATCCCCCAGAATCCTGTCATCAGAATAGACGATCATTCCCGTCATTTCCCCCGGATGACCGGCCGTTCCCTTCTGAATGGAGATGATCTCCGTCTGGTACAGGGTTCCGTCATTCATTTCCATCAGGTTGCTGGTGTCCACATCATTGATTCCATGCCCCAGTGCTCCGAAATTTCCCTGACTGTCAATGTAGGTCATGGTTCCCACACCCTGGGCATTGTCCCTGACCCAGACACCAATCTTATATTTCTTCGTCTGATCCTGTACCGGATCGATTTTAACATCAAAATATTCTTCGCCCCGCCGGATCGTCAAAATCGCTGCTTCTCCACTACCGTTTTCGATCCGGGTGATCAGATCATCCTTGTCCGCCACTTCCGTGCCGTTCAGTTTCACCACATAATCGCCGCTTTTCAAAATATGTTCCGCCGGAGCCACCTTCTCCCCGTTGACAGAACGGAACTCTCCGGTACCTATGACCATTACCCCTTCGGTCTTGACATAGATTCCGATGGGAACACCTACCGGGATCAGCTGCTGATCCTCGATCACCCGGATCCCCACCTGCTTAAAAGGCAGGATCCCGAACAGCTTCACCTGCATCTCAAGGCTGTCCGTCATTCCGGTCTTCATAGTCACCGGCTGACTCAGATCCAGTGTCACGGCACCTTGGGGAATATTACTGGTTCCCTGTTCACTGACACTTAAAATCTCACCTTTTGCGGGAATATCCAGTGCCAGTGATTCCTCCGATTCCGCCCGCATGTAAATGACAGAAGGAATACTGCTGTCCACCAGATAATAGCTGTAGCCAAAGAGTCCCATACCGGCCAGGATAAGGGCAGCACAAAGGCAGGCCCGGTAAATCCGCAGTCTGCGCACCTTCTGTTTCCAGAGCTGCAAAATGATGACTGTATCTTCTCCTGCCTGCCTTTTTACTTTTTCCGTTTCCGTAATCCATAGCTTCATACACATTCCCCCGCTGAACTTCTGTCATTGCTGTATAGGGTATAGTGTACGTCACATTCCTATTTTTAATCTGTGATCACCGGGATTTGCGGTTTACAGTTTTCTCCAGTTTAACCACAAATGACCACATTCCCGCTGCTTTTATATTCCTCCGGGCAGTCGTCCGTCAGAATCGTTCCACTCTGAAACGCCCCGAAGGTCACAGAGCTGACATTTCCGAACTTAGAATGATCTGCCAGAATAAAACATTCTCTGCATTGTCCCATGGCAGTCTTTTTCACCATGGCCTCATTCATATCCGGTGTGGTCAGGCCACTCTGCCTGCTGATCCCGTTGGTTCCAAAAAAGCCTTTGGTAAAATGATAACTCTGCAGATTCATCAAAGCCTGATTACCTACCACGGCCTCCGTGGAGCCTTTTAATTCACCGCCGACCAGATATACACGGAATCCTGCCGCTGCCAGTGTCTTGGCATGCGCTACCGCATTGGTCACAAAGGTGGCACTTTTCTCTGTCAGAAAAGAAAGCATGCATGCCGTGGTGGTTCCAGCATCCAGATAGACGAAATCCTCCGGCTGTATCAGTGCTGCCGCCTTGGCAGCCACCAGCTGTTTGGCTTCCACATTGACTTCTGCCTTCTGTTCCACCGTGGGTTCATGTGTTATCACCGTCCGGTCACATGCCACAGCACCTCCAAAGACCTTTACCAGCTTCCCGGCATTATGCAATGCTGTGATATCCCGGCGTACCGTGGATTCCGACGTATTTAACAGATCTTTTACCTCGGCCACCGTAATGCTGTTTTTTTCTTCCAATAATTTCAGAATGATCTCATAACGTTGTTCTGTAAGCATAAATTGTTATTTTCTCTTTCCTTTGTCACATCTGTCTCCAGTATGATCTTACGCACGGGAAGAATACTTCCGGGCGACATGGATAATTCATCAACACCCATAGCCAGAAAACGTCTGGTCAACGATGTATCTGCACCCAGTTCTCCGCAGATACCTGCCCAGATTCCGGCCTTATGCGCATTCTCCACGACCATCTGTATCATGCGAAGCACTGCTGGATGGTGCGGATCGTAAAATGCATCCAGCTTCGGATTCTGCCTGTCGATGGCCAGTGTATACTGGGTCAGATCATTGGTGCCGATACTGAAGAAATCTACTTCCTTCGCCAGCTCTGCACTCATCATGACAGCAGCCGGTGTCTCGATCATAATACCCTGCTTCGGTTCTCCGAAAGACACACCCTGTTCTGTCAGTTCCTGCTTTACCTCTGCCACGATTTCCTTGATCTGATGTACTTCCTCCACACTTATAATCATAGGATACATGATGGAGATATTACCAAATGCACTGGCACGGAACAATGCACGGAGCTGTGTCTTGAAGATCTCCGGTCTGGTCAGACAGATACGGATGGCACGGCATCCCATGGCCGGATTTTCCTCCGGCTCCATTTCGAAGTAATCGCACTTCTTGTCTGCACCGATGTCCAGTGTACGGATGATCACAGGCTTTCCCGCCATGGTCTCCGCCACAGTGCGGTAGATCTGAAACTGTTCTTCCTCGGTAGGGAAGGTTTCTCTCTCCAGATATAAAAACTCACTGCGGAACAGGCCGATGCCGCCGGCATCGTTCTGCAATACGGCCGCCAGATCCTTGCTGTTACCTATATTAGCATAGAGCATGATCTTCTTACCGTCAATAGTGATATTTTCACGTCCCTTTAAGGTCTGGAGCAGTTCTTTCTTCTCCTGCTCCTCCTGCTTTAGCTGCTGCATTTTCGACAGAGTATCTTCATCGGGATCCACATAGATGCAGCCGTTTCGTCCGTCCACGATACCAAGTTTTCCATCTATGGCATCGGTCAGAGGGATATCGGTGCCGATCAGTGCCGGAATGCTCATGGTGCGGGCCAGGATCGCCGTATGGGAATTCACAGACCCATGTAACGTTACAAAGGATAATACCAGATCCTTGTTCAACTGTACCGTCTCGGAGGGTGCCAGGTCGTCTGCCACAACGATCACGGGTTCTTCCGATGCCGCCATGCCTGCCGTTCTGCCACCCAGCACGCTTAATACGCGCTCGGAAATGTCTTTGACATCCGCAGATCTGGCTCTCATGTAGTCATCCTCCATGGAGGCAAACATCTGTGCAAAATTGTCTCCGGTGGAAGCCACCGCATACTCTGCATTCACCTGCTGCATATGAATGATGTTCTCAACGGATTCATTGTAATCATCATCCTCCAGCATCATCTGATGAATCTCGAAAATAGCTGCATTGGCTTCTCCCACTTCTTTCAAGGCTTTCTGGTACAGATTCTGCAGCTGCTCCATGGCGGTTTGTCTGGCCTGTCTGTAACGGGCGATCTCCCGGTCGGGATTCTCGATCTTCACACGCTTTACCTGCTGCTCATCCTTCTTATGAACACTGATCCTGCCAATGGCAATTCCGCCGAATACACTTTTTCCCTGGTAGACTTCCATGACTTTTCTCCTCTCCTGACGATAATATTATGATTACTTAGAGGTTTGCTTTGACAAATTCCGTAACAGCTGCATAAGCTGCTTCCTCATCCTCACCGTCGAAGGTCAGGGTGATCTCGTTGCCGGCCTTAACAGCCAGACCCATGATGCCGAAGATTCTCTTGCAGTCTCCGGTCTTGCCGTCCTTGGTCAGAGTGATGGCACTCTGGAATTCCTTTGTTGCCTTTACCAGTTCTCCTGCGGGGCGAGCATGGATACCTTCGGGATCTGTGATAACATATTTAAATTCTTTCATTTTCTTATCTCCTTTTCTGATTTTTTATATTACGGTAACTATTCAGCACCCACATTCGCAAAACCGCTCTTTCAGAGCTTCCCTTTTGCTCATGTGGTTACTTTTTTCTTCAATACACCCAACAGCAGTGCGGACACTACCGTACCTGCCACCAGTGCCACCAGATACATCACTGCGTTACCTACTACAGGGAATACGAAAATTCCGCCGTGAGGTGCCATCAGTGTGCAGTGGAATGCCATGGACAGGGCGCCTGCCAGTGCCGAACCGATGATGCAGGAAGGAAGCACATGCAGAGGATCGGATGCTGCAAAAGGAATCGCACCTTCGGTGATGAACGCCAGGCCCATGATGAAGTTGGTGGGACCTGCGTCTCTCTCTTCCTTGGTGAATTTATTCTTGAATAACAGGGTTGCCAGTGCAATGGCACAGGGAGGAGTCATACCTCCGATCATAACAGCTGCCATGATATCGTAGTTGCCTGCGGTAATTGCTGCGGTTCCGAATACATAAGCTGCCTTGTTGAAGGGGCCACCCATATCGATAGCCATCATGCCGCCCAGGATCAGTCCCAGTACGATCCGGCTGGAATCACCCATACCACTCAGGAAATTATTCAGTCCTGTATTGATGCCACCCATGATCGGTTCTACCACGAAGTTCATTGCCAGTCCCATGATCAGGATACCCACTACCGGGTAGATCAGTACCGGTGCCAGCTTTTCAATGGCATCGGGAAGCTTATCGCAGATCTTGCGAAGTCCCAGGATCAGATAGCCTGCCAGGAAACCTGCTGCCAGTGCACCCAGGAATCCGGACTTTCCGTTGGCTGCCATCATGCCACCTACAAAGCCAAGTGCCAGTGCCGGTCTGTCACCGATGGCCATTCCGATGAAGCCCGCCAGTACCGGAAGCATCAGTCCGAATGCCACGCCGCCGATATTCTTGAACATTGCCGCTACCGGAGTGATCGTACCGAAATTGCCTCTCTGATCTGCCGGAAGTGCATTGATGTCAATGCTTAGGCCATCGATCAGGAAGGCAATGGCGATCAGGATACCACCGCCGACTACGAAAGGAAGCATATGGGATACGCCGTTCATCAGCTGGGTATAGATCTTATGAGCTGCGCTTTCCTTACCAGTTACGGCTGTAGTTGTTTCACTGCTTTCCCCGTGGAAAACTTCCACGTTTCCACTCATTGCCTGTTTTACCAGCTGGTCTGCCTTGCCAATACCGTCGGATACCTGACAGCTGATGACTTTCTTGCCGTTAAAGCGGTCCATGGGTACTTTGGCATCAGCCGCCACGATGATGCAGTCCGCCGCTTCAATCTCTTCTGCAGTCAGTACATTTTTTGCGCCTGCGGAGCCTCTGGTCTCAATCTTAATCTGACAGTCTGCTGCTCTGGCTGCCTTTTCCAATGCTTCTGCTGCCATATAGGTATGAGCGATTCCGGTCGGACAGGAGGTCACTGCCAACAGCTTAAAGCCTTTCTTCTCCTCGGTGGTAATACCGGTATCACTTAATCTGTCATCAATGCTCTTGGCACTTTCATCTGCTGCATCAATGATCTGTAAAAACTCATCTACGCTTTTTGTGTTTCTCAGGGAAGTGGTAAAATTTTCATCCATCAGCATCACGGACAGTTTGCTCAGCACATCCAGATGTACATTATCCTTTGTATTCGGTGCTGCAATCAGGAACAGCAGTGTCACCGGTTCCCCGTCCAGAGATTCATACTCCACACCGTTTTTGATCACCATGGCTGCCAGGCCAGGGGCCTTTACCGCATCACATTTTCCGTGAGGGATCGCAATGCCCTCTCCGATTCCCGTGGTACTCTCTTCCTCTCTTGCATAGACCTGTTCACGATACTTCTCCACATCAGACAGCTTTCCGCTTTTTGCCATCAGTTCCACTGCCAGATCCAATGTTTCCTTTTTGTCAGCCGGTGCCGCATTCAGGGAAATACTATTTTTGTCCAAAAGATCTGTAATTCTCATGTTGTGACCCATCCTCTCTTTTTATATTTATCATTGTTATTGTTCTACCTGCTGTAATACCTGCAAGACTTCTTCTCTGGTGGCCAGATTCTCGGAAAATGCACTGGCGCTTCCTGCAGCAATTCCCATATGGAACGCATGTACATAATCTTTCTTTTCCATCCATCCGGTCAGGAAACCTGCCACCATGGAATCACCTGCACCTACACCGTTCACCAGTGTTCCCTTCGGTGCCGGAGCTTCCATGCCCTGTCCGTCCGCTGCGATCAACACCGCACCTTCCCCTGCCATGGAGATCAGTACATTCTGTGCTCCCATCTCCTGCAGTTTCCTGCCGTATGGAACCACCTCTTCCCTTGTGGAGAGCTTCACACCGAAGATATCCCCCAATTCATGGTTGTTGGGTTTTACCAGAAAAGGATGATACGGCAATACCTTTACCAGCAGGTCTCTGGTGGCATCCACTACGGTGAGAACACCTCTTCCCTGAATTCTCTCCAGAATTATCTGATAAATGTCATCCGGCATGGTATAAGGAATACTTCCTGCCAATACCAGGACATCTCCGTCTCCCAGTCTGTCAATCTTTTCCATCAGCTGTTCCAAAGCTTTTGCATCAATATCCGGGCCACAGCCATTGATCTCTGTTCCGTCAATACTTTTCAGCTTCAGATTGATTCTGGTCATTCCGTGATCGATTTTGATGAAATCAGCATTTACGCCAAACTCGTTCAATCTCCGGATCAGTTCCTCTCCGGTGAATCCCGCCGCATATCCCAGGGCTGTGGAATCCAGTCCCAGATTCTTCAGTACGATAGAGACATTGATTCCCTTTCCTCCCGGAAGAATCAGCTCTGATGAGGTTCTGTTCGTCATTCCCAGCTGAAAGTCATCCACGGATACGATGTAATCCAGTGACGGATTGAAGGTCACGGTACAAATCATTTCTATCCCTCCTGTCTGTCATCTTTCTTGTTCTTATGATGTTATTATATCTTCACATTCAGTCAAATTCAATCAATTTAATTCACAAATATGATGCTTTATTTTGGTTGAATTTGCACAAAATAAAAGGATGAAGTATTTCTTCATCCTTTTTCAATGTTTCTTTCACTATAGCATTTCCCTTATCTGGCTTCTT
>OGXV01001602.1_pt1 | contig 13162 bp, 13 predicted proteins | sample 1576391 | NCBI WGS metagenome assembly OGXV01 (sample SAMEA3541586, study PRJEB24748) | human gut metagenome | biome: human gut; feature: human-associated habitat; material: faeces | place: China | collected 2012 | reverse complement strand
GAAGTATCAAAACTATAAACTAGCCGAATATATGGCGGTTCTATATATGCAGCCGGTTTATATATATTTATTATTTCTTCCTGTTTGGTCGGTGTACTATAAACTGTAATTAGGAATGGGATATTTAAATAATCAATTCCCTGTGAATAATTGTATGAAACCTCTATTGTTCCTTTCAGTTTCAATGTTGAATCAAATTTCGGGTAAATATCCCGGCTCCCGTTAGTGCTAACATACTGTTGGGTACTATCTCCTATAGCTTCAAATTTGATTATTGATGAATCATACCCTGTTACTCTTAAAGTCATTGGGTAGGCATCATATATCGCTTGCGAATCATTTCTTGTCAAAAGAGGAATAATCATCTTGTTTATGACAGTAAGCTTGTCAGCAGGAAAATTAAATGTTACTCCGCTTTGCTCCTGAATCTTGTCTAAAATCCATTTCACAGTAACTACTGGATGATACCACACGTTCGGATCATCGGAGTTAAACCCATAGTCAATAAGTGGAAATTGTGCTGAATTGCTTCCCTTATTACTCCATACTACCCAATCCACGCCCTCTACCGTCCCGTGAGTAATATCCGTTAGCTTCTTGCCATCGTTTACCACGCCAGCAAAGTTTGTGACGTTTCCCCATGTAAGAGCAACCTCTATTGTTTCGCCAGTTGCTAGCAGTACTACATTGGCATTTTTAATCATCTCAATGCCATTCCGTAATAACGTCCCCTTATGTTTTAGGTAAGGATAACGGCTTATTGAGCTGGGAAGATGTGCACACTCGATCAAAGCCAGATTCTTTGCCGTTTTCGGCAATCTGATCGTATAACTCCTATTACTTATAATTTTACTTATATCGGTTAGCAGGTTACTCTTATAACTCAAAGTAATATCCGTCTTGTTAAGATCGGCTTTTGTGTTATTGATATATAATTCGTCTCTTGTCATAGCATATTTTTTATTTATACCGGGTAGACCATCCGAAACAGACCTACCCGGTTGGGGTTTAACTCTTAGGAACCACTTTCTAATGTTTCTAGCATCTTTATAGCATCTTCCCGGAGAATCTCAATCAATCCCGCATCCGGGTGTTCATACATAATTGTCTTAGTCTTTAGCGGGATGGTACGACGTATATGTTTAGCTAGCTCTTCTCCTTCAGCGTATGAAACAGGAATAAAATCTTTGTCGGTACAAAGCCCTAATCCTATGCCAACATCTTCTACTCTATAATTCTTAATGTCCATTGTTTGGTCTTGAATTTGCTAGTAATTATACAATCTTTGCCAGTAATGCAATCAGCTTTTCAAGGGGTTCTCCTTCTATGTCGAAATTCGGTTCCAGTCCGTTGTTCTCCCAAAATTCCCTAGCATCCTCGTTTTCATTAATCACAATACAGGCGGTGTTGCACGGTGTATCGTCCGGGTTAATCCTTTGGCAAACAGAAATAGTTTCCATATCGGTTTTCAATTCATATTCACCTGCAAGCGGTTCGGTTCCTAGCTTTAGTAACTGAATCCCCAGTTTGCGGCTTCTTCTGCATCAAGGTGTACGGTGTTCTCTTCCGCTATGATTTCACCGTTCTTTGTTTTGGTCACAAGGATTTCACCGTTATCGCCTTTTCTTACATAAACATGTTTTTCTCCTTTTCCATAAAATTCTTTCTGTTTCATAATTTTAAAATTTTGATTATTAGTAATTTATTTAATTAGAAAATGTCCTTTTCATGTACTTAAACACTTTCTTCATTGCTCCTTTACCGTCTCTAATACACCATGCAGATACGCCAAACTGTGAATCTCTGGGATAATATTCATAGGAGTACCCGCTTTTTGTTTTCCCAAAATTGGATCGGAATACTTCAAAATATACTATTCCCTCCGGTGTGGTTCTTCGATAACAGTACATTCGGTTTTTTCTGTTTTTGAATACTAATTCGAAAGAATCACCGAACTTTTTAAACTCTGCCTTCAATGATGAAGGCTTAACTATCCCTAATCCTTTCATATTCTTTTCACGTTTGCAATATTTTCGATTTTCTCCGCAAAGATGAACATCTTGTCATTCCGCAAAAGAAAATGGCTTAAATCGCTTTATTTTGACTGAATATATTTTTTTGTTCGTTTATCTCTTCCAGACCAAACTCTACTCTCGGATTCCGTTGGTCTATCCGCTTCTCCGCATGAATCTCAAAACAAAGGCTGTCGTTTGTAATAGCCTCAACCATTTGCAAGCAGTCAAGGATCGTTTTTAGAGCATTATCCAGATCGAAGCGAATACTTCCATGCCAAACACGGATAAATAGCTTGAAACGACCGGAAATGTGCCTTCCTCGATACTTCTTGCATTGTAGGCAGAAGGATTTCTCATACTCCCTGATCCGGTCATTTTTGATGATCCGTTTCTGGCCATCTTTGCCCGGCACGGCTTGATAGTTGTTTGCTTTCGCTATCACTTGCCCGTAGATTGTTTCTATTTCCATAGCTAGAAGGGATTGTTTTCCGTATAACCTTTCGTATCGTAGTCAAATATCTTAGTTAGGGAACCGTTATGCTTGAATTTGACTGTTCCGACAGAACCGTTTCGATGTTTGGCTATAATCAATTCACCATAGTTGTGAATCTCACGTCCGGATGAATCATTGATACTAATCCCGTAATATTCCGGACGATGAACAAAAATCACTATGTCTGCATCTTGCTCAATGGCTCCTGATTCCCGAAGATCGGCAAGAATCGGTTTCTTGTCTGGTCTCTTGTCTACTTCCCGGTTGAGTTGAGACAGAAGGATAACAGGTACATTCAATTCTTTAGCGATAATCTTTGCCTCCCGGGACATTCGGGCTATTTCCTGCTCTCTGTTTCTAGTTCCATTCGAACTTTCGGTTATCAGCTGGAGATAATCAATTATCACCATCCCGCATTTATTTTGCCGGTGGAACATGCGACACATTGCCCGGATATAACTCATACTTATAGCCGCATTATCGTTTATTGTTATCGGTAAAGTGTATAAAGTTCCCCCTACTGCCTTATCTATTTGCTGTAGCTCATCTTGGCTTATATTGCCGGACCTTAATTTGCTGGGGTGTACATTGGATTCCGAAGCTATGAAACGCTCATACAGGCTTATAGAATCCATTTCTAAAGAGAAAATGACTACCGGAATGCCTTGCTTAGCTGCCGACTTTCCAAAATGTAAAGATACGGCAGTTTTCCCCATGGCCGGACGTGCTGACAATACAATCAATTCGCCACCATGCAAACCGGAAGTCATATCGTCAAGGTCCTGTAACCCGGTTGTTATTCCTGTCTGCTGCCCGCTGCTATACAGTCCCATTTTCCGATCTATGTTTTTTAATGCGGATTGTGCAATGTCTTTGAATGATTGGGCTTCACTTTTCCCAATCAAATTCTGTTGCATCTGTTCCAGTGCTTTTCCCGCATTGAAAAGGACGTCTCCGATGTCTTCCGTATCATCATAGGCTTGTTGTTGGAGTATATGGGATAATTCAATAGCTTTCCGTTGTAGATATTTCTGTTTAATCATGAGAGCATGTTCTACAGCATGGAATGAGTCGTAGCCGTGATTCAAAGTTTCAGCGATGAAGTGGGGCGGAACTTCTTCTATCTTTCCCATCGAACGTATCTCATTCGTTACTGACACTATATCACATGGTTTATTGCTTGCATAAAGAGACCGTATAGCTTCATACAATATTGCATTCCGGATATCAAAAAACATGTCTGTACTTAGATCGGAAGATATAGCATCAAATACTTTATCGCCTCCAAAGCTAAGGAGAGAACCGTTAACGGCTTGTTCCGCTTCTGGTGCGTTCGGCATTCCTTTAACTTGGGATAATGTAGACTTGTTTGTTTTCATCCTGTACCTCCTTTCTTCCGTGATTTTGCCACCAATAAGTAAACCTTCTCTTTGCATCCGATATATTCGATATACTCCGTTCTTCTCCGATTGAAACGATATAAGCTATGAACTTATCTAACTGGTCGGGAAGCATAGAAATAAAAGACACGCCTAAAGTAGACTGTATACAAACAGATTCTTTCCATGTTTCGTCAGATAGTAGTTGCTCTTTGATTGATTGAAGGTCGAGAACTTTATTCGTTCCCTCTCTCACACTCTCTCCATTAAGAGAGAGAGTATCACTAACACTTACACTATCACTTACACTTACAGTTGACGTTCGTTTACGGTCGCATACGTTCGTTGACGTTCGTTTACGGTCGTTCGCTTGATGTTTTCTGCTTTCTGCACTTTTGAGAGCGGCTTCTTTCCGTTGTTTGATAGCAGCATCATATTTGCCTATATTACGGTCAATAGCCGGTTTAAAGATGGAGAACATTGCATTGACTACAGTATTGTCTGTTTGCGGCATTTCTTCTGTTCTAACATAGTCGAATATTGCTTTAATGAGTTCGCCCGCAATGTCGTTGGGCTGTCCGTCGAACGCATCTTCCCATTCTGTATAAAGTACAAATGATTTTCTACTCATTGATACCTCCTTCCCAGTCAATAGACATTTGCCGTGTGTCCGGCTCTAACCAGTATAGTTTTCTTCTATCGTCCAGGCGAACGTCTTTAATGTCCCAGCCTTCTTTTCTAAGGTCGGATATGACTTTCCGGCTATCGTTTCCGCCAGTAAGAGTGTTTAAGTCTTTACTAGTGTACTTGCCACCATCTAAGAATAGTTTGCGAATCTGTTGTTTGATTCGAGATGATTTGTTATCTTTGCTCCTGTTGTTGAGGAGATTGGCGGTCGTTGAGGCTGCCTTTTTCTTTTCTTTCATAGTCATGCCCTCCGATATTTGAATACGACCTGCTTTTTTACTGCCTCATCAATAGCATCTGCTTCATACAGGATTCTACTACCTACATGTTTGGCGACAAGAAGTCCGTCCTTTGTTATTCTCGCTAATGTTGGTAAAGTGACATGAAGGATTTCAGCGGCTTCTTTTCGAGTGTAGAACTTTGGTTCTTTCTTAACAGTTACAGACAATATTCTTTCTGAAACTCTATCTACAATCACATCTACAAATGGATCAAAGAAACTCATAATTATAGCTTGCTGGGTTGCATTTAATTCTTTCATAACTTATACTTTTTAATTGTTATGAAGGCAGGGTGTGCACGTCCTAATCTTCAACTGCGAAGATACATTGGGGAGAAATTGGGGTTTATTGGGGAATATAAAAAAAACGCATTGATAAAATATTGATTATCAATGCGCTTATGAAATATTTATTGGGGAGTTTATTGGGGCGTTTTTTTATTTATTGGGGAAACTCCCAAATCTGCTATAAAACTGCTAAAATTTATATCGATTTGGCTATATCCTTCGCAGCTTGTATCGGTTCTCAATGTAGCTTTCATAAAATCTACATTATCGAAGACTTCTTTTTTAATAAATTCGATCCATTTTTTGCGGCTTCCTTTATCCTTTATGCTGTTGGCTATATTTTTAAATACAACTTTTGTCCTATTAGATTCATTTTTTTTGATTGATAATTTTATTGTATTGTCACAGTTGAGTAATTTAATAAAGTCTTTCATGGAAATGTCATCCCATTGTTTTTTATTACATTTAGAGTATATTTTTTTTGTTAATCCTTCGTTGATTTCAGAAATATAGTCATCATCACCGATGTTTTCTTTTGAATTTTCATTATCATGCTCTTTAATTTCTTTCCCGATCATTGTAGAAAAGAAAAAAGTATCAAAATCATTTTCATTTTGGTTATCATAACAATGATGATAGTAATATGCATACAGAGGTACAGCTTGTTTTAAAATCCATTTATATATTGCTTTAATGTTTACTTTTTGGTGGGAATTGTTATATACTTCGTCTATCCATTCTATTAAACCTTGTAATATTACTATTAAACAAGATTCGGAATATTTTACTGTATTATATAATGCTATAAGATCAATGAGTTTATTTTTAACTTCTATAGGGCATTGATTGTTTTCTTTTATAAACGAACAAGCCCCATTTAATGATAGCATAACAGTTTTCATCCATTCATTTCCTAAAAATTTATCTATATTATATTTTTGTAGTTTTATGTAATATGTATAAAGTTCAAGATCGCATTTATGTTTTTCCAGCATAAACATATCATCAAGACTTTCATCTTCTTTTTTTATGTCTTTAAAAATAATGTTATTTTTCAGTTTTTCGTTAGCCAACGCTATAAAAATATTATAATCAACATTGATTTCTTCATTAAGAATCGCTTCTGAATTATCTGTTACAAATTTTGTCCCTTGATTCAATATTTCAACGCATCTCTTGAGATTGTAAAAGTCCTTGGTGTTATAATTAACTCCTGCTTCGACTATTGCTTTTTCAATTGATAAACCATCTTCAAGTAAATCGAAAATTCTTATAAAGTCGTCTTTAAAATATCTCTTCCATTCGAATTCTATCTGATTGTATTGTTCTTGCAAATTTTCCATGATTGATTATTTTGCTATTTGTAATTTCGTGAAATAGTTCTCTTTAGCTGCCAGCATACTTTTTTCTGATTCATCCAGTTTGAGATATGTTTTTAGCTGTTGCTCGCTACTGTGTCCAGTGATAGCCATTATAGAACTTAATGAAGTACCGGCTTTATACATATTGGTTGCTAAACTTCTCCGGCAGGTATGAGTTTTAAGAAGGTCGCAGAAGCGTTTCTTGGCTGTGTACTCCATTGCACCCCGTTGTTCGTCTAACTCTACTATTTCCGTCCATCCCAAAGCCTCGCCAATCTCTTTGATATGGTCGTTTATCTTTTGGTCGTAGACTTTGGGTAGTGTACCGTTATATTTGTCAAGGATAGTCGCAACACGATAATCAAGAGGAATATAAACGATATTTCCGGTCTTTTCCTGTTTAAGTTTGATGTACTTATTGTCATCGATAAGGGTAACTATCATTTTTGAATTGATGCGCTTATAATCACTTACTCGTTGTCCGGTCAGACAGCCGACTACAAACACATCTTTTATCTTTTCCCATGCCGGACGATTGGATAAATCGTACTCATAAAGTTCCTGTATTCGTTCTTCAGTCAAATAGACATTATCAACATCTTTATAGATCACATCAAAACCAAACCGGACGTTTGCCGCATCCATTAGTTTAAGCTGTTCGGCTGCATAACATATCGTTTTGCATATCTTTATCATGCGGGCGATAGTATTAGGAGAGTACACCTTATCTGTGAGGAATGACCGAAAGTCATTATAAAACTCTATTGTCAAATCCTCAAAGTCAATAACCTTTAGCCTTGTTTCTTGATACGCTTTAAACTGGGATTGAAAGCCTTTGTAGCTTTTGATTGTTCCAGGAGATATATTTGTAGTTCCTCCCTTCTTTTTTCGTTTTCCGGTTTCGCATTCGTGAATGAATTGTGCTATGAAGTCGTTGAAGTTGGTAGCCTGTTCTTCTTCTAGGGCTTTAGCTTCGGCTTCTGCTCGTTCTTTTTCGGCTGCTATCTGTTCAGCATATACTATCTCATAGATACGTTTATTTACAAGCTCATTAGTAACGTTTGTATCTGAATCAAGGATGTTATTTAGAGTTTTCTCTATCAAGTCCAGTTTATCAAAAAAATCTTTGTTGTTTTTATCATTCCTGTAGTTTTTCCTTTTTATTGCTGATTCTTGGGACTTTTCCCATGCTGATACATCAACTTCTAGCAAGGTTGAGGCTTTGATGTCTATATCTTTAGCTTTGCTTCTGATACGGGCAAATAGAGTGGCTATCTTTGCCTTCTTGTTTCGGATAAAAAAAGATACTGCCATAGCTTTATATTTTAGTTCGAATTCTTACTATGATAAGGTGGGAACAAATATACAATAAATGTTTTATATGTTCCCACTTTGTTCCCACCTTTTCTTTATCTTATTTTATTCTATTTTCTTTGTGTTATAAATAATTTAATGTTTTTCAGTGATTTATGAAAATGGTGTTTTATTGAATAAATAAGGGAAATAAAGAAAAAGAGGTTCGCCAGGAACCTCAAGTAACACTTTGAATTCCTTGAAAGTCAAGTACTTTCAAGGAATTTCTTTTTTGGGGGACCATTCTGGGGACCAATTAGGTAGTATATTATGGATATACCGTTACTGCATGCGCTAATCCTTTTTATTTTAGGTTTTTCCCTACTGACAATTATGGAATTCACTTATTTATTCTGATTTTCCTGCGTTACTTTTGTTCTAAACCAAAAGAAAAACGCCATGAAAAAGATTTTATTTATCCTGTTTGTTGCCCAGTTTATTTTGGCTCCTTATATAATAAAGGGCTCTGGTGCAAATCTTGTTGAAGATAATTATGAGTATTCGGGAGTTGACCAAGGGAGAGAGACTGTTGAAAAGGATATTTTAGGTAATATCATTATTCGTGATGATAATGGTAATAGAAAGACTATTGAAAAGGATATTTTGGGGAACATCATTATCCGTGATGATAGAGGCAATAGAACGACAATCGAAGAGGATATTTTAGGAAATTTCATTGTTCGTGATGATAAAGGTAATAGAACGACTATTGAAAAGGATATTCTAGGAAATACCATTATTCGTGATGATAAAGGCAATAGAAAGACTATTGAAGAAGATATTCTAGGAAATACCATTATCCGGGACGATAAGGGTAATAGAAAAACTATAGAGAAAGATATTCTGGGAAATACTATTATTCGCGATGACAAAGGGAATAGAAAGACGATTACAAAAGATATCTTTGGAAATACTATTATCGAGGATGATAAGGGGAATAGAACAACCATTAAAAAAGATATTTTTGGAAACGAAATAATTGAATATGGTAACGGTCATGGGAAAATTATTAAAAAGGATATTTTTGGAAATACAGTCATTGAGGAGTATTAAAATGTACTTTTTAAAATGATAATATACGAGATGTCATTTGAGATAGGGGTTATTCACAATATCGTGGATAGCCCCTTATTGTATGTTATAACCTGGCAATAATATTTTCGCTATAAAATCATATTATAATCGTAAAAGTGTATATATTTGCATAGTGCGGAGATAAAATATTTATTTCTAAGTTATTCAAGGATAAAGAAATGGAACACAAACAATTACTAACTGTATTTAATTCACTTCCTGTTGGAATAGGTTTCTTCACAGCCGATGGCACTCTGGTAAGATGCAATGAAAGCTTCTGCCGAATTTTTGGCGCTGACTCGCAAACGCTTCTTGGTAATAAACTCAACATAAATGAAAATTCTGTGGTTCCTGACGTGGTGAAGGAAGCAGTTCGTCGTTGTGTTCCGGTACAGATGAGTTTTTTGTACGATTTCGATAAACAGAGAACCGATAAACGCTTTTTCTCTACGCGTACCCGGACCTGCTATTTGAAATGTAATGGTAATCCTCTTTATGATAATGATGGCAAGTTTGTTAATTACATTTTTATCTTTGAAGATATTACAGAAACGGTGAAAAGTGAAGAGGTACTCCGTCAAAGTCGCCGGAAAACGGAGCTTGCTATGAAGGCAGCCAACATCATGTTTTGGGAATTTGATGCAGTGGCCAAATTATTTTATAGTGATAATGAACCGCTGAATGGATACGATCAGTCTAAGCCAGTTAGTATGGCACTATATCTGGAGACTTTGCATCCGGATGACCGTAGTCAGGTTACTGAAGTAATGGAAAGAATGAGCAATGGGGAAGACTTTTCTTTTTCTTTTGATAGCAGGGTTATGTTGCCGGATAGCTCAACCTGGCAATTTTGTACGATAAGCGGTGCTCCTTATGAATTTGATTCTAATAAGAAGGTATTGAAATATGTTGGTACCCGAAAGAATAATACGGAGGTCCAGAAAAAGCAGCAGTTCTTCTATAATATATTAAATAATCTTCCGTTATCTGTTCATATCAAAGATGTAGAGAATGATTTCCGCTATGTTTTTTGCAATGAAGAGAGTAAGCTCATGTTTGGTACCAGCGAAGATAAAACTACTTATGATGTGCTGAGTGAAGAAGAAGTAGAGCGTATTCAGAAGACAGATTTAGAGGTATACAATACTGGGAACCCTTATTTCGGCATGGAACGTATTATACTGAAGGATGGACGCAGCTATGATACTATTGTTCGCAAAAGTATAATTGAAGATGATGGCAAGCGCTTTCTGTTAAATACCCGCTGGGATCAGAGTTTACAAAATGAACTGAAGCGTCGTGCACAGCTGTTAACTGTCACTATGGAAGCGATGAATGCCTTCACTTGGTTTTTCGAGCCGGCTAAGAATAGGGTGAGTTTCGGTGAAGGTTTTGATAAAAATGGGAAAAAGGCATCAGAAATTAATTCGGTCGAGAAATATCTGACTCTCGTACATCCTGATGACCGACAAAAGTTTGCTGAAACTTTGCAAAAGGCGGTAGAACTAGGAAGCGGTGTATGGGATGTGGAATATCGCATTGACTTTAAAGGAGATGGCATGTATCAATGGTGGGAAACGCGTGGCCTTGTTGAAACCACAACTTTGAACGATGCTCCTTATAAGTATCTGTTCGGTATGACGCAAAATATCGATTCCTATAAGCAGACTGAATTGACCCTACTAAAGAATAAAGAAATACAGGACGCTTTGGTACGACAGAATGAACTGGTTCTTAACAATACGAATTCAGGGTTGGCCTACATCACGAAGGAATATATGGTTCAATGGGAAAATATTTCGTTATGTTCAAAAAGTCTTTCTTTTGAAGCCTACAAAAAAGGTGAACTTTGCTATAAAAGTACATATAATCGTACTTCTCCCTGTGAAAATTGTGTGATGCAACGTGCTTTTGTTTCATTACAGACGGAACAGATGAAGTTTTCGTTGGACAGTGCGCATACCGTTGAAGTGTTTGCCACTCCCGTAGTTCTTGAAGATGGATCTGTGGATGGTGTTGTAATTCGCGTGGATGATGTAACGGAGCGTGAAAAAATGATTAAGGAATTGCAGGAAGCCAAACATCAGGCAGAGCAGTCTGATAAATTGAAATCTGCCTTCCTGGCGAATATGAGTCATGAAATCCGTACTCCCTTGAATGCTATTGTAGGTTTTTCGGAGTTGATGGCTTATGCCGGAGAAGAAGAAAAGGCGGACTATATCCAGATTATTAATAGTAATAATGAGTTATTGCTAAAACTGATAAATGATATACTTGATTTATCCAAGCTGGAAGCCGGTTCGGTAGAACTGAAATACGAACCGTTCGACTTATCCGAACATTTTGAAAACATGTTTACTTCCATGAAGCAGCGCCTGAAGAATCCGGATATCGTGTTAACTGAAATCAATCCTTATCACTGTTGTCGGGTAACTCTGGACCGTAATCGCGTGGCACAAATTATAACGAATTATGTCACTAATGCTATCAAATATACTTCAAAAGGTTCTATTAAAATGGGATATGCATGTAAGGATGGAGGCGTCTATTTTTATGTGAAAGATACCGGTATTGGTATAGCTGATGATAAAAAAGGAAAAGTATTCCAGCGTTTTGAGAAACTTGATGAGTTTGCCCAAGGTACCGGACTTGGACTTTCCATTTGTAAGGCAATTGCAGAAGCTATGGGAGGTAAAGTCGGCTTTGAATCGGTACACAATGAAGGATCGCTGTTTTGGGCATTTTTACCTTGTGAAGTCGATACACTTTCTATGGTAGAAGAGAAGAAAGAAGAGAATATCTCCGGAGAAGAGTTTGGCGCGAATGACGAAGTGATGGAGAAAAGTGCCGGTCGGAAAACAATTCTCATAGCTGAAGATATACAAAGTAATTATCAGCTGGTGTCTACTATCCTAAAGGATCATTATGATTTACTGCATGCAGAGAATGGGCAAAAGGCAGTGGAAATAGCGCGTAGCCAACATGTCGATTTGTTGTTGATGGATATGAAAATGCCAGTACTGGATGGTTTGAAGGCTACAGCTGAAATACGTAAATTTAATGCTAGTTTGCCTATCGTCGCACTTACCGCCCATGCTTTCGATTCTGACCGGATTGCTGCAATAAAGGCCGGCTGTAATGAATATCTGGTTAAGCCGATTGAAAAAATGAAGTTAATGGTGGCATTAAAGAAATATTTATAATCTTTGCATTGTGAATATCTGGAATTAGTTGAATATATCGATGAATCGTATTAAAGGTATACTTTATGCGGCGGTATCCTCCTCCACTTTTGGGTTGGCTCCGTTTTTTTCTATAACTCTGTTATTAGCCGGTTTTTCGGCTTTCGAGGTGCTTTCTTATCGTTGGGGAGTGGCTGCTATTGTGTTGACGCTGTTTGGATGGTGTTCGGGATGCAATTTCCGGCTGGCAAAGAAAGATTTGTTAGTCGTTTTCTTATTAAGTTTGTTGCGGGCAACCACCTCATTCAGTTTGCTCATTGCCTATCAGAATATAGCCACGGGGGTAGCATCGACTATTCATTTTATGTATCCGTTGGCTGTATCATTGGCAATGATGTTTTTCTTTCACGAAAAGAAATCTCTTTTGGTGATGCTTGCTGTTTTAATGTCTTTGTTTGGTGCGGCTTTACTGTCATCGGGAGAGTTGGAGGCGAAAAGTGGTCATACAATAGTAGGATTGGTGGCGGCTTGCATTTCTGTCTTTTCTTACGGAGGATACATCATTGGGGTTCGAACAACACGAGCCGCTCAAATCAATTCCACTGTACTGACGTGTTATGTTATGGGGATGGGAGCTGTTCTCTATCTGATAGGAGCTATGGCAACTTCCGGGCTTCATCTGGTGACAGACGGTTATATATGGCTGATTATTTTAGGACTTGCATTGCCGGCTACGGCTATTTCCAATATAACTTTGGTACGGGCAATTAAGTATGCGGGACCTACACTGACTTCTATTTTAGGTGCGATGGAACCACTGACAGCCGTTGTGATCGGTGTCTTTGTTTTTAAAGAACTGTTTACCCTGAATAGTGCTATTGGAGTTCTTTTAATTTTGTTGGCTGTGGGTATGGTAGTATTTCGTAAGCAAAAATCTTAAAGAAGATATTAATAAAAAATGCTGCTTATCTGATGTGATAAACAGCATTCATTCTGGAGAGCCTCTTGTCGGATTCGAACCAACGACCCCGAGATTACAAATCACGTGCT
>OGXV01001600.1_pt1 | contig 13172 bp, 12 predicted proteins | sample 1576391 | NCBI WGS metagenome assembly OGXV01 (sample SAMEA3541586, study PRJEB24748) | human gut metagenome | biome: human gut; feature: human-associated habitat; material: faeces | place: China | collected 2012 | reverse complement strand
GGGTAAGGCTAATGAAATAGCCAATGCAGAACTTAAAGCCCGCCAAAAGATAAACGATATGACCATCGCCCTGATGAAGGAGGGCGAGGAAAAGAAAAAGGCTCTTGCCCGTAAACAGTTCGATGATGAACTGGCACGCATAGACCAGGAGGAGCGCGACCGCCTGAAGGCTTTGCAAACAGCCCAGAAGAATGGCATGGCTGTCACCCCGGAGCAAGTTGCCACCGTCAAGGACCAGGCAAAACAACAGCGCGACCTTGCCAGCGAGCAATATATAAAAGACTTCTTTGCCGTGGAAAAGGAATATGCGGACAAGAGCAAGGAACTGAAAGATGAGGAAGCACAGTCGTGGATTGACTATAATAAGGAATATGGCAACTACCAGGAAAAACGTATTGCCATCGTTCGGGATTATGAAGCCAAAATAGCCAAGGCAAAAACCGAGGGCGAAAAAGCGTCCTTGAAAAAGGAACAGGAGAAAATCCTGAAGGAACTGGACTTTAGCCACCTGAAGGAGGAAATAGACTGGACTTCCGTATTCGGCAATCTTGATAAGGTCTCTACCAATGCACTTGGAAAGTTGAAGCAGCAGTTGCAAGACTTCATCAGGGAGCAAAAGAATCTTTCTCCCGAAAACATCAAAGAAATAGTGCAGGCTATTAACAGCATCGAGCTGGAGGAGAAACAACGTTCTCCTTTCCGCGCAATCAGTGACGCATTTGCCACTCTCACCACCGCCAACGAAGAACTGACTGCTGCCCGTAAAGCGTATAACAAGGCGTTGAAGAGTGGCACGGAACAGGAACAAAAAGACGCCAGAGCAAAGCTGGACAGTGCCGAAGCAGCCAAACGGAAGGCACAGGCGGAAGCAACGGATGCCCTGCATGCCGGAGTGGATAAGATGCGCGAATATAAAGCTGCCGCCGACGGTGTGCTGGGCATTATGGACGAACTGGGCATCAAGACACCCGAATGGCTTGCCGGAACAATGGAGGGCATGAACGAGATGCTGGACGGACTCTCCCAGATAGATTTAACCAAACCGATGTCCGTTCTGACAGGTGGCCTGCAAACCATCAAGGGTGCCGTCAAATCAATCGTTTCTTTGGGTGGTACCATCAGCCTTTTCAACGGGGCGGATTATTCGGACTACAATAAGATGGTTGCGAAGTACGATGTCCTGTTGGACGTATGGGATGCCCTGCTGGACAAGAAGAAAGCCTATATCAAGGAAAGTTACGGGGCGGAGGCAACGAAGGCCGGTAGTGAAGCCCTGAAACTGCTTGATACGGAACGTGAGGTGGCAAAGCAACTTGCCAATTCCCGGTTAAAGTCCGGTGCTTCCATGGGCTCGCACTCCTTGCAGTATCGTATGTGGAAAGGCTCCTACAAATACGAGGGGCAGAACTGGAAGGATGTTGCCGGAGAAATTTCCAGGTCATTGGATGGTGTCAAGTTCGAGGGCATGAGCGACATGCTGAACATGACGGCAGAGCAGCTGGAATGGATTAAGACTAACTATACCGGGCTATGGTCTGCCATGGATACCGATTTCCGTGGATACCTCGACAGCATTATAGAGTATGGCGAAGCGGAGAAAGAAATCCTCGAATCAGTAAAGGAACAGATCACCGGTATCTCCTTCGATAGTTTTGAGGACAGCTATCTGAAGATGTTGTCTGATATGAGCCTGAAGAATACCGACTTTGCCAAAGACTTTGAAAAGAAATTGCAAGAGTCCATCCTGCGCTCCATGCTTGCCAAGAATTACTCTACTCAGATACAGGCGCTGTATGACAGTTGGGCAAAAGCCGGTGAGGACGGCAGCTATACTCAGCAGGAAGTGGATAACTTGCGTAATATGCAAGAGAAACTGACTGACGCAATGCTGGCGGAGCGTGATAAAATGGCGGCAGCATTCGGATGGAAAGCTGAAGAAGGCAGCGGTTCCTCACAGTCCGGGCGGGCAGGTGCAGTGACTACAATAACCGAAGAGACAGCGGGCAAGATTGAAGGCATATCCACTTCCATACAGATACATGTCATCAGTATGGACGATAAGTTGACGGATATATCACAATATGCCTATGAAGCGATCGGCATACTCAATACCATTGCGGAGAATACAGCTTTCTGCAAACGGTTGGAGGACATTGCCGATGCGATCGAGAAAATGGAACGTGACGGAGTAAAAATGAAATGATATGAAAATATTGGAAGGATTGCTCACCATTAATGGTGTGGACATATACAAGGAATACAATGCTTTCCTGGCAGAGGATTCGGCAGGTGCCCGTACAAACTATGACGAGCTGCTGAAGGTGCCTACCATGAAAGCATATACAGCCGTATCATATCGGGAAGAAAATGGGGAACGTTTGCCGGATAGCCTGCCGGAACCGCATTACGAAGCCCGTGATGTTACGCTGCAATTCGGGATCCTTACTGATACGAAAGAAGAATGGTACCAGAAGTTTGCCGCATTCCAGACTTTCCTCAAAAGCGGATGGCTGGTGTTTTCCCTGCCGGAACTGGAAACAACGTATCGGATGTACTTCAAAGGATGTACGACACATCAGATGGTAACCCCCTTCAACCTGGGCGGTCGAATTTATGGGAAAATGAAGATGAAGTTCCGGGAGCCTAATCCTTGCCAGGCGATAGACCCTTTAAATATTGATTAAACACTGATTAAAATGAAGTTGAAGATATATAACCAATCAGGAGAACTGAAGCTGACCGTCAGCACTTCTTCATCCTCAACCTGGAACAACGAGTTGATGACAGAGAATGCCATATCTGCATCGTTCACTCATCCGTTCTATGTTCCGCTGGACGTGAACGATTATGTGGTACTGGAAGGACTCAGATTCAGCATCAAGAAAGAGTATAAGCCGAAGCAGAAGAACGAGCAGACCTATAGCTATTCCGTGAAGTTCTACGCGCCGATACATGACGCTGAGCAAGTGATGTGCCTGAATCTGACGGATGGGCAGTATAACTCGCAGTTCAGCCTTGACGGCAGCCCTCGCGAGCATATGCAGAAGTGGGTGGATAACATGAACCGCATCTACGGTTCGGCAGTGTGGAGCATCGGTGATGTGGTGGTTGCCGACAACCAGACCATCGAATATAATAACGTCACTTGCTGGGATGCTATGATGTCGATAGCCGAAGCCTTCAAGACGGAGTGCTGGGCGGACGGGTTTACAATCAACCTATCGCGTTGTGAGCATGGGGAACGGGTATCACTGGGATATATGCAGGGGCTTACATCCTTGACGCAAACCGAAAACAGCGATGATGTGAAGTTCTTCACCCGGCTTATTCCGTTGGGATCCACAAAAAACATCGATCGCAGCCGCTACGGTTTTACCCGTTTGCAACTGCCTGACAGGTCCACCTATGTAGACCGGAACACTCAGTACGGACTTTACGAATATGTGGAAGAGGCGGCTTTCTCTGAAATCTTCCCGCATTATACCGGCACTATTACTGATGTCCGGCATGAGGAACTGACCGGCGAGGATGAGAAGCCTTTCACCGTCTACTACTTCAAGGACAGCGGCATGGGCTTCGACCCTTCTGCCTACGACATAGCCGGGCTGGTGAAGCATGTCTCTTTCCAGACGGGCGACCTCGCCGGGCGTGACTTTGAAGCGAACTACAAACCGGAGACACAGGAGTGGGAAATCATCAATATCTATCCGGATGATGAGACGCAGATACCGGGCGGTCACCTGGTACCTGCCGTTGGTAACAAGTATATACCTTGGAACTTCCGCATGCCCGAAGAGTATGAGATACAGGCAGAAAAAGATTACAAGGCTGCGGTGGATGATTATCTGGCGCAGTACAGCGATGATGTGAGCAAGTACGGGGGTGATACGGATTATATCTACATCGACCGGCAGTCCGTGCCTCTGCTGCTTGGGCAGCGCGTACGGTTGCTGAGCGATAAGTATTTCTCTGCGGGTGGCGGTTATCGGGATACGCGCATGACAAAGGTAGTGCGGAAGCTGGACAATTTGAGCATCGCAACGATTGAGTGTACCGACCAGGTGGGAAAGGGATGGAAATCGCAGGTAGACAGTAGCATCACCCAACTACAGTATGTCGTAGACAAGCAACTGGAACAAACCATTCTTGAGGTACTGAAAACCTGGGACATCAAGGAACCAAGCAACTACAATGTATTTTCTGCATTACGCTCGCGGGCTGAATTCCTGAGCAAGAAGTACCCAGATGAGACAAAATACCTTATGAAGTTCCTTGCCGGTCTTGAAGCTGGTGAATTTAAGCAAGGCAGTACGGGTGTGGGCATCTATCAGGATAAGGACGGAAACTGGCATATTGAGACCGACTATTTGGATGTGCGAATGAAGTTCACGGCAAAAGAGGTTGAGATACAGAAAGTATTCCACATCGGTGGTGCTCAAGTCAAAACATCCGCGGCCATGAAATGTGTGCGGGTAGAAGAACTGGATGATGTTTACCGGTGCTACATGAATACAACCGACGAGGATGGGCAGGTAATATACAACCAATTCAAGGTCAATGATCAGGCGTATGTTCAGACTTTCAATTTAGAGAAACAGGCTGACGGAACATTGGGCAACCACTTCTTTTGGCGGCTTGTCACAGAGGTAGGACCTGACTACATAGATTTATCTAAAGAGATATGTGCATTGGCATCCGATGCCCCGAAAGCCTTTGATGACATTGTGCAATTGGGCTACCGTGGGACTGATGACTCGTCACGTCAGGTTGCAGTGATTGATGCCGGTGCTGGCGAGGGTGCACCGTATTATCGCCAGTATGTAGGCATTAACTCTTTCCATCTTCCAGAGCCGGAAACGCAGTTGAAGCCTGGTGACAACAAACTGAGCGGTGTACTGCATATAGAGAAAGGCAGTACTGGTGCAGCCAATCTGTCCGACCTTCCTGACTTCATCCAGAAAGCGCAGCAGATGGGTACGGTGAACCTGCTTCGCAACAGTGGATTTACAGGTGATTACGAAAGTGAAGAACTATCTCCCGATACAGAACTGACCGCCGATTCCGAGTTATATAGCAAGGCTTTGGAATTTTGGACGGGTATCGCCACGGTTCGGGAAGATGCCGCTGCCGTTTCCTGCCGTTCGGCTGTATTGGGCAGCCTATCACAAATAGTTTCACTTCTAAATGAAGAGGTCTATGTTATCAGTTATAAAGCAAAGGGCGACTCGGTTGCTGTATCGTGCGGTGATTTCAGCGTGGCTCAGCCTCTCACAGCCGATTATCAGAGATACAAGCACAGCTTCACCTTCTCAGGTGCAGGTGTCTTCATGTTATCAGGCACCGCAACCGTTTGTGACGTTCAGTTAGAGCGGGGTACGATAGCCACCGATTGGAAGCCGTCACCTCTTGACAACGATAAGAGCATGGCCGAATTTCAGTCGTTGAGTTACATCTACGACGTACTGAAGAATGGCTCCGTTGATTTTATCGGCGGTCTTATCCTTGCCAACATGATCCAGCTTGGCAATTACAAGGATGGCAAGATGCAGAGAGTTACGGCTGGCATAAGTGGTATCTATAACGATGATGATGATGTATATACGTGGGGTGGCGGAACTTTTGAACAGGCTATCCGTACCGTGATGATGTTCAAGAATAATCCGAGCTACCAGCCTACGAAGGAAGAACTTGCATCCATGGCTAATGTGGTCATCACACACGGGGGACGCGCAATTTTGAATGATGCCGTTTTCCGAGGGATTGTTTATGCGCTTGGTGGAAAATTCATGGGCGAGGTTGAGCAGGCAAACGGATTCAACAAGATGAACGAAGATGGCAGTGTGAGCTTTGCTGGTGGGAAGATACGATGGGGTACTGACGGAAAACCGGTAATTGAGGGTAAGGTAACGACTTCTGCCGGTGGCAAACGCATTGAGATATCCGCTGAAGACAATCGCATTATCATGTACAATAATGAGGAACAGGAAGTAGGAAGGATTGATTTTATAGACTCTGAATATAATGGAAGTATTCTGAGCCTTCCCCGGATAAGGCTGAAGAGTGTTGTTACGACAGGCGGTGTAAGTTCAGACGTGCATTCCATAGATATCCAACCCAGCTACATCTCGATAGACCAAGTTTTTCGCGATGGAACTTATTCTGTATTGCTGAATACTGCGGGATTGGAATTTTTCAAAGATGGTGTAACAACGAAAAAATATTCTAATGTATAAATAGGTAGATAAATTATGGATCTGAATACAATCAAGAATACCGCCACTTGGGGAAGCTCGTCTTCCCGCCTGAATGAGAACTTCTCTAAGGTTGGCATTGAGGTAGACAAGCTAAAATACGCGGCTTACAACAGCAAGCTGTACCCGTCTGCCGCTGCACTGCGCAGCGCCATTCCTTCCCCGAAGGTGGGTGACTGGGCTATCGTTGGAGATACTATCCCCGGTGAAATCTACCAATGTACTACTGATGGTGTCTGGACGGCTACCGGCAAGACAGGTGGTGGCTATGGAATGGAAGTTACCGAAAAGCATGTCACTGAACAGTATTTAACCGAGGTACATAATGAGTATACGGGTGATATAGTCAATAACCCCGATGATGAAGATCTTGTTGCTGTGGAAAAAGCCGAAGGTGCGAACGTGTTGAAACTCGCTGACAAGGTGTATAATCCAACGACATTCAGCGGCATCGGTCGCATGTACCTTCGCAAAAACATGGTGGCCGGAAAAAATGTGCTTGACAATACGGTCATTCCGCCGATCAAGGAGAATACAAAATTCATTATCCAGTATGACTACGACCTCAACGGGGCAACTCTTACAATCCCCGAAGGATGTATCCTGGACTTCCAGGGGGGCAGCATCAGCAACGGTACTCTTGTTGGTAACAATACCAAGATAGCAGCGGGGCTACTCCGCGCTTTCGGAACATCTGTGACCTTTTCTGGAACTTGGGACATTGATTCCGTCCACCCTGAATGGTTTGGCCTGAAGCTAAACGACGCATCTTATGACAACCACGATGCTCTGTTTGCATCACTCAGGCTTTCTTTTAAAGCATCGAGGACTAAAATAGTGTTACCTGCCGGTGTGATATATACGACACCTTTAATTCTTCAAGAATTCGGTATCCACGAAATAGGAGATGACGGATATTGGAGTAAAGAAGGTGGTTTCTACATACAGGGTTCTACCGGCACAGCTCATCATGTATTCGGCGCTCCGCAATGGGGTACTACTCTAAGAGCACTCCCCTCAAGTAACAATTATTGCCTGCTCCAATTGTGCTCCGAGAAGAATATGAAGTCATCCATTTGGGATACCTGGAGCTGCTCCAATTGCGTCATTGAGAATGTATCGCTGCATTGTGACAAGAAGTGCCTTCATGGAATTAATGGAAATCTGAACATATACCTATCAAAGGTCAGTGTTACGTCTGCCATAAGTGACGGCATAGTGATGGAGGATTATAGCTATCCTTTCGTTCTGAGGGATTGTTACAGTGTTAGCAATGGTGGTAACGGGCTTTTTATAAAAGGTCCTATGAGCACGGTCGTACTTGTTGAGAACTGCGAATTTGCTAAAAATGATGCTTACGGAATGTACATCGAGGGATGTGCGTTTTGCAACTTCAACAATGTATTGGTTCAGGGAAATAAGCGTGGAGGCGTCAAAATAATCAAGGATATGGTTAAATATGCTTCGCGCCCGGGTTCCTATTTCCTTCAGAACTTGACATTCTACAACCTTTATTGTGAAGCCAATGGAACACTCTCCACTTCCGACTCTAACTACGAAGGCAATTATAATTTATATGTTACGGCCAATCCCATCAGTGAATTATCCTACAACAAACCTAACTCGATAACGGTCAACGGTGGCATGATTGGTAGTATACAGATAAGCAATGTGTACGGATTCACTCTTGACAACGGTTGTAATTTTAGCCGAATCAACGTTGATAAGGTTGGGCTTAGGTGTGTGGGAGTAATCAATAAGGATACCGGTAACTATGTCGGTTCATCGAGTATTACCAAAGACTTGATGCCGTCTTACTATACTAATTACAACGGTAATAACCGGGTACCATTCCTGGTACAAAGAGGCGGATTTACGCAGGAAAGGGGGCGTACTCACAAGTATTTGTTCAAGTACGAAAACATATCTGCGGGGCAATCCAAGTACATGAAAACGGATCTGGCTTCTAATGATGGCTATCAGTTCTTCCTCCTTCCGGCGAAAGGCTCCATAAAGTCGATATCCCTCTATAAGAGGTTTTGGAAGGGTGCTGTCGGGACAACTCTCCAAAGCACATTTTCCGGCACGATTACCGCCGAAATTTATGCTTCGACGATCTATTCCGGTGTTATCGGAGGCACTCCGATTGCTTCAACAGTCCTTAATCATACCACGACTAACCATGTGCAGACTTCCTTCAAATTTCTTGAGAAAGAATTTTCTACTGATGCGACATATAAAGGAATGTATCTTGCCGTGCGGCTGGTAGCCTCCAGCGACTGGAATACCGGACAGATTATGACTGATGGTACCAAAGATTCACTGATCTATTGCATTGTAGAAGTAGAAGAAGCACAGACTGTTGACGCGGGCGTATAAATTATGATAGTATGGGATGTATTAGTGTACATACAAAGAGAGTAGGCGAAGGCTTGAAAGTGTCAGCCCGGCGTATCGGAAACGGCTTGGAAGTCTCCTGCGGACTTGTATGTTCTATGGGGAACAGTGTGCAAATCCTGTGGTCTGACCAATACCTGTCATGGTTAAATAGTGAGACAGGAGTTGTAAAGTACAACTATCTTACTGCAATGGCTGATTGGTCATTGGCAGAAGTAGAAATAGAAGAATTATTGTAGAATCTAATAAAGAGAAATTATGGCTTCATTAAAAATTGGAAAGTTTGAGATTAGTCCCCAAAGCGGAACTGCCGGGACAGTGGCAATCGGACATAAGTTGACCGAAAAACACACAGGTAGAAACAAGTATCAGAAGCTTGTACGTGCAAGTATTACTGCACCAGGTGCAAATTCCAATTCCATCGAAAAGTTGGAAGTGGATGGCATGGCTCCCTATCTGCAACTAAATACGTCGCAGACGGAAATTGCGTACAGTGTGACAACAGCTACTATCAATGGCAAGAGTAACGCAGAGAAATTCCGTGTAACTTCTTCGGGCAAAGAAATCACGCTGGTGACAAATACCGGATATTCGGTATCTGAAAACATTGGTACCTTCTCTTCCGGCTTCGGTGATCAGGCGGAAGGTGATATCGCGATCAAGTTACAGTTCCTTGCCAATAACACGAGCGGAGCTGTAACTATACCGGTACAGGTGGAGTATTGGGACGGTACAGCTTGGCAAGTGGGAGGCACACACAATATCATCCAGTCATCTTCTGATGCGGATGTGTCATTCACAGTAACACCGTCCACGTTAACCGATTTTGCTAAGGAAGGAGGTACTCAGACGGTATCTATTGATTCTAATATTGCTTACTCTGCTGAAGTGCAAGGCGATATTGAGGTGTCTTGGATTCATTTGTCGAGAGAATCAGGTACGGCGTCAACTGAAGACCTGACTATCACTGTGGATGCACAGGCTGTTGGTTCGTCTGCCCGTGAAGCATCCATCAAGTTCAAATCGAATATAACGGGTAGTGTAATCGGTACGTTGGCAGTCAAACAGGCAGCCGGGGAAGCTTACTCTATTTCTTGGGAGAGTGACACACTGTCGTTTACGAACGACGACTTGAATACTATCAAGAGTAATAATCTGACAGCGAATGCCGATTGGTATATTGAGGAGGTTATCTGATGAATATTGACTGGTTAGCTCTTACTCCGCAATCTGGAGGTGCGGGCATAAATAAGTCCATCGGCTTCCAGTTGATTAAGAAAAATGATGGCTTTGATGACAAGACCATCAAAGTTCGTGCGGTTTGCGGCGACAAGGCGGCAATCAAGACTATCACCTTGAAGGGAAAGACCTATCCGGTGGGTACGGTGTTCAATTTTGACTATACCGGCACTGTACAGGCTGTCACTCTACCACCGGGTAGGTATCAACTTCAATGCTGGGGTGCGCAAGGCGGATCCAATGGTACTGATAGTTATGTTACCACTGCTTCTGCTGGTTCTAAAGGGGGATATGCAGAAGGAATATTGGAACTCACCCAATATACTACTCTATATGTATTTGTAGGTGGTCAGGGTTCTTCCTCTGGAAATGGGGGATGGAATGGTGGTGGGGGTGGAAATGGTTCTTCCTCTTATAACTCTGGTGATACTAATGGTAGAAGTAGAAGTGGTGGAGGGGGTGGCGCAACTGATATTGCAACAGTTACTTCAAGTATGGATTATAGTTCTTATAGGACTAATAGGTCATCTGCCTCTTTATTATCAAGATGTATAGTTGCTGGTGGTGGAGCAGGTGGTGCAGCAAGATATACTCAAACAGATACTACAGAAAGAGTCGAAACTTCTTTAGGTAGTTTCAGTAATAATTTCTCAAGGACTTATGTACCTTCTGCCAATTATACAGAATTTGCTTTCACTGGTCCAGTATTGGAGAATGGTCAAACTTACATAATTAAAGGAAGTAATCCTACAGGTTATAATTCCCTTGTAGCTTTTTATGGAACAAGTTATCAGTTTGTTAATTTAAGAGCAGATTTCACAGCAAATTATGCAGGATTTGCTCATTGGTCTCTTAGATTTAGTGGTGATGTAGCTTCTTTACCTTCTGTAAATCTTATTGTATATAAAGTTACAACTCAAGGTGGTACATCAACCACAAGAGGATATTCAAATCAAAGTCAACAAGGTGGTGGTACATCAGGTATAGGACAATATCCAGGTACTCCAACTTCTGCTGGAAATGGTGGAGTTTTTGGCTTAGGAGCCAATCAAACTACTACTAATTACAGATATACATCTGGTGCAGGTGGTGGTGGATGGTATGGTGGTGGATCATCATATTCGGATAGTTCGACCAGCTATATCAATTACTCCGGTGGTGGTAGTGGTTTCGTCAACACTGCTGCCAATGCATCTTACCGACCTTCTGGATATACTGGGTTAGAGTTGGAGAGCGGTTCTACTAAGGATGGCGCCACATCGTTTCCATCAACGTCAGGAGGCACGGAAACCGGGCATAGCGGTAACGGATATTGTAAAATAACTGTTTTATAGAATGGATATGAAATTTACAACGGAACATGTAGCTGAAATCTCCGTGGCGGTATTCTCGATGGGAGTTGTCATAGGAATGGTGATAATGAAAATAATATTGAAGTTATGAGCAGTATTGGTACAGAATTTAAAATAAATATCCATGTGGAGCCAATAGGCGGCTACCATATGGATGACTACGACTTTTCTTGCCGATTTTATGTATATAGCAATCGAGTCATAAGATTGGAGAAAAAGGATATGATACGTATAGACGCAGATAATTATGTGGCTTGCGTTGACTCACAGAAATTGGGCACAGGTCAACTGTATTGTGAGGTAACAGCTAATATTCCGGATTGCGATTCTCCTGACGGACTGCGGCAGGAAGTGGAGAAAGTGCGCACAGGTATAGAAATAAGAAGGTAATGATTGTTTAGAATAAATTTAATTTGTAAGATAGCAGGTAGGAAATGAAAAGTATGATAATAGTCATTTGAGCTTTATTGGGGGCGAATAAAAAAGCCCCCGGCCGTTAGTAATAGACGCCAATCACTTACTAACAAAATGCGAGCAACCGCGCAGCCGAGGGCTAAGACCTTCGCCGCGGTTGCTCGCTTTTTATCTAAGTGATTGGCTCTACAAAGATAGTGTATTTTGCCGAACCCGAAAAAGAATGCTTCATAAAATGAAACTATATGAATTGTTAGACTTCAACAAGGAACTTTTGAAAAGACTTTATCTTGCCGGCATAAAGCTGGAAGACTACCGTTACGCGGATTTGTTCGCTGAATATGAACGTATGTGTCGGGAAGGGGGAAAAAAGACTTATATTGTTGCTTGTCTTTCCGATAAATACAGTATTAGCGAACGAAAAGTCTACTCAATTGTCAACCATTTAAGCCGGGAAATTGACTGCAAAAGTCGTGCAGTGGGATAAGGCCCGAAAGTTATGTCGGTTCCGCCGTACTGACGACCTTTGCCCCATAATCAATATAAATATGAATAAGATACATTCAATCTGCACCCTCGCACTGATGCTGCCACTATGCGCATTTGCACAATACGACGGTACGCCCATGAACAAGACGGCTGATGTAAAAAAAGCAGAAACCGCCGTAAGAACCGACAAATATCCCCACTCCGATAACGACTGGGAGAACTTTGACGTGCTGCACATCAACCGCCTGCCTTCCGCTGCCACCTTCATGGCCTACACTACCAAGAAGAAGGCAATGATGATAGGAAGATTTGAACTAACCATACAGCCCTCAATTTCTATACAAAGATAATAAAAGCATATCGTTTAGGGAAGTTTTAAATAGCTTTTGATTGATGCTTAAAGAGGTGAGAAAACAAATAAAAATCCGCAATTCGTTTTGTGTAAACTACTGCAAAACCCTCACAATTCGTTTTGTAAAAGCATCACGAAACGTTTTGCGGCTTATACATCATGGCAATAGCGATGGCGGAAATAGAACCGGAATTGATAGAAATGATATGAAATATTGTGAGATATATTTACTGATTAATTATGCCATACAGCGTTATTTCACTACCTTTATGCATCATTAATTAGTAAACATATTTAAAATGAAAACAACAGAAGAAAAAGAAGAATCCCTGAGTGAAGAATGGCCCGTGCGCCCGTATTACAAACGCGAACTCGCCGTAGCCTATGCACCCGACATCGAGCCTATTTCGGCACTCAACCGACTGGCAAGCTGGTTCAAAACAAACAAGCAACTTACCGCCGCCCTGCAACAGACGGATTACAATCCCCGACAACAGGTATTCACCTCGATGCAGGTGGAACTGATATTCAAATATCTGGGAAGACCGTAGGAAATCACACACAAGGCTGCGTTGCTTGTAGCAGATAAGTGCGTTGGCTTACGCAGATAAGTGCGTTGCCCAACGCAGCCTTCTGTGTAAAAAGACACATCCACCTTGACAAGTTGACGGGTTGACA